>OJPX01000594.1_pt1 | contig 16313 bp, 9 predicted proteins | sample 1598591 | NCBI WGS metagenome assembly OJPX01 (sample SAMN03922497, study PRJEB24848) | human gut metagenome | isolation source: stool sample | host: Homo sapiens | place: Germany | collected 2011-11
TTCCCGTTACCTACAAAGTAACGGAAATGTTAAAGCAGTAAAGTATATAGACAGATAAGTTATATCATATAAAAATGGAGAGCATGAAAAAGAGCCTTTGCATTATTTTCCTGTTTATCGGCATCTCTTTGTCAGCGCAGGACATAGCCATCAAGACAAACCTGCTGTATGACATCAGTACGACTATCAACCTCGGTGCCGAATTCCGTCTGGCTCCTAAATGGACGCTGGATCTTTCTGCGAACTATAATCCTTTTACTTTCTCGGACAGTAAGAAGTGGAAGCACTGGATGGCACAGCCTGAGGTGCGATACTGGCTGTGTGAGTCATTCAACGGCCATTTCTTCGGTCTGCACCTGCTCGGCGGGCAGTTCAACGTAGGCAACGTGGACTTCCCGTTGGGCATTTACCCCTCTACCAAGGGATACCGTTACGAGGGATACTATTACGGAGCCGGCCTGGCCTATGGCTACCAATGGTTGCTGGGTAAACGCTGGAGCATTGAAGCCGGCATCGGCGTGGGGTATGTTCAGAACCATTACGACAAGTATGACTGCCCCAAGTGCGGTGAGTGGAAGGAGAAGAACGACAAAGGATACTTCAGTGTCACCAAAGCTGCTGTATCGCTGATATATACCATTAAATAAGGAGGAAGTGCATTATGAGAAAAGAACATATATATAGTAAATTGATATGTGGTGCATTGCTTTTGTTCGGAATATGTGTTCCTGTTTGTGCACAGACCGGACATCTTTCGGGGGTGCGCGTAATCAATGATGAGATAAAAAAGAAAGGTCGTGAAATTCACGTGGATTTTGTACTTGATGTGACGGACATGCACGTGAAGCGTCAGGAAAGTGTGCGTCTCTATCCGGTAGTAGTGGCAAAAGAGGGGGATAAAAGTCTGGATCTTCCTTCTGTGGTGCTGGACGGTCGTGTTCGTGACAAGGTGCACCGTCGTGAAAAGGCGCTGAATGGCTTTACCAAGACCGATGGCGCAAAGACTGTGCTGCGTCGTAAGAACGGTGAATCTCAGCAGGTGGAGTACAGTGTGGTGATACCTTACGAGCCTTGGCTCGGCGCTGCCCGGTTGGTACTTCGTGAACAGACCACCGGTTGTGCGGAGTGTGATAAGGGTACGGAAGAGACTCCTGTGAAGAGTACTTTTCTGCAGCTATTTCAGCCTAAATATACAGTGGCTTTTGTCCCGCCTTTGAAAGAGGCTGTAAAGATGCGCGACGAGGTGAAAGTGGCACGTTTGAATTTCCGCCAGGACAGCCATAAGATTGACCCGAAATTCCAGAACAACCGTCAGGAGCTTGACAGTGTCCGTCACTCCATCGCTATGGTGAAAGATAACGCTGACCTCACGATTACGGGTATATATGTTACCGGTTACGCTTCTCCTGAAGGGCGTGCGGATTATAACGAAAAACTGTCCCAACGTCGTGCCGAAGCTTTTATGCGGTATGTGCAGAGGGAAACTGAAGTGGACACACGCTTATGGCATGTGGCATGGCGTGGTGAGGACTGGGAAGGCCTCCGTCTGGAACTGGATAAGTTTCCCAACCTGTTGAAGCAGAAAGAGGTGATTGTGGTAGTTGAATCTTGCAAGGGCAATTTGGATGACTGTGAGCAGCGTTTCAGGGATGAGTTCCCTCCCGAGGTATACCAACGCCTTCTGAATGAAGTCTATCCTCCGCTGCGCCGTAATGAGTACCGCATAGAGTATAAGGTGCGTAATTTCAATTTAGAAGAAGCCCGGAAGCAGATATATTCCAATCCCCGTTTGCTGAGTGTGGAGGAGATGTATCAGGTGGCGGAGTCTTATGGAGTGGATACTCCGGAGTATGGCAAGGTTTTACTGATAGCTGCCCGTACCTATCCGGACAATATTCCGGCTGTTGTAAACGCTGCCCGTTACGAACTTGGACAGGGACACATGAAAGAAGCTGTGAATTTGTTGCTGCCCTTGGAAGGGAAGGGTGACGTACGTGTGCTGAACTGTCTGGGCGTAGCTTATGCCAATGAAAAACAGTATGAGAAGGCACGTACGGTTCTTCAGCGTGCTGCCGCTACGGGTGATGCGGAAGCCAAGGAAAACCTGCGCAATGTGGAAGGGGTGATTGCAGACTTATAACAGGGTTGGAAAGAGAATCTTATAAATATAAGGCAAAAGAGAGCGAACTATTATTTACTATTTTTTAATTTAATCTATTAAATCATGAAATTAAACAAGTTTTTTATGCTGGGATTGGCCGGATTGGCATTCGCGGCATGTAGTAATGAGGATGAGGTTGGAAATGACTTGTCTCAAAATAGTAAAACTATCACAGTTAAGATTGAAACAGGAGGATATACCACAAGAGCGTCCGGAGACGAAGCTTGGACAGATGGTACCAACAATAATCAATCTCCAATTACAGTGAATACTATAACGCTTTATTTATTGGATAAGGACGGTGCTATTGTAGACACTAAGACACTTGAAAAAAAGTTCAGTGATACGTTCCATGGTGTTAGTGGAACAGTTACTAAAATTGCTGCTGTAGCCAATTGTGAACCTGTAGCCGATGATACATGGACTAATATTGTAGCAGAAACATTTGATGTTGCAGATTATCAGACTGCGGAAAATGCTCCCGTATATGCAGAGGCTGTAGATATAACTTATAAAAATACAGACACTCAAGACGGTTATCCTATGTATGAGGCTACTTTACAATTGGCAACTAAGATGTCCCGTATAGAACTAAGTGGTAACTTGCAGTGTACTAATTTGGCAGAGTCTGCATATAAAACACTTACGTTAGAGTATGTGGGCATAAATGGGGCAAATACCAAATTTACATTAGATGGTACAGGCTCTGATCCTCATTCTGTATCGGACAATTTACCCGGTTTCCCCGACACAGGTACACCAACTGCATTTTACGATGCAGCTGCTGCTCCTGCTCCTGTATTGAGCAATAAGAATACGTCTGTTGCATTAGGCACTTCTTACGGATATAGTGTTTGTGGGATGCCTGAATTATTGCTCCGTTTTGATTCGGAACCTATTGACAATGTCACAGAAGGCTATATTATTTATGACCCTGCCTATTTGAAGATTACAGGTTTTAAGACTGCTGGTGGTAATACGGTTGCTATGGAACCTGGTAAAATTTATCAGATTACTGATTTGGAGTTCACTGAAGAGAATATTACAACTTTGGAGAAAGATAAAATCTGTATTACGGCTACTGTCAGTGTAGCTCCTTGGGATATCGTAGCTGTTGAACCAAGCTACGGCGAATAATTCTATTTATTATAAACCAAGAAGTCGGATTATTATAGCTCCGGCTTCTTGGACTCTTCTATCAATTTTATATTGAAACATACATAAAATATGAAATATACAAAATACATACTATCCTTGATGTTTTTAGCTTCGCTCAACGGGTGCATCAAAGAAGATATGAGTGACTGTCCGGGCAATTGCACGCTGAAATTCAGTTATGTCGGAGATGGTACGACTCAAATTTTTCAAGATAAGATTCATAAAGTGGACATGTATGTTTTCGACAGTGACGGTATGTTACTGTCCTCTCATCCGATAAGCGAAGCAGATGTGAAAAAACAATCCACAGAGTTGAATTTGCCTGTGGGAGACTATCAGATTGTAACTGTGGGAAACACTTATAATACAGAAGTAAGCGGAGAACAAAATCTGGCAACTGCCCAATTTTGTGATGAAGACTGCATTCATGGCGAACGGATTGCGGGAAATGATTCTCTATATTATGCTTACAAGGAAATCAGCATCCCCGGTGATGCAAAACAGACAGAAGAAAAAATGGATTTTGCCAGTTCGCATTACAAAGTCCATGTAGAGGTGATAGGAGTCGCTTCCGAAGAACTTACCACACGTGCTCCGGTATGGCCTACACTGAGCATGAGCGGGCTGTCTTCCATGACAAACTTCAGCAACAATGCCTGTGGCAGCATTGTTACTTATTATCCGGAAACTGAAAATAATGCGGAAAAGCATACCATGCTGGCACGCTTTAATATAATGAGACATACCGACCATGAGAATGTGAATCTGGATCTCACCGATGCCAACGGCAAAAATATGGCTCATATAAATCTGGCCGATTTCTTGGCTGCCAATCCTGTGATAGACCTGACTAAACACGAAGCGCTGATACCTATCCGTATTGAGTTCAAATCCATAGGTGCGGTGATAACCGTTCCCGACTGGTATATAGTAGATGTGAAACCCGAATTTTAATGGACGACTATGAAAAGAGTATTGTATATAGGATTATTGCTTCTTGTTGGCTTGCTGACGTTAGAAGGGTGTATTAAAGAAGATAACCCGGCAGTGGCAGAGACGCGTAATATAAGTATGACGATGAATGTGGATACACGTGCAGGCGGATCGGATATTAATGTTGATATAGAGAGTGCAATAAATACGTTACGTGTATATGCCTTTTATGGAGAAAGGAAAGTCGGTTATTTCTATGGTAATGATAAGAATTTGGTAGTGGATGGTGGAAAACTATCTTTTTCCATGGATTTGGATATTCCAACCATGTCTTTTTTGAAGGAGCCAATATCTTTTTATTTAGTTGCTAATGAGGAAGCGGTCAGTGTTTATAATTCCCCTGCATGGAGTCCGGATATGACTCGTATGCAATTGGAAAATTATTGTTTTCGTGAGTTGAATAATCCTCGTACTGCATTGCCTATGGTGACGGTGAAAGATGTGATGATTAATCCAAACGACATAAAGGAAAGTGAAGTACATTCAGAGCATTGGATGTGGACTGGCGGTCCGATTGAATTTAAGTTGGAACGTTCTGTCGCCAAACTGGGTATGTACTTTGCGGCGAAAGAACCTGATGCCGATTTAGAGGTGATACAGGTTGAGATATTGCCAAGTGGATTGCAGGATTATAGCTATATGTTTGCTCCCGGACATGAGAGTGAGAATTTGAAGAATGTGCCGCATAGTTGGCAGTATGGTTTTAGTTTAATAAACGGAGGTGCAGTCAGCATTGATAAAGTTGTGACAGATGATGAATATAGCAGTTACACTCCGGAGGACAAGAAGAATCCGGAAAAAATATCTGCTGCTTTTACAGATGTGCTTTCTGCTCCCGCTTATATGTTTGAGAATTATTATGGCTCGAACAATCCGAATCAGCAAGGCGCAAATGACACCGATGGGAAGGGGTATGTGTTGAAAGTGACATATAGTGTTGCTGGAAGCCAGTCTGAAAAGTTAATCTATCTGCCCGATGTAGAGCGTAATGCTTGTTATTATGTATTGAATAGAATAGGGGTGGATGGTATTGTGAGCATTGTATATAATGTTGCCGATTGGGAGAATGGTGGCGATTATACGGTTGAATGGGGGCATCCGACACATTCTTTTACTGCGTCTGCGTCAGAGGTTGGTGATGACTACTGTAAGATAAACTATGATATAGATCATACGGGTGAGGATGCTGTTAATGGAGAAGGTGCTACTTTCCTATTCAATATGAGTGCGCCGGTAGGTCAGATATGGGTTGCAAGTATTGACAATGCCCAAGATTTTACTCTTTGGGTTGATGGCAAAAAGGCAAGTGAAGGAGAGAGTGGGGATACAACTACTGCGGACGGAAAAGACCACATACTGAAGGTTACGGCTAAAAATCCGAATACTATTGAGGAAAGAGTTACTCGGTTGACCATAAAATCTGTGATGTGGGGAGAAGCTAACAGTAATTTATTAATTAACCAAGATCTTGATTTTCCTGGGGGAGGTGATTTTATTACGATAACCCAGAATGCTCTCAATTAATTCTGAAATAAAATACGTTTACTATGAAATATTTCCAATTTATAAGAAATGTAGTTCTGTTGGTTCTGTTGGGAACTTTAGCCGGATGTCAGAATGATGAACTGATAGTGGATATGGGACAAGGGCAAGATAAAATTGTTTTATCTTTTTCGGATGCGGGACATTCTATGACGCGCGTAAGCAGTCAAGAGAACTATACTACACCGACAGATGTGGAGAAAGCTGTGACACATATTGATGTGTTTGTTCTAAAAAATGATATGATTGATTATTATGAACGTATCTCAACTGGTGGAGCCGATGACAAAGTGACTTTAGGGAAAACGAAACGTGATTTTGATCCGAATGTTGACTATACAATTTATGCGGTGGCAAATTGCACAGAGTTCAGTGAGGCTGATATTCAAACACAAATTAAGGATCAGTCTCTTGCTGATTTGAACGACTTGAAAGCTCTTCGTGTCACAACAAACAATATACATGTTACGGGAATGGAAGCAGGTGTTGCTGATGTTCCGGAAACTTTTATGATGGATGGGCATTCCACTCCTGTGATATTGAACGACAATAATTTTAAGCAGAATACGGAAGTGAATGTTGAATTGCGTCGTGCGGCAGCTAAAGTTACAATCATACTGACTTGTGGGGAACACGCCTCATTTCTGCCGCTCGACAATACTTCGACAAGCGGACAGGTATTGCGTCGGGTTGTGAACTTTGCCAATAGTACTTCTCTTTTGCAGCCGGATGACGAAGACAAGTTCGATTCGGGAGAATTGTTCACTAACATAGGTAATTCTGCTGTCGGTGTAGAGCATTTAGATAAAGCAGTGGGTTCAGATGGGAAGGAAACGTTTAAGCGAGTAGGAATTACTGTGTATTCATATTCTAACAACTGGGAAGGCAAGGAAGCTTTGACGCATGAGAGTTATTTAATTGTAAGGATTCCGCTCAGCTACCAGGCCGGAGATCCTTCCCAAACGGAAATACAGTATGATAATTATTATAAGATACCTTTGAGTGGAAATAACAATCATCAGTTGAAGCGTAATCACTCTTATTTTACATCCATTAAGGTGGATGCGCTTGGAGCAAAAGAACCGGATGAACCTATTACCTTACAACCGGCTTTTTTCAAGGTACAGGAGTGGGTATCTGCTGATATTGAAATTGGTGGAGACATGGACCATCCTCAATATCTTGCATTAAGCATGGATACATTGCGCATCAACAATGCAACAGACGATTCAACAGTGGCTTTTGCTACATCTTCAATGATAGAACAAAGTGATATTCATATAGAAGAGGTATATATCATTAATAAGTTCGGACAGAAACAAACAGTATCTGATCCTGAAGTTCTCATAACTACTTCTCCTGAGTTGAATGGTAAGGTGACTGTGCACAGTGTATTACCGGAAAATTCGCTGTCGGTGAGATATATTGTGGTGTCTATAACTAATAAGGATGGTATAACAAAGAAGCTTGTAATAGAGCAGTATCCGTTAGAGTATGTGACGAATACGCAGGGGTGGTATTCGTATAGGGATGATTTTAAAAGCGCTCAATATCCGGAACCAACTACTTTTCTAAATAGAGGTTCAAGATATGTAAGTGCAAATTGGAATGGTAACGGGTGGAACTATTCAGCTTCAAAAACAGTTGATAGAGACGCTTGTTTTTTTACATCTAAAGTGGCAGCAAATTATAAAAATGATACAGGAAAGTGTTCAGTGCGATATTATACTTGGCGCAATGGGGCTTCTAGTGCCACAACTGATGATGAAGGCCTTGGTCTAGATAACGCTCGTATGTATCACGTGCAGATAACGTCTACACCAGAGGGAGTAGATTATGTATTAGGGCTTCCTCGTATTACCAATGGTAAAACTGATGGAGGAGAAGATAATAAAAAAATCGTGTCTCCTTCCTTTATGATTGCTTCACAGTTGGGAGCGGTACAGGCTGCAAATTCCATAGAGCAGGCTGCAAGTCATTGTGAACAGTATGTAGAGGTTACCAATAGAGGAAATGGAACGAATAACAAGAATGTAGTAGCCTATCATGATTGGCGTCTGCCAACAGAGGCTGAAATCAAGATTATCTATAAATATCAGGATAACTCTGATGCAATGGATGTAGTTTTAAGTGGTAACCGATATTGGAGTGCAAGTGGGCTTGTTGCAAAACCAGGAACTACCAACCCGAGAGATCAAGCTATCCGTTGCATTCGTGATGCTTACAAAGACGGTGAATCTAAATAATAATGAACTATGATAAAAAAGATTGCATATATATGGTTATTGGCTGTCATTGGAATAATGGCGGCTTGTACAGAGGATACGTTTGTAGATAACCGTACTAAAGTGGATGATGATCATCTGCTTGTTACTTTTCGGACGCAAGTACCGGAAATGACACAGGTGACAACCCGCAATGCGGACCCTGATGGATTGGGTATTCAGCAACTCTCTATGTTTTGTTTTGATAAGGCAGGAGATTTTATCTCACGCGTAACGCCCGAACAGACTGTTAATCAGGATATGTTGAGTGGTACATTTGAAGCTGTTGTTCCGAAGTTTACAAAGATTATACATTTTGTGGCCAACCAAAATCTGGAGTCGTTTAATGAACAAGGCAATGTAGGACGCCATGAGAATAGTATTATTCCAGGATTAATCTCGTCATCGAGCATGTTGGTTTATTGGGGACGTGTAGAGTGCCCGGATAATCAAGAATTGGACGATTACATTCAGAATACATTACCGGATAAAACTGTACCTTTGTACCGGAATCAGGCTAAGATAACATTTGATGGTGGAGATTTATTTGTAGTGACAGGTTTTGCTGTATGTAATGGTTATGCCTTTGGTACGGTAGCGCCATTTAATACTGAAACTAAAAAGTTTGACTGGAGCAATACTTCCAATTATCTGTCATTGCCCAATGATCGCACCAAGTTTACAGATCCGACCGAGGTAAATGAAACCGATACGGAATATGTATTTGAGAGTGATAATCCGTCTGCCGACCAAATGTATGTTGTGTTTCGGGGATATCCCCAAAATAATCCTGATGCCGAGTTGTATTACCGGGTGTCTCTGTTAGATGGAAATACTCAGGAGCCTCTTTCTATTATTCGTAACCATCACTATAAAATTAAAATTACCGGTAATTTAGAGAATGGTGTGCCGACCTTTAAGGCAGCTTTGAACACTCCCCCTGTTAATAATATTTGGATTTCGATTGATGAAGATATTCCGGAAGTGTCTGATGGAGAGCATAAACTGATTGTTGATGAAACTTTTGTTGTATACGATAGTGGTGAAGAAGGTGCACAAGGACGTCAGAAGGTCTTGAAATATACTTATGGAACAGATACTGATCCGATGAAACCGGTGTCGGAAGCAGAAAAGCCGACAGTAACGTGGATGGATAATAATGTAGCTGCACCGGGCATCTCAAATAACTATGACATATCTACAGGACAAGGCACAATCGGTATAGAACTGCTATCGTTGGGTAACAACATAAAGCGAGAAGGTACTATTCTTGTGAAAAAAGGCAAACTGCAACGGACAATAAAGGTGATTTTTATGAAGGAAATGGAGTTTACTCCTGCGTGGGTGACTACACAGTTGAACGGTAATGAATATGGTGAAGGTGTAACGTTGATGTTCAATATTCCTCAAAATACTCCGGCTGAGTTGTTTCCTATGACGGTAAGAATCGGTGCCAACCAACTCACTCCTGATGAGGCTCTAAACAAATTGGATGTAATTAATCGTACATCTGCCAGTAAAGAAGAGTGGGGCGAGGATATTGAAATAGACGGAGAACCGATTGGCTTTAAATATACTTTTGTTGCTCAAGAACCGGGTACACAGCGCGTTTATTTCAAAACAGACTTGATGAAAACGGAAGCTAGCCAAGTATCGATAGAATCGGGCCATTTTGCAACGGTAACGAAATTCTTTACATTTTCCAATTCGGAAGTTGGAACCATTGAAGTACTCAATACTCTTCAATATGGAGATTTAAACGTAAAATATCTGTTAGTTCCTAGAAAAGTAAATTATAGAGTAGATATGCTTTATGAGTTTTCTCAAGCTACGGGACGGGATAATCAGTTCATGTTCTATTCCAGGTATTTGGATCATTATACTGATAAGGAACTAGAGGAATTGGGCATGATTGATGATAAGGAATGTAACTTTGAACCGGTAGACGAGGATTTATGGGATACAGGAGGACGTGTATTCTTGTTTACTCCAATTACTCAGGGACAGAAAAGGTATAATACATTCATGAAGACAAATACGCCGGAATCTGCAGAAGTAGTCCGTATCTCTACCTATCCGGGAGCGACTGGTACACCTGAAGGAGATGTGGTCATGTACAAGTCTACGACGTTTGAGTTGGCTAATTACCGGGCTTTTGATTTTGGAATGGAAATTAATAATGGCCAGAGGTCTATAACCTATCAGCCGGGGCAAAAGGTGACACTTACTTTCAATATTGAAGAGTTTGAGGCTGCTGACAAGAAGAACGTCGATCCTTATGGAACTCCTTTCAAAATTTATATTGATGCTCCGATGCTAGAGTTTGATGAAACAGCGGAGGAGAATCGGAAGTATGCCGGAAAGATTACTGCTGAAGCACAGCGAACCATTTATCAGGTAGCTAAGACGAAAGCGGAAGAAGATAATTACGGTACAGACGGTAGAAGGACGCTGGTCTTTAAGACAAATAAAATTGTGAGTGCCGGTGATATCACAATTTCAGCAGAAAAAGAAATTGTCACTTTCAATACGCAAACAGTACAATTGACTAATAGTCCGATGACTGGTACTATATACTATAAGGAAGATGAGAGCGCCGCACAAGAATATCCTGTACCGGCTGGGGCGTTTGTAACTTTTGAACGTAGCGGTGATGGCACTCGTATCGGCACGATGATAATTGATGAGGAAGGTAAATTCTCTTTAAAACTAAAACCGGAGTATCAGTACGACTGGGCTACTGTACAAGTGCAGGTTCATTATCGTAAAACGGAGGGAACTTCTACTGTAATTTATCATACGGATACAAGTCTGCCAGATTTGGTGCAGAATACAGAAAAACTTGTTCTAATTAGAGAAAAAAATACATAAAATCACTTTGACAAGTAATCATGTACAATGGCTGTCTGTGACAGATAGCCTTGTTGTTTGTTTTGTTTGTAGTATCCCATTCTAATAACCTGGCGAGGTAAAGAATGGGATATTTTTATTTTTTGTTTCCTGTACTTACAGATAAAACTAAGGATTATTTATGTATTTTTGCAACGGAAATTCACAACGGGGCATACAGGTTTACACAGATTATCAGATCCCTTAATCTGTGTGAGTTTGTGTAATCTGCGGTGAACTAAAAAAGATAGCAATGATTATTACCGAACTACAACAATTATACGCCGCCCATCCCAATGTAGAAGGCATGTACAGGTTATTGCAGGATAATTCGGTCCGGCATCTGTATTGTAGCGGTTTGTGTGCTTCTGCCGCTTCACTGTTTTCGTCCGTATTGATACAACGGGTGGAATGTCCGTTTGTTTTTATTCTCGGCGATTTGGAGGAAGCCGGGTATTTCTATCATGACCTGACACAGATTTTGGGAACGGAACAGGTATTGTTTTTCCCCTCTTCTTTCCGTCGCGCCATAAAGTATGGGCAGAAAGATGCTGCAAACGAAATTCTCCGTACGGAAGTGTTGAGCCGCTTGCAGAAAGGAGAGGAGGGACTTTGCGTGGTTACCTATCCGGATGCGTTGGCTGAAAAGGTCGTTTCCCGTAAGGAACTGGGAGACAAGACCCTGAAACTCCATCTGGGTGAGAAGGTCGATATGGACTTTGTTACGGAAGTATTGCGTAGTTACAGTTTCGAGTATGTGGACTACGTGTACGAACCGGGACAATATGCCGTACGCGGTAGCATTATCGATGTTTTTTCTTTTTCGTCCGAGTTCCCTTTCCGTATAGATTTTTTTGGGGATGAAGTGGAGAGCATCCGTACTTTTGAGGTGGAGAGCCAACTGTCGAAAGAGAAGAAGGAGAATATTGTCATAGTTCCCGATTTGAGCCATAGTCTGGAACAAAGGGGTAATGGAGGAATGGTTTCTTTTTTGGATTTCCTTCAGCCGGACACTCTGTTGGCAATGAAGGATTTTCTTTGGTTGCGTGAGCGTATTCAGACTGTTCACGATGAAGCGCTTACCGCACAAGCCATTGCCGCTCGCGAAGCTGAGGAAAACGGTTTGATTTCTTTGGATGGCAAATTGATTGATGGGGGAGAATTTACTTTACGAGCACTTGATTTCCGTCGCATTGAGTTCGGGACGAAACCTACCGGAACGCCGGATGCGACAGTGACATTCAACACTACTGCGCAACCAATCTTCCATAAGAACTTCGACCTGGTGGCGGAAAGTTTTCACGACTATCTTTCTCGCAATTATGCTCTTTATATATGCAGTGACAGTTTGAAGCAGACCGAACGTATTCGTGCTATCTTTGAAGACCGGGGAGATAACATCTCTTTTACATCCGTAGAGCGCACTTTGCATGAAGGTTTTGCGGATGATGCTTTGCGTCTCTGTATCTTTACCGATCACCAGTTGTTCGACCGTTTCCATAAATACAATCTGAAAAGCGACAAGGCCCGTAGCGGTAAGGTAGCCTTGAGCTTGAAGGAATTGAATCAGTTTACTCCCGGAGATTACGTAGTGCATACAGACCATGGTGTGGGACGTTTCACTGGATTGGTACGTATTCCCAACGGAGATACTACGCAAGAAGTGATGCGTCTGGTTTACCAGAATGACGATGTGGTTTTTGTCTCTATTCATTCTTTGCATAAGGTTTCCAAATACAAAGGAAAAGAGGGCGAAGCACCTCGTCTCAACAAACTTGGAACCGGTGCTTGGGAGAAACTGAAAGACCGTACCAAGACCAAGATTAAGGATATAGCCCGCGATTTGATAAAACTCTATTCGCAGAGGCGTGAAGAAAAAGGTTTTCAATATAGTCCGGACAGTTTTTTGCAGCGGGAACTGGAGGCGTCTTTTATTTATGAAGATACGCCCGATCAAAGCAAGGCGACTGCCGATGTAAAAGCCGATATGGAGAGTACCCGCCCAATGGATCGCTTGGTGTGCGGTGACGTAGGGTTCGGTAAGACCGAGGTTGCCGTACGTGCCGCTTTCAAGGCTGTGGCGGACAATAAGCAGGTTGCCGTTCTTGTACCTACTACTGTTCTTGCATATCAGCATTTCCAGACTTTCAAGGAACGTCTGAAGGGCTTGCCCTGCCGGGTGGAATATCTGAGTCGTGCCCGTACAGCGGCACAGGCCAAAGCCGTTGTCAAGGGTCTGGCAGGAGGTGAGGTAAATATCCTTATCGGCACTCACCGCATTCTGGGCAAAGACGTAAAGTTTAAGGACCTCGGTTTGCTGATTATTGATGAAGAGCAGAAGTTCGGCGTCTCTGTCAAGGAGAAACTACGCCAATTGAAAGTAAACGTAGATACCCTGACAATGACGGCTACTCCCATTCCCCGTACTTTGCAGTTCTCACTGATGGGAGCGCGTGACTTGAGTGTGATACAGACTCCACCCCCCAACCGTTACCCCATTCAAACGGAAGTGCATACTTTTAATGACGAGATTATCACCGATGCCATCAACTTTGAAATGAGCCGGAACGGGCAGGTGTTCTTTGTGAACAACCGCATCTCCAACCTTGTGGAACTAAAAGCGATGATAGAGCGTAATATCCCCGATTGCCGTATCTGCATCGGGCATGGGCAAATGGAACCGGCCGAACTGGAAAAAATCATCCTTGATTTCGTCAACTATGACTATGATGTATTGCTTGCCACAACTATTATAGAGAGTGGCATTGACATCCCGAATGCCAATACCATTATCATCAATCAGGCGCAAAACTTCGGGTTGAGCGACTTGCATCAGATGCGCGGTCGTGTGGGGCGTAGCAACAAGAAAGCTTTTTGTTATTTGCTGGCTCCTCCTTTGTCCTCACTTACACCGGAAGCCAAACGTCGTCTGCAAGCCATTGAGAATTTCTCCGATCTGGGCAGTGGTATTCATATTGCCATGCAGGATCTTGACATTCGTGGTGCCGGCAATATGCTGGGTGCGGAACAAAGCGGTTTCATTGCCGACCTTGGTTACGAAACTTATCAGAAAATATTATCTGAGGCTGTGCATGAACTCAAAACCGATGAGTTTGCAGACCTTTATGCCGAAGAACTGAAAGGTGATGGAACTATTAGCGGAGAACAGTTCGTAGACGAGTGCCAAGTAGAAAGTGATCTTGAACTGTTGCTGCCTGCCACCTACGTCACCGGAAGCAGTGAGCGTATGTTGCTCTATCGCGAGCTGGACAGCCTGACACTGGACAAAGATGTGGATGCCTTTCGTGCTCGTCTTGAAGACCGCTTCGGGCCTATTCCTCCCGAAACGGAAGAGTTGCTCCGTATTGTTCCCTTGCGTCGTCTTGCAGCGCGTTTGGGAACAGAGAAGGTGTTTCTGAAAGGCGGCCGTATGACGTTGTTTTTTGTTTCCAATCCGGATAGTCCTTACTATCAAAGTCAGGCCTTTGGAAAGATCATTGCCTATATGATGAAATATACTCGCCGTTGCGACTTGCGCGAACAAAACAACAAGCGGAGTATGGTCGTGAAAGATGTAACAACTGTTGAGGAGGCTGTGGCGGTATTGCAGGAGATTGTGGCAATGCAGGTGGAGGAGTGATTCTATCAATTGACGACTTTATCCTTTATATTCCCTTGATAATTAAATCTATTTTGTATTTTAGCTGGTAACGATACTCGAATAAATAAGTAATTAATTAATCTTCTTGGTTTTGGGGCGTTTCTTTGATATATATCTTGTGTGACCCTCTGCCCGTATGGCCGATTCCGCTTTCTGGCATTTCGCTCCATTGTTTCAGTTCTTGTGCAGCGGCGTTGCGCAGTAGTCCTGTCAGTTCGCTGTAGTCACCTACTTTCAGTAACGGATGTGACTCTAAATAATCTTGCGCCAGTTTCAGCCGTTGTTCGGCGGTGTAGCGTGAGGAAGAGTGCCGGAACTTCCATTTAGAACGGTTCAGTATGCAGTTTCGTCCTGTCTCGTAGATGAAATCCTTGTCTGCATGGAAGTTGATGTTGTCTACACAGATGCTTCTTACATTGCGTTTTTGTCCGCCCTGTTCGGCGCTTTCCCGTTCAAAACCTTCGCGCAACCCTAACGAGGGAGTGAATACACCCAGTCCGTCCACTTTTACCGAGTGTCCTTCGCCCATTTCACGGGCTATGGCTTGGGTAAGTGATTTTACCACTCCGATGATGTCGCCGGAAGTAAAGGTACTGCCGTAGTTGATGCGTTGGGCAAGGTAGTCCAAATCTACTTGTCCCCAAATCTTGATGCGGGGGAAGAGTTTTTTTTCACCGTCTTTGTTGGGAAGGTTAGAGGTCTGCATTTGATATTCTGCCATGATGTTTTTTTGTTGTTTGCGGGTTGATAATTTGGTGATGGAAATCCGTCCTGCATAGGGCTAAGGAAGAAATGGCATGGGGTAGGGACGAAAGTAGGCAGACTTGCTTACCGAGAATACTCAACCTATGCTTTAAACTGTATCTTCAGTTTAAAGATGTATATCTTTAGGCTGAAGATGGCGGTCTTTATCCTAAAGATGTTCATCTTGAGCGTAAAGATACGGCTTATTTCCTATATGAGCAAGCTTTTCTTCTAAGAAGTGAGCGTTTAATACGGGGAGTGTAGATACTTTTTTATGGGTGGTTGACGGTTAGCTGTTTGACAGCGGTCTTTGAGAAGATTGGGAAGGAAAAACTTTATTTATTGAAGTATCTTCTCTATATATCGGTATTCTTTATTCTTAGTGGTATGTTTCTTATTATCCGTTGGTTGATTTACTTATTGTTTAGGGGAAATCTTACTAACTTTTCTGATAGTTTTCAATAACCTTCATGGCTTCTTCTCTTATTTTATTCCGAATAGAGGAAGGTGCAATTACTTCGATATTACTACCTTGTGATAATAACTCCTGCATCAGTTCTATGGAAAAATAGGCTGTAATATGGAATATGCCTTCTGTTGTTTCTTTTTGTGAATGGTGAATTGGGTTGGTACGTAGATAAGGTATGTGCTTGGGATTCACTTTGAAAGTAATTTTGTGAAGTTCTAAATGGGGAGCATAAGTAATGCCATAGCAGTGCTGAAAATAAAGTTTGTTATTGAATTCGGCAGGTATAGAAAAAGGGGTTTCTGTTAGTTCAATTGATTCTATTCTGTCTAAGGCAAAAGTTCGGAGTTCTTGGTGGTAGGATGAAAAGCCTAATGCATACCAACGCTGTTTGAATACTTTCAGACAATAGGCTGATAGCAAGGTGGTATAAGA
>OJPX01000595.1_pt1 | contig 16300 bp, 10 predicted proteins | sample 1598591 | NCBI WGS metagenome assembly OJPX01 (sample SAMN03922497, study PRJEB24848) | human gut metagenome | isolation source: stool sample | host: Homo sapiens | place: Germany | collected 2011-11
TTCCATTGTCCCTCAGTATCACTCCCACTCCCTGACCCTCGGTCTCATAGGAATTGTTGAAAATATCAGTGGCATCTGTCACACCCGTGACTCCTACTACAAATTTCGAGGCCGAAGCGCCCACGCTGTAGAGCTGGTTCTGCACTGCCTGATAATCTGCGAGTGTAGGCTGATAGGTCTGCAAAGACGGCTCCGAAGAAATGCCGGACTCTGTGCTTTGTGTACCATTTTCACTATATGCATCATTGCTGTCATCTATGCCAGGCTGCTGTGTGGCTATCTGCACATCATTATTATTTTTTCCATCTGAAGCTTTTTTTGATTGTCTGTTGATAACCGGCAGAAATATAGCAAAAACAATGCTTGCAGCCACTGCAAATGCCACTCCGCAGAGTGCTGCTGTGCCTGCTTTTTTTGCAAGTCTTTTTTTATTCAGCGGTTTATCCTTTATCTTTTCTCTGATAAATTGCTCCATATTGTCACCCTGATTAGATGTCTTTAGTTACTATCTTACATTATATTCTGAATTATATTGCGTTGCAACCATATTTTTTGAGTACGGGCTTGTGGCATGTACCCGCCGGACTGCTGCAAGCCCTTACTTTTTGGCTCGTTTAACAAACCGGTTCGTTATGTATTAAACTTTATGTTATCATCTTGTAATTATCATTTAATACATATTTATTATGGTTTTTTTGAAGATTTTCAGCTATAATATGATAAGCTATACAGTAAATATAAATTTAATATTTAACTACCGAAATATAAGGATATAGAAATGAATAAAAAAGTTTACAAAACATTGGAATATAACAAAATCCTCACCATGCTAAGCAGCTACGCAGCATGTGATGAGACAAAGAAAAGGTGTCTTTCGCTTGAGCCTATCACCGATTTATACGAAATCAGACATCTGCAGACCACCACTGCCGATGCACTAAGCCGCCTGTACAAGGACAGCGGAGTGTCCTTCGTTGGCATACACAATGTACATGCTTCCCTAAAGAGACTCGATATCGGCGGAGCTCTGAATACGACCGAGCTTCTTCGCATCTGCAGTCTTTTGGAGGTTGCAAAGCGCGTGAAGGCTTATGGCAGAAGCGCCATGGATAATGAGAAACAGGATTCACTCTCCGGTCTGTTTTCAGGGATTGAACCGGTTTCTGCGCTCTGCGACGAGATTAAGAGGTGCATTTTATCTGAGGAAGAGATTGCCGATGATGCGAGTCCTGAGCTTTTTAAGATAAGAAAGAGCATACGCGGCATGAACGACAGAATCCATGCGCAACTCACCAAGCTCATGAACAACAGCACAACGAGGACATATCTGCAGGATGCGGTTGTGACCATGCGCGACGGCAGATATTGTCTGCCTGTAAAGGCTGAGGCAAAGGGCAATGTACCCGGCATGATGCACGACCAGTCATCTACCGGCTCTACCCTTTTTATCGAGCCGATGGCTGTCGTCAATTTGAATAACGAGCTCAAGGAGCTTTTCATAAAGGAGCAGGAGGAGATTGAAAAAATCCTTGCAGCGCTCAGCGACAAGGTTGCCATGAATGCGGCTGCCTTGGAGCAGGACTATGAGATTCTTTCAGAGCTTGACTTCATTTTTGCAAAGGCAAATCTGGCTAAATCATATAACGGTGTGGCACCTGAGTTCAACACCGAGGGGCATATCAATATCAGAAAGGGCCGTCATCCGCTTTTGGATGCTAAAAAGGTGGTCCCTATAGATGTACGGCTCGGCGAGGACTATAAGCAGCTCATCATCACCGGACCAAACACCGGTGGTAAGACGGTTTCACTAAAGACTGTCGGACTTTTGACTCTCATGGGTCAGGCAGGTCTTCACATTCCTGCGGCAGACAGGTCAAAGCTCGCCATCTTTGAGGATGTCTTTGCGGATATAGGCGATGAGCAGAGTATTGAGCAAAGTCTCAGTACCTTCTCGTCTCACATGACCAATATCGTAAAAATTCTTGAAAAAGCTGATGACAGAAGCCTTTGCCTGTTCGATGAGCTCTGCTCGGGAACCGACCCGACAGAGGGTGCGGCACTTGCCATCTCAATTTTAAACAGACTGCACCAGTATGGTGCCATCACCATGGCCACCACACACTACAGTGAGCTGAAGGTGTATGCGCTTTCCACAGACGGTGTGGAAAATGCCTGCTGTGAGTTCAATGTGGAGACTTTAAGCCCTACCTACCGCCTGTTAATCGGTATTCCTGGAAAGAGTAACGCATTTGCAATCTCATCAAAGCTTGGTCTGGACGAAAGCATCATCGAGGATGCAAAAAGCAGAATTAATGATAACGACCTTGATTTTGAGGATCTGATTGCAAGCCTCGAGTCACAGCGACAAACCATCGAAAAGGAACAGCTTGAAATCAACAGCTACAAGGCCGAGATTGAAAAACTCAAGAAACAGCTCGAAGAGAAAAATGAGCGCATAGACAAGAGCAAAGACAAGATTTTACGCGAGGCAAATGAGGAAGCCTACAAGATACTGCAGGATGCAAAGGAACTTGCCGACAAAACCATCCGCAATTTCAACAAATACGGACAGGGACAGGCTCCTATGAGCCAGATGGAAAAGGAGCGCTCTGCCCTTCGTGACAAGATGAATGACAAGGAAAAGAAGCTGTCAGACATCAAGAAAAACACTGCCAAGGCAAATCACAAGGCGCCTAAGAAGCTGCGCATCGGTGATTCTGTGCTTGTGCTCTCCCTCAATCTGAAGGGAACTGTCCACACTCTGCCAAACGCCAAGGGCGATTTGTATGTGCAGATGGGTATACTGCGCTCGCTGGTTAACATTAATGACCTCGTGCTCTTAAACGACGATGTATCTCCTGCCAAGAAGTACGGCGGCAGCGGAAGCAAGATAAAGATGAGCAAATCGCTGTCAGTTTCATCAGAAATCAACCTGATTGGAAAGACTACGGATGAGGCACTTGCTCTCTTGGATAAATACTTAGACGACGCATATATCGCTCATCTTTCATCTGTGCGCATTGTCCACGGAAAAGGCACCGGTGCACTGCGAAAGGCTGTGCATGGACTTTTGAAGAGGACAAAAACTATTGCGGAATACCATCTCGGTGAGTTTGGTGAGGGCGATGCCGGAGTAACCATCGCAACCTTTAAATAACGACAATGTACTTTTACGGAATATAAATAAATTTTAAGAAGGAGATTAGAAATGGCTGTTAAACAGAAAATACTGATAGTAGACGACGACAACAATATAGCAGAGCTTATATCTCTATATCTGACCAAGGAATGCTATGACACCAAAATCGTAAATGACGGTGAGCAGGCTCTTATCGCGTTCGAGCACTACAAGCCAAACATGCTTCTTTTGGACCTTATGCTTCCGGGCATAGACGGCTATCAGGTATGCCGTGAGATACGTGCAAAGTCCGATGTGCCGATTATCATGCTCTCCGCAAAGGGCGAGGTATTTGACAAGGTTTTAGGCCTGGAGCTTGGCGCCGACGACTATATACTCAAGCCCTTTGACTCAAAGGAGCTTGTGGCAAGAGTCAAGGCCGTGCTCAGACGCTTCCAGCCTGCAAAGCCGGAAGCCTATGCTTCCGTAGATATCAAGTGTGTGGAGTACCCGGGGCTTATTGTAAATCTGTCCAACTACTCTGTCACTTATGACGGACAGCAGATTGATATGCCGCCAAAGGAGCTTGAGCTATTATATTTTCTTGCCTCATCTCCAAATCAGGTGTTTACAAGAGAGCAGCTTCTGGACAACATATGGGGCTATGAATATGTCGGTGACACCCGCACTGTCGATGTGCATGTAAAGCGTCTCCGCGAGAAAATCAAGGACAAGCCTACCTGGCGCATCGCAACTGTCTGGGGTATCGGATACAAGTTTGAGGTAAAATAATAATGAAGCACACCATCTACTCTAAGCTGTTAATCAGCTACCTGATTTACGGTGTCATCGCTTTTTTCATTATATGCACCTTTACACAGCATCTCACCACAGACTATATTGAAAAGCAGGAGGCATCCAATCTCTACAGGGAAGCATCCATCATTGCAGGTGATTACGCCGCCGAATACTTTGGCTCATCCATGTCGCTTAGCGATTTCCAGAATCACATGAAAATCGTAGCCGACTATATGGATGCCAAGGTATGGGTGGTCAGCCCTGACGGTGAGCTGCTCATGGACTCAGATGATCCGTCAATAGGCATTGATACCCAAAATGACAGTTCTAAGCCTGTAGTGATAAATGGCTTTGATGTCACCGATTTTGGCAGCAACAACTATATGATTGGAAATTTTTACGGCTCCTTCAAGCATAGGATGCTGTCCGTATTTTCCCCGGTAAATGTCTCGTACCAGAATATCGGCTACATAGTCATTCACAAGACAATGAGCCATATCACGGCAGGTGTAAACGGTTTTATGAATATCTCCTTTTACACTGTAGCGCTCATTTTTGTAGTGGCATTTATTATGCTTGTCACGATGAGCCGCTCCATTTACCGTCCTATCTCCAAAATCACAAAGACCGCAAAGAAGTATGCAAAGGGCGATTTCACTGCCCAGATTGATGTACATTCCAATGACGAAATCGGCTATCTGGCAAACACACTAAACTACATGGCAACTGAGCTTGATACGCTTGAGGAGGATCAGCGCAAGTTTGTTTCCAACGTGTCACACGACTTTCGCTCCCCTCTTACCTCGATAAAGGGCTACGTGGAGGCCATGCTGGACGGAACCATTCCTGTTGAGATGCAGGATAAATACTTAAACATCATACTTTTTGAGACCGAGAGGCTTAATAAGCTCACCAAGAGTCTTATCGATCTGAACCAGTTCGGTCATCACGGCATACATCTGGATATTGCTGATTTTGACATCAATACAATGATCCGCACGACAATCCTTACCTTCGAGGGTAAATGCAGTGAGAAGGGCTTAAGCTTTGACCTGCTGCTCACCGGAAAAGAGCTTTTCGTGCGCGGTGATATGGTCAAAATCCAGCAGATTCTTTACAACCTGATAGACAACGCTGTGAAGTTTTCAAATAATGATTCGAGTATCAAGATTGAGACGAGTATCAGAAATGAAAAGGTGTTTATATCAGTAAAGGATCACGGTATCGGTATACCGAAGGACAGCCTTTCAAAGATCTGGGAGCGCTTCTACAAGAGTGATTTATCCCGCGGAAAGGATAAGCGCGGTACGGGACTTGGCCTGTCTATAGTTAAAGAAATCGTGCAGGCGCATGGTGAGAATATAAATGTGATAAGTACTGAGGGTGTGGGAACTGAGTTTATATTTACGCTGCCGCTCAGCAAAAAAGAAGGGTGAGGAGCCTTGTGGCGCCTCGCTTTTTAGGTTGTGAGGTTGCCGGCATAGCACACAGTATATTCCTCAGAAAAATGTGAAGTCAGCCGCGGTTGTTTTTCCGGACAGATTATGGTTTTATTTACATTCTCTTTCTTTTTTACTTTATGGAACTCCGCGGCAGTTCACATTTTTCTTCGGAACACACCGTGTACTCTCCGGCTAATTCTGTTTTATGAGCGAGGCGCTTTGCTGCCTTGCATTCTGGCAGTGCCGGACTTATTTCACTGGCGTGAAATTTTGTCCGGCACTTTTTTCTTCTTAAATTTGAAGCTCATTTCACTGATGCGAAATGAGCTTTATTTTATATCATATTCTTATGGTTCGTATTTGCTGCCGGACGGGTCGGTCACTGTGTAGTCGCCGCCGGATATGTCAGCTGTGGTTTCAAAGTCTGTGATGTCCTGATTTACGGTACCCTCGAACAGGTCATATGTGAAGGTGTAGCCCTGTGCCGATACTGCTTTGACATATATTTTGATATTGCTTGCGGCTGTGACAGGAATTAAGTCTTCGATTTTGACTGTGCCTTCGAGGCTATGGAGCTTACCGTCGTCCTCTTTTGAGGCATCAGAGGTATCATTTTCCGTGTTATTCTTTGAGCCATCTTTTTTGGCATCATCCTTCCGGCTTAAGGTGGATGTGATGGAGTCTGTGTCTGCAGAGTCTGCACTATCCGTGCCGTTTTCTGCCAACAGCTGTCGGATATCGTATGTCTTTAGCTCTGTATCTGAGCTTGCAACTACGAGCTGCACACTGTTAAAGTCAAAGTAATCATTTCCCATGACTGCTACATCTACATCTGTGCCAAGCTTTATGCTGCCATTGTCAAAGGTTGGTTTATCGGCAAGTATGCCGGATGCTACATTTTTGAACACTGATGTCACACCTTCAAACTTATCGAGCACCTCTGTGCTTCTCTTATTTCCATCAACAAACAGAAATGTCACATTGCCTGCATAGTCCTCAGACAGTGGAAGTGTGGCCTCACCCGTATACTTGATGCCGTCTAACTCGAGCGGTATCTCGTTTGTACCGAAAAATACACTGGTTTTTGTATCCTCTGTGTACTCCTTTGGCACCACCGAGACAGAGACTGTGTATGTCATATCGGTAAAATCTGCACTTTTTAAGGAAATATCCCAGTCTGTTATGAGGCTGGCCTCCTCCTCAAGAGTGGACTTGATATCATCCTGCATGGTCTGCACATCGGAAAGTATCACCGATGTGTTGTCTGATGTGTATGACATCTGTGTCTCGAGCTTTTTTATCCTGTTATTAAGCAATACTGCCCCCGCAATAAGTGCGGCGAGCAGTATTATGGTAATCGCATTGAAAATATTTTTTTTCAAATTCATATTATAGTGTTATTCCTCATCTTCCTCTGCAGCCACAGCTATTCCAAGCTCCTCAAGCTGCTTTGGATCTACAGTTCCGGGTGCCTCTGACATGAGGTCCGAAGCGTCCTTTACCTTAGGGAATGCAATAACCTCCTTGATATTGTCTGTATGCAGCATATGCATGCAGATACGGTCAACACCAAAGGCAAGTCCTGCGTGTGGCGGTACACCATATGAGAATGCATCAAGCAGGAATCCAAACTGCTCATGTGCACGCTCCTTTGTGAAACCAAGCACCTCAAACATCTTCTCCTGGATGTCATCCTGATGGATACGCACTGAGCCTCCACCGAGCTCTGTACCATTGAGTACGATATCATATGCCTTTGCACGAACTGCGCCCGGATCTGAGTCTATCTTGTCCCAATCCTCCTCCATAGGCATAGTGAATGGATGATGCATTGCCATAAATCTGTTTTCCTCATCAGACCACTCAAGGAGTGGGAACTCTGTTACCCAGAGGAAATTGTACTTGTTCTCATCAATCAGGCCAAGCTCAGCTCCGAGCATGAGACGAAGTGCTCCAAGTACATTCCATACGATTTTATTCTTGTCTGCTGCGAAAAGGAGTAAATCTCCCGGCTTTCCGTTCATCTTTGCAACAAGTGCATCAAGCTCAGCTTCTGTCATAAACTTGGCAAATGATGACTTGTATGTGCCATCCTCATTGATGCACAGATAAGCAAGTCCCTTTGCTCCACAGCCCTTTGCATGCTCTACAAGCTTGTCAATCTTCTTACGAGGCATCTTTGCCTGTCCCTCTACATTGATACCGCGGACAGAGCCACCGTTTTCAAGAGCTCCTGTGAATACTCCAAAGCCACAGTCCTTTACCACATCCGAAACATCGCAAAGCTCCATACCAAAACGTGTATCAGGCTTGTCAGAACCAAATCTGTCCATAGCCTCCTGCCAAGGCATACGCTTAAACGGAATCTCAACATCCACATTTATGACCTCTTTAAAAAGGTGCTTTAACAGTCTCTCATTTACCTCGATTACATCATCGATATCTACAAATGAAAGCTCCATATCTGCCTGTGTAAACTCAGGCTGTCTGTCTGCACGCAGATCCTCATCACGGAAGCATCGTGCAATCTGGAAATATCTGTCATAGCCTGAAGCCATCAGAAGCTGCTTAAAGAGCTGTGGTGACTGTGGAAGCGCATAAAAATGTCCGTGGTGTATACGGCTTGGCACGAGATAGTCTCTGGCGCCCTCCGGTGTAGACTTGCAAAGGATTGGTGTCTCTATCTCCAAAAATCCCTCGTTTGCCATAAAGTCACGCATCACGCGAAGCACATTGCTTCTGAGCATGAGATTTCTCTGGATATCAGGGCGGCGAAGATCCAGATAACGGTATTTAAGTCTGATGTCTTCGCTGGTCTTTGAATTCTCCTCAATATGGAATGGAGGTGTCTGTGCCTCTGAAAGCACTCTGATTGATGTAGCGATAACCTCGATATCACCTGTCTTTAAGTTCTCATTGACAGCAGCTGTTCTCTTCTGAACAGTTCCCTCAACTGCGATGACGAACTCACTTCTTAAGGTTCCTGCCTTTTCAAAGCCCTCTGCACCTACATTTTCCTCACCGAATACTATCTGAAGTATTCCGCTTCTGTCTCTTAAATCTACGAAAATGAGACTTCCTAAATTTCTTCTCTTCTGTACCCAGCCCATGACGGTGACCTTCTCACCGATATTGGCATTTGATACTTCTGTACATCTATGGCTTCTATGTAAGCCCTGCATTGATTCTGCCATTTTATGCTCCTTATATTTCTACTATATATTTATTCTAATATCTGTCTGGTACCGCTGCTGCACAGCTAATCTGCTGCTTATCAGATTCCTATCTGTTAAAGAACTCAACAAACTCCTCGTAGCCCTCTTTCATAAGCTGCTCCTTCTGGAATTTCTTGTTCTTGTTCATGCGCACAACAAGCACCTGCTGTCCGTTTGCTCTTGCGTCTTTTGCCTGGTTCATGACATCAACAAGCTTGTCTGCCGGATATTTCTTCTCAACCAGATAAGCCACCTTCTTTGGACTCTCAGGAATCTTGAAGCCGCTCTCCATGAGAAGCAGGATAATTCTCTCAAAACCGATTGAAAAACCACAGGCAGGTACATCATTTCCGGTGAACTTTCCAATCATCTTGTCATATCGTCCGCCACCGCCACAAGCTGCGCCAAGCTCAGGCATTGATATCTCAAAAATAGTTCCTGTGTAGTAGCTCATTCCACGAACAAGTGTAGGGTCAAATACGAGCTCAAACTTTGCTCCCTTTGTGGCATTGACAGCAGTAGCTATCTCTGTCATATTTGTAACCACTTCTTCGTCTAAATATTCACCGAGCTTTTCTGAAAGTATTTTTACACCCTCAGTGACATCCCTTGTCTGCTCCAAAAGCTTAAACAAATCAAGATATTTGTCAATATTTTCCTGTGGATAGCCATCCTGTGCAAGCTCACTTGCAACGCCTTCCACTCCTATCTTGTCCATCTTATCGAGTGTGATAAATACGCTGTCGTAGTCCTCCTCAGCAAAACCACTGTAAGCAGCCATTGCCTTTAGGATTCTTCTCTCGTTGATTCTTATCTCAAAGTTCTCGAAGCCGAGTCTGCCGATCGTGGTAGTGGTTGCTGTAATCAGCTCTATCTCTGCCAGATTGCTTGGCTCTCCGAGTATATCTATATCACACTGTGTAAACTGTCTGTAGCGGCCTCTCTGAGGTCTGTCTGCTCTCCACACACTGCCCATCTGAAGTGCCTTAAACGGCGATGGCAGGTTGTTGGCATTGTTTGAATAATATCTTGAAAGCGGCACTGTAAGGTCATAGCGCATTCCAAAGTCTACTACATCCGACTCTTCCTTTGCTGTCTCCAGATTCAGCTTCTCGCCTCTCTTCATTACCTTGAAGATCAGCTTCTCATTTTCTCCGCCCTGCTTGCTTGTGAGATTTGCTATATTCTCCATGCATGGTGTCTCTATAGGTGTAAATCCGAAGCTTCTGTATGTATCCTTGATCACACTTGTCACATAATCACGGATTTCCATCTCTGCAGGTAGTATATCCTTCATGCCGTTGACCGGCTTTTTGCTCAGTGCCATTTGGTTTCCTCCATCTATATTAAAATATTGAATTCATTAGCTATTCTATTATACTTTTCGGTTTTGCAATCGTCAAGGGTTACAGGGGATTTTGCTGTATGTGCTACAGGACGGACTGTAAGCCACGGCACCGCCAGGGCACACACATATGCTTTGCTTTCGCTACGCTTTGCCGCTAAGATACTGTACGGATTATGCTTTTTATTCTTCTATGCTTGACGAAACCGTCGAAACGCGCCTTCCATGGCGCGGTTCTCCTTGACTTGCCCTCCATGGCAAGTCATTTCTGTGCTTCATGTGCATAATCCTACAGTATCTAAGCGGCTTCGCTATCCGCTCAATCAAATGCATATGCGTGCGGCCTGGCGGTGCCGTGACTTGCAGCCCTTACTCTGTGACAGTATTTTCATATACCTGGTTACTTTCAAGTTACTTCAATAAACCTTGTGAACTGCAGAAATAACGTACATCTGCCGTGAAAGGTTACAAATGCTAATGTGCTTCTACTGTGGAAAATTTCAGATGCTAATGTGTATCTACTGTGGTGGATTGCAGATGCTAACGCACATCTACTGCGGCGGATTACAAATGCTAATGCACATCTACTGTGGCGGATTGCAAATGCTAATGCACATCTACTGTGGTGGATTGCAGATGCCGCACGGAGACAAGCCCATGGATTTTGCTTCTTCAAGCGTTACCTCTGTGTCACTCTTTTTCAAAGTCCGACAGCCCGCACGGTGATATTTCTTGCCGGTTGCAGTGATATGAACCATCGTCTCGCTGTTTGAGGAATCTGCAGCGCTATTTTCTGCTGCTGAGCTGTCTGAACCTGATGATACACTTCCTGTTGTACTGCCTGAAGAGCCGGATTCTCCTGCCCCACTTCCAGCGCTGCTCTGCGAGCCTTCATTCTGCGGTGTATCCGTCTGAGCGCTCTGCTGCGGAGTGGTGCCATCCAGCCAGCTGTCACCATTCTCATAGTTTATTCCGACTCCGGGCTGCACATTATAGCAATAGACATTAAAAAGTATGCCGCCACCGTTATCCTCAACCGACTTTGCCTCTATGAGAACACCGTTTGCAACAAGATTGCTGCCAGAGAACATCGGAGTCACCCTGTAGAGCACATGATTGCCTGTATTGTTTACATAATCCGCTACCAGATTCTCAAACGGAAGCATCCCCTCCACATTCAGATATCTCGTACCGGTAATAAGATTCTTCGGATTGGCATTCTCCCCGGCAAGCTGATAGCCAATAAGATGACAGCGATTGTATAAATACCTGTCCTTTATCACATCATACTTCACCGTATGCCAGCCTGATGGCTTTATCATGCCTATCTTGCCACGCTCCTCAGTCGGCATGACATCCTTGCAGATATTGGCATAAGCCACACCGCATCTGCCAAGTGAATCCAAATCACTGTAATTTTCAAAAGCAGTGGTAGTCATATCGCTGTCCGTAAAAAAAGGCTCATTATTGTTGACAGCCACGTATGCCTTGCCATCATATGCCGGAATCGCATCAAGGGAAACGTAGGAATTGTTATTTACCAGATCCTCCTGTGGCTTTCCTGAATCCGCCTGTCCTGTACCGTTAGCACCTGAATCAGCTTCCGCCGGATCACTTCCACTCTGTGCACCATCCACATTATCCTTGCTGCCTAAAGTGCCGGAAGAATCCTCACCTGCCACTACAGCTCCTGCGGCATGCCCGGCACCTTCCGTGCCGGATAAATTAGTGGAGGCACAGCCTGTAAAAATTGTAGCAATTGCAAGTAACTCACATATTGCAATTGCTGCTGTTTTCCTTAACTTAAGCCATATGTTCATATAAAATCACGCTTTCTATCAATCGATTGATATTGGATTTTCCCTAATTACAATAAATTAAATGAATACTTAAATTACTAAACCTGATATACTTTTATTTCCTCACTTAATTTATTATAACAAACGTTTGTTTGTTTTTCAACCCTTGCTGTAAAGCTATACATTTCCGTGTGCACCACGACCGTTCGGAGCTTACGGCCAGAACTCAAAAAAGCCACCCCAGGCATAACACCCGGTGTGGCTTTTAATCATGTATTATGAAATTATGTGAATCACCTAATGTGAATCAACACTGCTATATTGCAGAACAAATCTACTCGCAAAGCTTAGAAAACTCATCCGCAACAAACTGAACCTTGGTTCCGATAATAACCTGAACAGAATTCTTACCAGGCTTCATAACGCCTGCAACACCTGCAGATTTAATCTTCTTGTCATCAACCTGAGTGATATCCTTAACCTCAAGTCTGAGTCTTGTGATGCAGTTGTCAATGCTTGCAATATTGTCTTTGCCACCGCAGCCCTCAAGAATAGTCTTTGCAACTGCTGTATAGTCATTGTTAGAAAGCACTGCCTTCTTCTCTGCCTCGACATCATCATCCTCTCTACCAGGGGTCTTAAGATCCCATTTCTTGATAGCGAAATAGAATACAATGTAGAATACGATAAAAGCTGCGATTCCAAGAGGAATGATGAGCCATGTCCTTGCTGCAGCCGGAAGTGAAGATGAGAATAATAAATCCATCGCACCAGCTGAGAATGAGAAGCCTGCTCTAAATCCAAGAGCTACTGTAATCATTGTGAAAATACCATAAAGTAAAGCATAAATCACATAGAGAGCAGGAGCAAGGAACATAAATGCAAACTCGAAAGGCTCTGTAACACCACAGATGAATGCACAGATAGCTGCAGAAGCAAGGATACCGATGGCAGCCTTTTTCTTAGCAGGCTTTGCGCACTTAACCATAGCAAGTGCTGCACCAGGAATACCAAACATCATACATGGGAAGAAACCTGACATGTACATTCCGAGGCTCCATGAAACATCCTTTGATGTCTCGCCTGCCCAGAAATGTTTGAGGTCTCCAAGTCCGATAGTATCGAACCAGAATACATTGTTTAATGCGTGGTGTAATCCTGTAGGAATTAACAGACGGTTCAGGAATGCATAGATACCTGCACCGACTACATCAAAACCAACGATTGCTTTACCGATAGAAACAAGAGCACCGAAAAGTAATGGCCATACAAACAGTAATACTACAGATACAAGGATTGAAACAACACCTGCGATAATTGCTACGCAACGCTTGCCACTGAAGAATGACAGCCAGTCAGGAAGCTTTGTATCCTTAAATCTGTTGTAACACAAAGAACCAATAATACCGGCCAAGATACCAATAAATGGGTTTTGAATCTTGTCGAATGCAAGTGTCTTTGTAGCGCTGTCAGCGATAGATGGCATGATTGTGGTAACAAAGCCTGTAGACAGGAGTGTTGTCATCATCAGCCATGAAGCTAAAGCTGCAATACCGCCAGTACCGTCGTTCTTATCCGACATACCGACACCAACGCCGATTACAAAAAGGATGGCCATGTTGTCAATCAAAGCGCCCCCGGCTTTAACTAAAAACAGACCTATTAAATTTCGCGCACCTTCGATATCACCACCTTGCATGGTTGCAGGACATAAATAATATCCAATACCCATGAGGATACCACAGATAGGAAGCACCGCTACGGGAAGCATTAAAGCTTTACCCAGTTTTTGAAGAAATTTCATAAATTTCCCCTCCTTTACATTATGTATACTAAACTGGAGATACTCCAATAAAGTTCGTTATTATTATATAATTATATTCAAATCTACGCGAGACTTAAAATCTCATCACCGGCGGATACATTCCCCTCTTTGAGCATCTTTATCTCACTATAATCAGCAGTATTGCCAATTAAAACCGGAGTAATGACATTAAGATCTGCTGCCTTAATCTGCTCCAGGTCAGCCTCCATCAAAAGGTCACCCTTCTTCACCTGATCACCAACAGAAATATGTGATTTAAAAGGATCACCCTTTAGTGTCACTGTATCCAGACCAATGTGCAAAAGCAGCTCGATTCCCTGAGTTGTCGTCATGGTAAAAGCATGAAGCGTATCAAATACAGCTGTCACCTCTCCATCCGCCGGAGCATAAAACCTGCCCTCAGAAGGAATCACGGCCACACCGTCTCCCAATATCTTCTCAGAAAAAGTAGGATCCGGAACCTCTGTAATAGGAACCACTCTGCCGTTGCACGGAGAACAGATCACCTTTCCCTTTGACTTATTCTTAAAAAAACCTAACATGATATCTCCTTTCCGTCGATATACACACTCACAATATCCAAATCATCATTGAGAAGCACAAAATCTGCTCTCTTTCCTGCAGAAATGCTGCCTGCTTCATCATAGATGCCAATCTCCTTAGCCGGATTGGCTGTAGCACACATAATTGCCTCCTCAAGCGGAATACCTGCCTGCCTTACTGTGAAACGCATACAATCCATCAGATTGGTTGCCGAGCCGGCAATTGTCCCATCATGAAGTGTGGCAAGCGGACCTCTGACCGTCACTGCCTGTCCACCGAGTGTATACTCTCCATCCTCAAGCCCTGTGGCTCTCATGCTGTCACTTATTAAAATCATGCGCTTCGCACCAAACATGGCAAATGTCGCCCTGATAACCGACGGATGAATATGCACTCCGTCACAAATGAGCTCCGCATGACACTTTTCTGAATCTCTCACAGCCCCGATAACTCCGGGATTCCTGTGATGAAGCGGTGGCATCGCATTATACAAATGTGTGGCATGGCTTGCACCATGCTCAATAGCCTCTACCGCTGTGTCATAATCAGCCGCTGTGTGTGCTATTGAAACCACAACACTTCCTCTTACCCTGTCTATAAAATCAATCGCGCCCGGCTCCTCCGGAGCAATATCTACAAGCTTTATCAAGCCATTGGCCGCATCCTGAAGCTCACAGAAATAATCATAATCACATCGCATGATATTCTCTGCCGCCTGTGCGCCCTTTTTAGAAGGACTGATAAAAGGTCCCTCCATATTTATACCTACAAGATGTGCACCACCATGATAAGTATAATCACCGGCATTTTTCATGACACTCAAAAGCTCATCCCTTTGAATGGTCATAGTAGCCGGACACACGCTCGTCACTCCGATAGAAGCCTCGTATGCTGTAATCACATCAAGTGCCTCTGCGGTGCCATCACACATATCAGCTCCCTTGCATCCATGAAAATGAATATCCACAAGACCCGGTATCATGATAAGACCTGATGCATCTATAATCTCCTGCGGTGCGCTGTCATTAGCCGCGTCCGTGTCAGCTGTTCTCTCCAAAACACTGTCAAAACGGCCATCCTTAACGACAACATCACCTTGCATAAAGCTGCCATCCTCTGTAAATACCCTTGCATTTTTTATTATCATATACATGCACCTTCTCAACTAAAAAACATCTATAAACAACTCAGTGCAGCCTCATCCGCTACAAGCGTAACATCATTGTGCAACTGTAATACAGAAGCCGGCACCTGTGGTGTAATCGGTCCAAAGAAAGCCTTGTGCACAATCTCTGCCTTATCCTCACCACTTGCAACAATAAGAATCTTCTTAGCCTGCATGATTGTCTTGATACCCATTGTATAAGCCTGCTTCGGAACATCATCAGCCGATGCAAAGAAGCGCTTATTAGCCTCAATAGTAGACTCTGTCAGATTCACACAGTGTACCTGCTTGTCAAAAGACTCGCCCGGCTCATTAAAACCGATATGGCCATTGTGTCCGATACCAAGAAGCTGTAAATCAACACCGCCAAGAGACTGAATCAGCTCTGTATAGCGCTTGCACTCCTTCTGAGAATCCGGCTCCATGCCGTTTGGCAGGTGAGTATTCTCAACCGGAATATTCACATGATCAAACAAATTCTGATGCATAAAATAATAGTAGCTCTGGTCATTCTCACGGCTTAATCCCTTGTACTCATCAAGGTTCACCGTCATAACCTCTGAGAAGTCCAAATCCCCCTTCTTGAACCACTCAACGAGCTGCTTATACAAGCCGATAGGTGTAGAGCCTGTAGCCAGTCCCAATACACAATTAGGCTTCATAATCACCTGTGCCGATACGATATTTGCAGCCTTTCTGCTCATATCTGCATAATCCTTAGCATGATATATTCTCATGAAAAATCCCCCCAATTCGCAAAATATAACCAATACTATCTGCACAACCTTCAAATGTGCTGTTTGATTACATATATGCATTTTACCTCGTATAGGACATTTTGTCCAGTACTTTTTGTTATATTTTACACATTTTATAAAAAAAGTATTAAATTTTAATGCGGTAAAGTGGTAAAATTGCATAAAAATTCACTTTAAATGAATATATAATTTTTCACATACCACTATCATTATGGTATAATAGAGACATACAAATCTGAAGTTGGAGGATACACGCATGAAAATTGTAATCATTAATGGAAGTGCCAGAAAA
>OJPX01000616.1_pt1 | contig 15815 bp, 15 predicted proteins | sample 1598591 | NCBI WGS metagenome assembly OJPX01 (sample SAMN03922497, study PRJEB24848) | human gut metagenome | isolation source: stool sample | host: Homo sapiens | place: Germany | collected 2011-11
TTTCACCCACCTATGAGCAAGCTCATGTGGGCTTAGACCTTTTGACCCTGGCATCTTTTATATTTTATAATGAACGCTCTGCAGGAATCGCACTGCGACGGAATGGCGTGATGCCGCAACAGTGGTAGGAAACGGATGCCTGCCACAGAAAGGATCAATATGGCAAAGGTTTATATTAACGAAAAGAACAAAAAGGGACATATCAATCCGGAACTTTACGGCAATTTCTCTGAGCATCTGGGAAGATGTATTTATGAGGGATTGTATGTAGGAGAGGATTCCGAGATCCCCAATACCAAAGGCATGCGTAATGATGTGGTGGCAGCCCTGAAGGAGATGAAGCTTCCGGTACTGCGCTGGCCCGGTGGGTGCTTCGCAGACGAATACCATTGGAAGGACGGCATCGGCCCGAAGGAGAACCGCAAGAAAATGATAAACACTCATTGGGGTGGTGTGACCGAGGACAACAGCTTCGGTACCCATGAGTTCTTCGAACTGTGTGAACAGATCGGTTGTAAGACCTACATCAATGGCAATGTGGGAAGCGGTACCGTACAGGAGATGTCCGAGTGGGTAGAGTACATGACTTTCGACGGGGTATCTCCTATGGCAGACCTGCGTAGAAAAAACGGCAGAGAGAAAGCATGGAAGGTGGATTACTTCGGTGTCGGTAACGAAAATTGGGGATGCGGCGGCAATATGACCCCATCCTACTATGGCAATCTGTACCGCAGATACCAGACCTATGTGAGAAATTATGATCAGAAGCACCCGATTTTCAAAGTCTGTTGCGGCCCCAATGCGGGAGATACTTATTGGACTGAAAATGTGCTGAAGACCTGTTTTGAAAATGCACCGGAATGGATGCATGGCTTTATGGACGGACTTTCCCTGCATTACTATACACTGCCGGAGGATGACTGGTCTCACAAGGGAAGTGCACTGGACTTCGACGATGCAGCATGGTATAAGACGCTGGCAAAGGCTTTTAAGCTGGATGAACTGATTCATAAGCATTCTACGATCATGGACAAATATGATCCTGAGAAGAAGATCGGACTGATCTGCGATGAGTGGGGCACCTGGTATGATGTGGAGCCCGGCACGAATCCCGGATTTTTATACCAGCAGAGTACCATGCGTGATGCTCTGGTGGCCGGACTGTCTTTAAATATTTTCAACAAGCACTGTGACCGTGTGAAGATGGCAAACATCGCACAGCTTATCAACGTACTGCAGGCAGTGATCCTGACCGAGGGACCGAAGATGCTGCGTACCCCGACTTACCATGTATTCCATATGTACAAATACCATCAGGATGCGGATCTGGTGGAAAGCTATATCGATGGTGTGGAACAGATCGGTGAAGATGAAAAGTTCAAGGTTCCCAATTTACAGGAATCCGCTTCCGTGGATAAGGACGGTGTTGTGACCATCACCCTGAACAACCTGTCCATTGATAAGGCAGAAGAGGTGGAGATCGCTTTCGCAGAGTGTGATCCAAAGCACGTGACCGCTGCGATACTAACCAATGATATGCATGCTTACAACACCTTTGAGGATCCCGATAAGGTACACGAAGAAGTATTTACGGAGTATAAGATCGCGGATGGCAGGATCACCTTTACCATGCCGGCATGCAGTGTCGTTATGTTCCGGATAAAATAAGCGATAAGAACAGTTATGGAAGAAGAACAAATAACAGAAACAATACAAGTCACAGGAAAATATCCCTGTCGGAAATGTCTGTTGCGGGAAATGGACAAGAATGCCTATATGGAGAATCTGTATGCCTACATAGACAGGATCGAAGAGGATAGTAAAGCAGATAAGGCGGTCTATGAAGACCGCCTTGCTGTATGTAAGGAATGTAAATATCTGAATGAGGGGCTGTGTGGTGCCTGCGGCTGCTTTGTGGAACTGAGGGCTGTAATCGCCGTCAACCGGTGTCCTTATGAGAAGTGGTAACTTCTAAGATCAAAGGGTTACCTTCTCAGGAACATATTTTTTCAGGGCTGCAGCCACGGCCCCCACACCGGAGCTTAATTCTGCAAAATACTGTTTTACCAGAGTATCCATGCCGATGGCGTGGAGGTTCACACCGAATATTTTCTCATTGGCAAGTAATGCGTCCAGCTTTGACAGATCCTTGGGAGAGAAACTAAGTTCGTAGTCTGCAACGTACTGACGGGCTTCCTCTAACAGGGGGTCGGAGCTGGGCGTAAATTCTCTGCCCTCATCATCGATTCCCATGAGATACCGGAGCCATCCGGCATAGACCAGAGGAATCAGCTTCAGGTCTTCCGTATGCAGGTCTGGAGAAGCTTCGTAAGCTTTGATGGTCTCGCCGAAGCGGATGGAAAGCTTCTGGGAGGTATCGGTAGCGATTCTCTGGGGAGAATCCGGCAGGAAGGGATTGGGGATCCTCACATTCACCACTTCGTCAATGAATTTCTTCGGATCCAGGATACCGGGATTTACCACTACGGGAAGTCCTTCTTTGTAACCGATGACTTCCACCATATTTTTCAATAACGGGTTCTTCATCTCTTCGGAGATCAGGGTATATCCCAGAAGGCAGCCATAGATGGCCAGTGCGGTGTGCAGAGGATTCAGGCAGGTACATACCTTCATTTTCTCCACTTTGTCTACGGTCGCTCTGTCGGTGAAGATGATGCCGCCTTTGTCCAGTGCGGGCTTACCGTTCGGAAAAGCATCTTCAATGACCAGGTATTCGCATTCTTCCGCATTGACAAAGGGAGCGATATAGGTGTTTTTGGAAGTAACTACGGCATCCAGACCGCCGATATGATCCTCGGCCAGCATAGCTTCTACTTTGGCATCAGGTCTGGGGGTGATCTTGTCGATCATGCTCCAGGGGAAGGTGACTTTCGTCTGGTCATTGACGTAGCCTAAGAAGCCGGCTTCCACCAGTCCGTTGTCGGTCCATGCCTTGGCGAACGCATTGACAGCGGCATATAATTTGTCACCGTTATGGGAGCAGTTGTCCATGCTGACCATGGCAATGGGGAGCGCTCCGTGAGTGTATCTGGTATAAAGCAGGGAGACTACCTTGCCCAGGTAGCTTTCGGGGGCTTCGGGACCTTTTTCGAAGTCAGCGGCTACTGCGGGGAAGAATTCTCCTTTGGCATTGGCGGTAGCATAGCCTTTTTCAGTGATGGTAAAGCTGGCCATCTGGAGAGAAGGATTTTTAAAAATCTCCCGGAGACGTGCGTATTCTGCTTCGTTTTTACTGTCCAGGATCAGAGACTCCATGATGCTGCCTACGATGGTCTTTTCCACGGTGTTGTCGGCCTTTAAGGTGGCGAGAATGCTTAAATTGTCGTGGGGACGGTAGCTTTTTTCAATGATCTCGTAGTCATAGCCTTCCGCTGCGATGAGACCGGTATCCAGAACGCCGCTGTTTAACAGATTCTGTGCTACGTTGGCCTGAAAGGCACGGAAGATATTGCCGGCACCGAAGTGGATCCAGTGGGGATGTTCCACGGTGTTTTTATGAACGGTATCGTAATCGAATTCCGGCAGATGATAACCGGCAGCGAGAAATGCGTCCCGGTCGTCATGAAGACTTTTTAAGGTAAGTTCCATAATGATTTCCTCCAAACTGATTTATGAGTTTTCAGGTGCGATGATTATTTCTGCTTATGGGACTTCTCGATAGCTTCCCACAGACCGTTTAAATAGGTGGCGCCTAAAGCTCTGTCGTACAGTCCGTATCCGGGCATGGCCACTTCATCCCAGATCATACGTCCGTGATCGGGACGGATGGGACCGTCAAAACCAATATCATAAAGAGCCAGCATGATCTCGTACATATCGAAGGTTCCATCGCTGGACAGATGTGCAGCCTCCTCAAAATCAGTAGGAGAGTTGAACTTCAGGTTTCTGACATGGGCGAAATGAATGCGGCCTTTCAGGGAGCGGATCATATCTGGCAGATCATTTTCCAGGTTGGTGCCGTAGGAACCGGAACAAAAGGTAACGCCATTGTGAGGGTTATCCACCATCTTCATCATACGCAGGATATTCTGCTTGTTGATGATGATACGGGGCAGTCCGAAAACACTCCACGCAGGATCGTCAGGGTGGATCGCCATGTTAATGTCATATTTATCACAGGTGGGCATGATACGCTCCAGAAAATATTTCAGGTTGGCAAAAAGCTTTTCATCATCCACATCTTTGTACATTTCGAACAGTTCTTTGACATGAGCCATACGCTCAGGCTCCCAGCCGGGCATTACAGTGCCGTTCATATCGCCGGCAATGGATTCGAACATTTTGGCCGGATCAATAGCGTCTACAGCAGCCTGATTGTAAGCAAGGACTGTAGAACCGTCAGGACGCATTCTGGCAAGTTCGGTGCGTGTCCAGTCAAAGACCGGCATGAAATTGTAGCATACCATATGGATGCCTGCCTGACCGAGCCGTTCCAGGGTAGTGATATAATTCTCTATATATTGTTCACGGTCGGGAGAACCGATCTTGATGGCATCGTGAATGTTGACACTCTCGATACCGGCCAGCTGTAAGCCGGCAGCTTCAATCTCAGTCTTTAGGGCCAGGATGTCATCCATTTCCCAGACTTCTCCGGGAGCGGTGCCGTAGAGAGTGGAGATGACTCCGGTGACACCGGGAATCTGGCGGATCTGTTTTAAGGTAACCGTGTCGTACTTGCTGCCATACCAGCGTAATGTCATTTGCATAATAGAAATCCTCCTTGTAGGGAATGCTTTGGTTTCGTTTTTTGCTGTCTTAAGCATAGCAGAATGGTAAATGCATTAAAACTGCATGAATTGCTTGAAATAGTGCAAAAATTGCTATATAGTAAGACAGGGGATATAAACCATGGAAAATAAAAACTGAACAGAATGATACAGGAGAGAAAATGGATGGTCGTGAACAGAAAAAGCAGCCTGCGCTGCCGGGATGCGGCGGACGAACGGCAATATATGTTGAGCGGTGACTATGAGGTCTATGAGAAGGTAGGGGAGCCTGTCGGAGCGGTGTCGTTCCATTATCATGATTTTTATGAGCTGATCTATATTATAGAGGGGGAATTTTCTTCCCTGATCGAGGACCGGGCGGTGCGGATGCGGAAGGGAGATTTCCTGCTGATCGATAAGAATGTCATGCACAAATATCATCCCACGGAGAAGAAAATGGATTCGTCCCGCCGGATCATTTTGTGGATCAGTGATCAGATGCTGCGGGAGCTGGCGGCGGGAGAACCGTTTCTTGCAGAATGCTTCTGGGGAGCGGGGCCGAAACTGTATCATTTCCCCATTTATTATGAGGAAATTTTGCGCGGATTTCTGCTAAAGCTTGCTATGTCGGAGATCTTAGAGGGGGATGATGTCCAGAACTGCGGAATCCGTAAGGTCATGGACAGAGGCAATTTGAGCCTGTTTTTTGGGTATCTGAATGTGTTGTGTAAACGGGAGGAATATTTGTCTTCCACACAGGAGATCGTGGATCATCCTCTGGTGGAGCAGGTGACCGGCTACATCGAGACCCATCTCAGCCAGGAGATCACAGTGGAGGAAGTGGCGGAGGCCGTGCACATGAGTAAGTATCATTTTCTGCGGAAATTCAAGGAGATCACCGGCATGACGGTGCATAACTTTATTGTGAACAAGCGGATTATTTCCGCCTGCCAGGCCATGGCGGAGGGGAAGAACATTACTGAGAGCTGGCAGCAGACCGGCTTTGCGGATTACTCCTCTTTCCTGCGGAATTTCCGGAAAATCTATGGCATTTCCCCAAAAGAGTACCGGGAAAATAACCGCAGCTTGATTATTTCCCAGTAAAGAGGTCGATTGCCGGGGCACCGACAGCATGAAACAGAATGTGGAAAAATAGGATTTTAATTATGCTAAGTAAGCTCATTTAATGCAAAAAAAATCATAATATGTTATACTGTATCTGTTATGCGCTGAGCACTGAATGAAGAGAACAAATGATAGAAGAACATAGGGATGTTATGATGGAAAATTATCAGGAAAAGTATAAAAAAGAATTACACCAGCAGGAGATCAACTCAAATATACACACACTAAAAGGCTTTTTCTGGATTTTTGTGACTATTCTGCTCCTCTGGCTGTTGACATTAGTGAGAATCTTTATTGTGGATGCCAGAATTTTTACCATGGCAGCAGGGGTGTCGGCGGTGATGGGAATTCCTGTTTTATACATTTATAAAAAGGTGGATCTGTCAAAGCATTGGGTAAAGTATGTGTTTTTGACACTGATCTGTATGATATCGGCAGTCATTGCGGCATTTTTGTCATTCCATGCGGTGCTTATCTATGTGTTGCCGTTGCTTTTGGCGGTACAGTACAGGGAGCGGATGACACTGTGGATCACCTATGTTGTCAATGACGTGACAATGGCTGTCAGTATGGTGACGGGATTCTATCACGGAATCTGTGATTTGAATATGCTCTTAGGAAGCAATCATTCCAGAGACTGGTATATGGAGCAGTGGATGGCGGGGACGCTGCATTTTGGCATTGAGCCGGATCCGGTGTTCGTGATATTGTTCTACGGAGCGCTGCCCCGGGCGGTGATACTTCTGATATTCACCATTATTTTGCGGTATATCAGCATTACCAGCCACGAGGATGCACAGAGGATCGCTGATCTGACATATCGTAAGGAGACCGATCTGGGCACCCATGTATATAACAAGAACAAATATGAGGAAATGATCAATGATTACTATCCGCAGGTGGACAGACTGGCAGCTATTTTCTGGGATGTGAATAATCTGAAATGTGTCAATGACAAATATGGCCATGCCGCCGGAGATGTGTTGATCCAGACATTGTCTTCCGTATTATATGAATTATCCACGGACAGACGTAAGGTCTATCGCATAGGCGGAGATGAATTTGTCATGCTGATCGAGAATCCGGTAGAAACAGAGATCGAGTCAATGGTAGAGTCTGTCAGTGCTGCATTGCAGGAGAAAAACAGTCAGGGCGAGATGCCGGTCTCCAGTGCTGTGGGCTGGGCAGAAGGCTGTGGTGTGGATGTCCGTAAGATCATCAATGAAGCGGATGCAAAGATGTATGAGAATAAGACGCGTGGAAAGGAATGCAGAAAATAGGATGGCAAACTGGGTAAGTGCAGGCTGCGGTGCCATTGCAAATGAGCTGGCGCAGGCTATGGAAAAAAGAGGACAGAAACTGTATGGTGTCGTGAACCGGACACCGGAGAAGGCAGTGGCCTTTGCGGAAAAATACGGTGTGCAGAAGGTGTTTACGAGCTTTCAGGATGTATGTGCGGATCCTGCGGTGGATATCATTTATATTTCCACACCCCATAACACTCACATTCACTTTCTGCGGAAAGCGCTGGCAGCCGGCAAGCATGTGCTGTGCGAAAAATCCATTACGCTGAATTCCGAAGAACTGGAAGAGGCAGTGCAGCTGGCGAAGGAGCATGGTGTGGTGTTGGCGGAAGCTATGACTATCTATCATATGCCGATTTATAAAGAACTGAAAAAACGCATGGATGCCGGAAAATTCGGAGAATTGCGTGTGATACAGATGAATTTCGGAAGTTATAAGGAATACGATATGAAGAACCGGTTCTTCAACCGGAATCTGGCCGGAGGAGCATTGCTGGACATCGGTGTGTATGCCCTTTCCTTTGTCAGAATGTTCTTAAATTCCTGCCCGGATCAGATTACTTCGCAGGTGAAGCTTGCACCTACCGGTGTGGACGAGCAGGCGGGAATACTTCTGATGAACCGGGAGCAGGAGATGGCAACGGTCACATTGTCCCTGCATGCCAAGCAGCCCAAACGGGGCATGATCTCTTTTGACAAGGCTTACGTGGAAATGTATGAGTATCCCAGAGGGCAGAAAGCAGTGATCACGTACACGGAAGACGGACACACCGAGGAAATTGTGGCGGGAGCTACGGCAGACGCACTGGGATACGAGGTGGAGGATATGGAACAGGCCATCGCCGGACATCCGGAATTAATGAAGCTTGAGCTTACCGAGGATGTTATGAAAATGATGACCCGGATCCGAAAAGACTGGGGACTGACTTATCCAGAGGAAGAGCATGCCACGGAAAAAATCTGAGGAGCAGCCCTGATGCAGTTCCTGACAGGCTCCATGATCTCTGTGGTGATCTGTGTGGCAGCCTTTGTATGGATGCCCCCCCCCGGGAAAGCTGACTTCCGGGTGCTTTATCTTATCTCGCTAAACTTAGAAGAAGTTTTTGCAGCGCATAAGAGTCACCATCCATAACTGTAAAGCGGGCTTTTTTTGGTGGCTCATCTGCGGAACCGGAAGAGGTGGCGGTGTGCAGGTAACAGCAGTCGATCCCCGCAGCTATAGCACCTGCCAGATCGCTGGTGCGCTCGTTGCCGATCATCAGACAGTCAGCTGGATCCAATCCGTAGCGTTCAAACAGAATCTGAAAAAAGGCGGGATCCGGCTTGCAGCAACCCTCATCGGAAGAGATAAGGATACCGTCAAATAATTCCCAGAGTCCCAGAGAGCGCAATTCATATTCGGTGAAGATACGCTGGGCGTTGGACAGGAGGTAGATCCCACAGCCTTTTGCATGGAGCTGCTGCAGTGTGCCGATCGTGGCGGGATAGCATTGTAAAATATTGAGGGATTCGATCCGGAAGAACTGACCGGTAGCGGTCAGAAGAGCCTCTGTGGGTTGGATCCCTTTTTCGACATAAAGAGTTCGAAAAATATCTGCGGCGCAGATCTCCGGACAGGTGTAAGATGAGGGAACCTTGCTGGCAGCCGTTTCCAGCTGGCGATATCTGTTCCTCAGTTCCCTCCCCGTATAGGAAGCACCCTGGAAGGAATAGAACAGCGCAAGCCTTTTCCAGAGGGAAGTTTTATTTTCATTAGTGTGGATGTCTACTAAGGTGCCGTAGAGATCAAAGATAAAATTATGATACATGGAAGACCTAATTTCTTGTGGTGAAAAACCTTATTCCAGGGAAAATCAGGACGGCTCTTTTCTCAAGCGGAGGCAGAGCCGATAGATATAGTATAGCATTTCTTGCATTTTTCAACAATTAAAAATATAATGATACCAGGGGCAAAAGGTCTAAGCCCACACGAGCTTGCTCATAAGTGGGTGAAAGACCTTTTGACTCCGACGGAACTATTCAGAACCATGAAATTATGAAGCTTTTGTACCGCTGGATAAAGAAAACAGGAGCGACCGGCGGTATGCAGGGAGAGTACCGATGATACGAAATACTGGTCCGGGGAAGAGACTTCTGGCAGCAGGGATTGTACTTATACTAGGCATGACCGGCTGTGGAACAGACAATGAATTATCTCTGACAGGGACGGAAGAGACAGGAATAGAAGTAATGGCCACGGTGGATTTCACAGAAGAGGCTGCCACCGGGGAGAATGCACCGGATGTCACGGATGGGGATGCCGCCACCGGGGATGCAGAGCAGACTACGGCGGACCGCATGGCGGGACGGACGAAGGTAAAGGGAATCTACGTCACCGGCCCGAAGGCTGGCAGTGCCGGAATGGAAGATCTGATCCGCCTGGTGGATGAGACGGAACTGAATGCCATGGTCATCGACGTGAAAAACGACGAGGGAAATTTGACGTTCCGGCTGACTAATGAGGAGACTCCACAGGACATTCCCGTGCTGGACCGGATATCCGAAATGCAGGCCGGAATACGTTACATCCGGGACATTCAGACAATGATGCAGGAATTGAAAGATCATAATATATATACCATTGCGCGGATCGTATGCTTTAAGGATCCCATTCTGGCGGCGGCACAGCCGGAATTGGCACTGACGAAGCCGGACGGTAAGCCGGTGACAGATGCCAATGGACTGGCCTGGGTAAATCCCTACAGGCAGGAGGTCTGGGAATATCTGACAGAGCTTGCGGAGATGGCGGCAGATCTGGGTTTTGATGAGATCCAGTATGATTATGTGCGATTCCCGGTAGGTTCGGATGCCGATGCGGCGGATTACGGTGTAGATATGGAAGCTTATCCGAAGCGGCAGGCCATACAGGATTTCCTTTCTTATGCGGGAGACAGACTTCATGAAAAGGGCTGTGTGGTCACGGCAGATGTCTTCGGCACTATTATCGGCAGCGAGACGGATGTGCAGACCGTAGGGCAGGATTACACGGCACTGGGACAGACAGTGGATGCCATCAGCCCTATGGTATATCCCTCTCATTATGCTAACGGTGTGTTCGGTCTGAAGGTGCCGGATGCCCATCCTTACGAAACGGTATCGACCGCCATGCAGGGGTCTGCAGAAGAATTGCAGGAGATTCCGGAAGCGGAGAGGGCTGTAGTACGGCCATGGCTGCAGGCATTTACGGCCACCTGGGTTCCGGGACATATTTCCTACAACGGAACACAGATCAGAGAACAGATCCAGGCAGTCTACGATGCGGGATATGAAGAATGGATCCTGTGGAATGCAACGAACCGCTATTCTCCGGATGGATTACTTGCCGCAGGAGAAGAGAAGCAATAGCGGCAGAAGCTGGCTTTATAACAAATCCGGGCAGGAGCACAGGCCAGGAGCCCGGTCTGATAGGAGCATAAGATGAAAGTAGTCAATAAGATCATGATAGGAATTGCAGTGTTGTGTCTGCTGTTGTGTGGCGGAATCCTGGTATTCGCATTGAACCCCGATATGACCAGTTCTCTGGCGCAGAAACTGTATGGCAATACAGTGGATATGCCCCCTGGGACCGAAGAGACCGGGGAAGGACAGACTTCCGGGAATGGAAATATCAGTGTGACGCTTCCTAATGGTATGCCGGGGGAAATGAACGGCTACGTGGCGCCGTCCATGGATCAGATGCAGATTCCGGAGGATGTCAGCGGCAGGACAGGATTTACTCCCGTGCAGCCGGAAGAACAGCAGATTCCGGATCAGGAAGCACAGAATCTGAAGGAAACATTAGGTTCCGGAGAAACGGGAGAGGGGCTGTCATTTTCCGCAGAGGAGTATCCGTATTATCAGATGTTGTCGGAGAATCAGCAGTCCGTATACCGACAGATTTATGCCAACGCACAGAACCTGACGGAAAAGTTTGCACCGGAGAAGACCGTGTCTGCCAGTGATGTAAAGACAGCGTTTGAGGCGGTGATCGGTGATCATCCGGAAATGTTCTGGCTGGAGACGGGTTATTCCAGCAAATATCTGGCCAACGGGCAATGCGTGGAGATCGATTTAAAATATAACGGTACGGCAGATGATCTGGAGAGCGCAAAGCAAAGATTTGATGCGGCGGCACAGAATCTGATTACCGGGGCAGCGTCCCTTGACAGCAATTATGAAAAAGAGAAATATGTGCATGATGCACTGGCATCGGCAGTAACCTATGATCTGACAGCGGATATGAACCAGAGTGCTTACAGTGCACTGGTGAATGGGAAGAGCGTGTGTGCCGGTTATGCCAGAGCTTATCAGTATCTGTTACAGCAGCTGGGAATTCCCTGTTATTACTGCACCGGTTATTCCGGTGGGGATCATGCCTGGAATATCGTAAAGCTGGAGGATGGTTATTACAATGTGGATGTGACCTGGGATGACGCAGCGGCCATCCGATATGACTATTTTAACAAGACGGATGCAGATTTTGCCTCCACCCATGTAAGACAGAATCTGTCGGTGTATCTGCCGGCCTGCAACGGTACCGCTTACAGACAGGAAAATACCACAGGGGCAGCGGGTACCGGTCAGCCGTCTGAAGCAGGCGGAGCCACACCGGATCCGGACGCAGGCACCACGCCCTCCGGCGGTCAGACAGACGGGAGCGTTACAGATCCCGGACAGCAGGGAGACGGTACGCAGGAACCGGAGCAGCCTGGCAGCTCTCTCAGTGATTATATCAATCCGGATCCTCAGGAGCCGTTGCGTTATCCCTCCGGCAATACCGCAGGCTCTGCAGGCAATACCACAACTGCCGCTACGCCGGAGCCCAGAGCCGATGCGCTGACGGATTTAAGTTCCTATTATGAAGACTGCAGGAAGCAGCTGACCGGCCTGGGAAGTGGTGACCAGCATTTTGACAATGTTGTGCCTAAGAGCCTGTGGAGTACCATTGAGCAATCCTATCATACCGGAGCCTACGAGCAGGGATATGTGGTGGATGTGTTGAAAAATCTCGGTATGGAGTATTTTGCAATACAGCTGCAGCTGGTGGATATCGGAGACGGATATTACAGAGTGTATCATAACGTTGTGACCTATTAGGAAACAGATAAGAAACACTGGTATCGAAAGGTATCGGTGTTTTTAAATCATAGAAATAAAAATAAGAATCATTACTAATATTATTGACAGATAATTCCAACTGTGTTATTATCAGGATAAAGAAAATAAGAAATGTTAAGCAAATAAAATATGGTAGATAAGAGATACTAAAAAGGAAGCGAAACAGGCTGAAGGAGAAAAGGAGAGAATATAATGAATAACAAGGCAATGCACAAGTTAAGTTATGGATTATATATCGTAACGACGAAAGATGGAGAGAAAGCAAACGGTTGTATCGTCAATACTGCGATTCAGGCGGCATCCACTCCGAATCAGCTCTGCATATGCATCAATAAGGCAAATTATACCCATGATATGGTGTTAAAGACCGGCGTGTTCAACGTATCGGTGCTTAGTAAGACAGCACTATTCCCTCTATATCAGCGCTTTGGTTTCCAATCCGGCCGGGAAGTGGACAAATTCGCAGACTACACAGCGTATAAAAATGCGGAGAATGGCGTGCCCTACATCATAGAAGGCACAAATGCTTATCTGGCGGTAAAGGTCAGTCAGACCGTGGATCTGGGATCCCACACCATGTTCATTGGTGAAGTGACAGAGATGGAAGTGTTAAGCGAGGAGCCATCGGCAAACTATGAGTACTATCAAGAAGAGGTAAAGCCAAAGCCGGAGGAAGTGGGAAAAGCCGCAGACGGCCAGACGGTATGGCGCTGCACCATCTGCGGTTACGAATACGTGGGCGAGGAACTGCCGGAAGATTTTATCTGTCCGCTGTGCAAACACCCAGCTTCCGATTTTGAAAAGGTGATCAAAAATTAATCCAGTGGTTTTAATAAGGTGAAATGACTGCGCTGTGTCCGGAGGATGCCAAGCTTTGTGAGCTTGCCCAGCTCTGCGGACATGGCGCTTCTTTCTACCCCGAGGTAATCCGCCAGCTCCTGACGGTTGAAGGGGATAGTGAAGTCATTGGAACCCTTCATCTTTGCCTGATCATTCAGGTACGTCATCAGCTTTTCCCGGGTAGTCTTGCGGGAGGTATATTTGATCTTCTGGTTCAGATACATATTGTTCTGGGCCACGATTCCCAGCAGATTGCGAACCAGCGTGTGATGAAATTTACAGCCGTTGTCACAGGTATTTAACAGTGTTTTTCCATTCAGGAACATTACGGTGCAGTCTTCCGCAGCCACGATGTCCACAGGAAGATAAGGAATCCCCGCACAGGTAAAAGCCTCGCCGAACAGAGAATCACGGGAGATGGAGGCTGTGATATTGCGGTTGCCGTAGTAATCGTCCTGCAAAACATGGATGGAGCCAGTCTCAATGATGCCGATAAAATCCGCGGGATCTCCGGCATGTTTGATATATTCATCCTTACGATAGGATTTTGTATAGGCATTCAGACGCTTCAGCATAACGGGGATGTCTTCGGGTAAAATATTCTGAAAGAGGGGATTGGCCATAATAAATTCTCCTTTTGTTGGAAAACCAACATACTTGATGGGATGATTCTAGTATAATCACTTCAGAAAGTCAAGATAAGTTCCGGTGGGAGCGTCAGAATATGCGCAGAGGTAGTTGTAATGACGGAAAATAGGATAGTGCAGTTTTGCAAATGACGCGTGTCGAACAGGCATAATAACGATGTAGTTAATAAAGGATGGATAACAATGTATAAAAATATCGACAAACAGACCAAATTAAATCTGAAGGATCTGGTAGAATACCAGGAGGGTCAGGTAGTCAGCAAGACACTGGTACAGAATGACTATGTGAGCATGACAATCTTTTCCTTTGACAAGGGTGAGGAAATCTCTACCCATGCGGCGGGCGGTGATGCTATGGTGACTGTTCTGGAAGGCAAGGGCAGATTCACTGTTGGTGGTGAAGTATTCTATGTGGAAGAGGGCGAGACCCTGATCATGCCCAAGGATATTCCTCACGCAGTATACGGCGAAGAGAGATTCAAGATGCAGCTGACCGTGTCTTTCTAAATTATAAGTCGTGCTGTATATACCGCTTGTGTGGAACTAATATCCATGCAGGCGGTATTTTTCTGCCCTTTGTGTTCAGAATTTTACCGCTGGAGCTGGGCGAGAACATGATGGTGCCCATAGGTTGGACGGGTTCACTATCGGTTCTTTTTATGAGGCCAGTGGTCATAAGCTGGAAGGAGAAGCGCTGCTTACGATCAATCGCAGGGCGGTGGAGAAGATGATTTTGTATGCGAAGAAAATAATGATTTTGTTGGAAAAACAACATAACAACCAGCTTAAGTCTGCTATAGTATTCGAAGAGACAAAGAGAACAGCAAAATTAAGGAGGCAACATGATTCGAAAAATCATTCATATTGATGAAGAAAAATGCAATGGCTGCGGTATTTGTGCGACCGCATGTCACGAGGGTGCGATAGATATTATTGACGGCAAGGCAAAGCTGGTGAGAGAGCATTTCTGCGATGGCTTCGGTGACTGCTTGCCGGGGTGTCCCACGGGAGCCATCACCTTCGAAGAGCGGGAGGCGCCGGCCTATGATGAGGCGGCAGTAAAGCAGGCACAGCAGCTGAAACAACAGGAAAAGATGCAACGGGAAGGTATGCAGATTCCCCATGGAGGATGCCCAGGAAGCAGAATGCGTCAGATGAACCGGACGGAGAACGCAGAAATTGTGGCAGAGAGTAGTGCGACAATGAAATCCCAGTTGTGTAACTGGCCGGTCCAGATCAAACTGGCACCTTTGCAGGCACCGTATTTTGACGGGGCAAAACTGCTCATCGCGGCAGATTGTACCGCTTATGCATATGCGAATTTTCATAAGGAATTCATTCGCGGCAAAGTGACGCTGATCGGCTGTCCGAAGCTGGATGCAGTGAATTACAGCGAGAAGCTGACGGAGATTCTGCGGAACAACGACATTCAGTCCGTGACCATCGTGCGCATGGAAGTGCCCTGCTGCGGAGGACTGGAAATGGCGGCAAAGAAGGCTATACAGGACAGCGGAAAGTTCCTGCCCTGGCAGGTAGTGACCATCTCCATTGACGGAGAAATCTTGGAATAAACAGGATTGTCTGTACGGAAAGCAGGCATCTGAAAAATGGAGGTTTGTAGGAAAATGCAGGGAGACAGAATCATCAGCGCCCTGATCGGCTTGGTGGGAGCCATGTCTAATAATGGCAAAACAGAGCGGACGGACAGTGTGGTCCGGGAAGCATTTCTGCGGTTGACAGACGGCGATAGCGAAGAAGAGACAGTCCAGAAGATTCATGCGGAGAAATTCGCCATTGCACCGGACTGCGCTAACTGTCTCAACCCCTGTGGCAATACTTCAGATTACGATATGGCGCAATTTTACGCAGCAGATGTGAAGATCATCGCGGCAAAGCGGGATCTGATTGAGGCTATTTGTAAAAAAATGAGTTCATCGGAGATCATTCCGGAAACAGTGTATCAGGGAATTGCTTATCTGGGATATGATCTGGAGCCGGAGGCTTATGCGCAGATACAGCAGAAGATTATGTGCTAT
>OJPX01000625.1_pt1 | contig 15639 bp, 17 predicted proteins | sample 1598591 | NCBI WGS metagenome assembly OJPX01 (sample SAMN03922497, study PRJEB24848) | human gut metagenome | isolation source: stool sample | host: Homo sapiens | place: Germany | collected 2011-11
AACATACTCTATGGAAATATGAGTTTTAATGGAGCCACTTTTGTCAATCCTTATGCTGAATTGGCAAAGGGGTATTCTACCACGTTTTCTTCCACGGTCATTTCCACCTTTGAGTTAAAACAAGATTTGTCCATGCTTGCAAAAGGTTTGTCAGCAAGGGCTTTGTTTTCATATAAGAATTGGAATACAGCAAAGACTGATCGTTCCACTGTACCTTTTTACTACCAAATAAGTAAGTATAACCCTACAGATTATACTTACACTTTGGAGAAAATAGGGACAACCGGAAGTGATTATTTGTCCTTCTCTAAGGCCAATAACGGAGACAGAACTATTTATTGGGAAGCTGCTATTGACTACCAGCGGTTGTTCGGGAAGAATAATATAACAGCGATGCTGCTTTATAACCAGAGACAATATAATCCTGCTTTTCCTAGCTCCTTGTTTGACGCTGTGCCTTATCGTACCACAGGATTGGCTGGTCGTTTTACCTATGCTTATGACGAGCGGTATTTTGCGGAGTTTAATTTTGGTTACAATGGTACAGAAAATTTTATTAAAGATAGGCAATTTGGATTCTTCCCGTCAATAGCCTTAGGGTACAGTATTTCAAATGAGGATTTTTTCAAGCCTCTAAGAAGTGTAGTTACAGCATTGAAAATAAGAGGAAGTTATGGCTTGGTCGGGAACGATAAAATAGCTGGAGCCCGCTTTCCTTATTTAACGGAGATTTCTTTAGGTACTGGCCCTAATTATCACTACGGTGAAAACATGAATACATGGTATAGTGGAATCACTTTCACACGTATTGGCAATGAACAAGCAAAATGGGAGGTTGGATATAAGGCAAATGTTGGTATTGATATGGAGATATTAGGCAGCCTAAATTTGACAATAGATTATTTTACAGAACGTCGAACCGGAATCTTTCAACAGCCCGCGACCTTGCCAAGTAGTATGGGGTTTGGAAGCACTATTCCATATTACAATTTGGGAGAAGTTAAGAATAGTGGAATTGATGCTTCATTCACATACAATAAGGCTGTAAATAAAGATTTTACAATAAGCTTGCTTGGAAATATTGTATACGCACATAACAAGATAATAAAGGATCAGTATCCGGAACAGATATACTCCAATCTTAGCCACATTGGTCATCCTATCAATTCAATATATGGTTTAACCGCATCAGGGTTATACGGTACGCAGGAAGAAATAGATCACGGACCTGTGCAGCAATACGGTAGCGGTCCTAAGATAGGTGATATTAAATATGTAGATATAACCAGTCAAGTTGACGGAAAGAATATTGTGAATGATAATGACAAACATGTTATTGGCAGTCCAACAGTTCCGGAAATCACCTATGGATTCGGTGGAACCATACGTTATAAAAAATTTGACTTCGGAATATTCTTTCAAGGGGTGGCTCGTACTTCTTTCATCCTATCCGCTGGTAATATGGCCCCATTTGGGCGATGGAATGCGAATGTTGCCCAGTGGATTGCTGATGATTATTGGAGTGAATCCAATCCTAATCCTAAAGCTCAATACCCACGCCTATCAGCCATAGGCAACGAGAACAACCACCAAAACTCCACTTATTGGTTGAGAGATGGTTCCTTCCTAAAACTGAAAAGTCTCGAGTTCGGTTATTCAATGAAGTATCTTCGTTTCTATGTTAATGGAACGAATCTTTTAACATTCTCTAATTTTAAACTTTGGGATCCGGAAATGGGGGGAAATGGATATTATCAATATCCAACACAAAGAGTTTTTAACATAGGAATACAATTTAATTTTAATTAATCATGAAACTAAAAGATATATTATTAATAATTAGTAGCAGTGTAATTTTAACTTCATGCAACTACTTGGATGTGGTTCCTTCTGAGATTCCACAATTAAGCGATGCATTTAAAAACGAGGCAACGGCACAAAACTATATAATGGGGAATGTTTACGGGTATATTCCAACAGAGAGCTCGATCGCAGAAAATCCTGCTCTTCTTTCCACAGATGAACTTGATATACCATGGAGAAATGACAAAACCAATTTTAAAGCGTACCATATCAACCTAGGCACTTTGGATACTTCGTCCCCATATTTTAATTTATGGGAAGGGGCTAACGGTTCTAAAGCATTATATAAGGGTATCCGTGAAGCATACGTATTTCTAGAAAATATTGATCAGGTTCCGGATTTGGATGTTGCTAAAAAAGCACGTTGGATTGCAGAAGCGCATTTTCTGATAGGTTATTACCATTTCTGCCTATTACGGCAATATGGACCGATTATAGTAGCCAGAAACAGTGTAGATATGAATGCTCCGGAAGAACAACGCTATCCCCGAAGAGAACCTGTAGATAACTGTTTTAACTTCATTTTAGAGAATATAGATTATGCAATAAACAACGGTCTGCCACAAAGTGTTACAAGTAATGAATGGGGTCGTATCACAACCCTTATAGCCAAAAGTTTAAAAAGCCGTATCTTACTATATAGAGCCAGTCCGATATTTAACGGGAATGAGGACTATAGCAACTTCAAGGATTCTGATGGTACAATACTTGTCAACACAGTTTATGATGCGGAAAAATGGAAAGCAGCGGCAGATATTTCTTTCGAAGCTATCCAAATGGCTGAAACGAAAGGCGTTAAGCTTTACAAATGTTCAACAAACAGTTCATTGACATTTGCAGATAGCCTTCTTAAGGCTAAAGATCTCACAGGAATTATACCTGGTCAAAGACCTAAGATTTCTTATAACTCTCTTTCGGAAGAGAAGCGTAAAGAATATGATTATCGTTATACAATGGTCGATCCTTGGAACTGTGAACTGATTTGGGGATTTACCAATATAGAGAATAATCAAACATGGCAAAGACACTCAATGCTAAGGCCCTATACTTTTAATGGGATTTCTCCTACGCTGAAAATGGTAGAAGCCTATTATACCAGAAATGGGTTACCAATCGAACAAGATCCCGAATTCGATTATGAGAAACGATATCAGCTTGTAGCTGCGGACAATGTCCATTGTTATGATAGAACCCTACGACTGCACTATAACCGTGAGCCACGTTTTTATGCAAGTATCGCATTCGATAATAGTATATATGAATTGCGTGGGGCGAATATCTTATGTGAGATGCGTTTTAATAAGCCTTATGGCAAGCAATCGCAAGACGCTTCCTCGACAGGATATTTAGTCAAGAAAGGAGTACACCCATCTTCTGATTGCCAGCAAAGCGGTCAAACAGGTTTGCTTGTAAAATATCCCTTCCCTCTTATTAGGTTGGCCGAATTGTATCTGAATTATGCGGAAGCTTTAAATGAATATGAAGGAGAAGCTAGCCATAGCAAAATAATTCCTTATTTAGATAAGATTAGAGAACGTGCTGGAATCCCTGCTCTGTTAAAGTCATGGTCAAAAGCCAGATATCCCAAAACAAGTTTTACAAAGGACGAAATGCGAGAAATCATACATAGAGAACGAATGATCGAATTGTCCTTTGAAGGGCATCGTATGTGGGATGTCAGACGGTGGAAGATAGCTCGCCAAGAATTTGATCAGGATGTAAAGGGTTGGGATGTTAGTGGTCAAAGCGTAGAAGAATTTTATAATGTTTCCGGAGATATGGCCCAACCTCAGATTGTTGCAGATAGAAATTTCCCCAATGAAAAGTATGCATTATGGCCAATATCCATTACAGAGATCCAAAAGAATAGAAATTTGGTACAAACAGACGGCTGGTAAATATGGATAAAAATAAAATTTCAATATTTTTCCATTATAGAGATTTATAAATCTGTCTATGAAATTAATCGGGATGTTTCTCCTTTTGGCATAAGTCAAAAATAGAAATATAGGGCTTCGTAAGAGGCTCTATATTTTTTAGAAAATTCAATTATAATAGTGCAAGGATAAGATGTAAATTAAACTGTGTTTCAAAGTTAATATTTTATTCTTTGCTGACACAGATACAGTTTAATTTACGTCCTCTTTTATTGCACTTATTGAAATTGTGAATATATATACAGCTTTCTATCTGTCGGAAAACAAAGAGTTTACATCCTCTTCTGTATCTTCCATTTCAAACACCCTCTCGATATCTTTCAGTATTCTGGTATAATTGTCAGATATTTTCTTCTCCGCCCTAAACGCAACTACCAGAAGCGGTTCCTCCTCCAGTTTGAGCAGCCTGAACTTCTTCCTGAAATGCCCTTTGATATTGAAACGGTTTCCCATTCCGATAAATTCCCCCGGATCCAGTGAAGCGAAGTCCTTTGATTCATATATCTCTTCCTTCTGTGTGCTGATGGTCACGCTGGAATTGTGGCCGCCACCGCTGCTGCCGAGCTGGTAGACTTCTTCTCCTTCTCGTATTTCCCGAAAAAAAAGGGTAATATTTCAATGCCTCCACATCCAGTGTGCGGCCCAGGAAGATATTTCCGAAATTCGCCTCGATGGACGACCTGTCCAGTTTGCTGTACAGTTTTTCCAACTTGGCTCCGAACTGGGTGAGCAGCAGGAACGCCGCCCCGTACTCGCGCAGGACGGAAGGCAGCTTCTCGAAGTCACGCACCTTGAAGGTAGTCATCTCGTCCAAGATAAATACAAAGGGGACCTTGTTCTCCATGGAGAACGAGCGCGAGGTGATGCTCACCATCATGGCAATAACGGGGGATATCACCGATTCCGTCGCATAGTTGTTGCTGATTGCAAAAAGTTTCGGATGCTCCAGATCAATCAGATTGAAATCGAAGTCATTCCCTGTCAGCACATAGTATATGTTCTCATTGGTGGTCAGCTTCGCCACATAGTTGCTGAGGGTGGACACATAGGAGGCCTACATCTTCTCGCTGTCCTCCACCTTGAGGTACGCCCCGCTATCATGGCACTGATATCGTTCAGCTTCAGAAATTCCTGAAGCTATCCCGTATCGGCCTTCATCACGAAGTTAACGATATGCGGCAGCGTGCAACATTCCGGGAACTCGTCCCAAAGCCTGTATGCCACGCCGTTCAGGATGCCAAGCGTACCCGTATACCATTGATGATGTGGGCGGCATCAACGCGCCCAGTACGTCCTCCATCAGCTGCATGAGCATCGTCCTGTCCTTTATATTCTTCCTATCCAGCGGATTGAAGCGGTAAATCCGGTTCATATTCGTGAAATTTACATAATAGAACTCATGGGGGTATCCGTGTTTCCTGATTAGGTTGTATGCAGTCCGGGGATGGCAAAATCCTTGAAGTCATAGATAAAACCGGCGAATCCGGACCTGATGTATTGTTCCATCAGCGGTTTGCCTATGGATTTGGTCTTGCCGGAACCGGCTCCTCCATAAACAAGGAAATTGGAGAACCAGTAATAATATCTGATAATTGTCCCGCCCGTGGCGTGAAGGGAGAGCAGGGCTTTTCCGACCTTCCGCTTTCTGTCCCTCCTTTGAAAGAAAGACGAAGAAGTACGGAAACGACACCCGGAAGCAGGAACCACCACCCGTCCGGAATGGTGGCATGTGCAACAGCTGTTTCTGCAAGTATCAACAGCAGGAACAGGATATGTGACATCCGGGATTTTCCCGGAAACAGACAACCGGCAATGCCGCCACCAAAAAGCAGGGCTGCCAGTCTCATAATAAACATATGATCCATATTCATAAATTGATTTAGATTTTTCCAGTAAGCGCATCCTTTACCAGTCTTTTAGCTTCCGCTATGAGAGCCTGTTTCGGATTCACCATGAAACGGAACATCCGGTAAGACACATCCAGCATCTTCCTCTCGTTTCTGAATTCTTTCTGCAGGATGGCGGATTTGGCCATGCTCATCGCCTCGTTCTTTCCCGGAACATAATGGTAGGTGTGTTCCCTGCCATCCTCGTAATACTTGTGTATGTAGCCTTGTAATCATACATACTGATGAACCGGTCGCACACCGGGCTTTCCACTCCATGTGTTCGAAGCCGACCATGACTTTCTTACCGTTTAGTTCATTAAATGAACCTTTGCTTCTTGCTAATGGTGAAAGTCTTACTGTTTGTGTCACATCGTTCCGTGACACGATGATATGTACATGAAGCTGTAGCCCGGGCTTCCTGTCCCCTGACTTTGCCTGTCCCTCCTTCACTTCCTCATCACTGTTCCTGTAGTGGCGTTCCGTTTCCACCCTCCCCAAATAAACAAGATCCTTTCCTGATTTTATCTTCTCCCTGCGAAAATTCTCCGCATACAGGTCCATACAGTTCCGGGAGTAATTCTTCAACTCATGAATGACTTTTTCCTGTTCCTCCACGGTGAGCTGCTCAAATTCCGTCACCTGCTTTCCTGTAACCTTCCGAATCAGATGAGCCGCTTCATCCTGTGAGGGATTAATGGACAGCATATAGAATTTATCATCTCTTTTCATCAGCTTCTTATGGTTGTTGTCAATCTTTTGCATGCCGTCACCGGTGGTACATAATCCTCCTCATGGGAGAAGAACGTGTCATAATAAGGTTTGTCTTCAAGACTTTCCTTCAACAGATATTCCACCAGTGCCCGACACCTATCCTTGTTGTCGCATACACAGGGCGTGTTGACCGGTTTATGTACCTTTACAAACATTCCACCTGGATTTAGTTCTGATAATAATCATAAGGTTCCTATTGAAATTTCTTGAATACAGATTCATGTATGATACTGCATTTTTTTTTAACTCACCGCCTGTCGTCCTCTATTCCTTCATGGTGACAGCCTGAACTTCATAATCCCCTTTCAGATAATTCTCCGGACTATATGGACACTTCATTCTGTAAAGGATTGATGGAAATATGGTAGAATATGCCATTCTTTTTTTTGATTGTTGCCAGCCTTCCGCATAAACCACATTGGTGCCATATAATATTTTCTTGTGAAAAAAAGTATCATACTTTCTCTGTTCAAACTGTATTTCCACTTCGGATGAGCCGGTACAGGACGGGCCATTACCTGTTTTATGAACATATTTCCTTTACTTTATATAACAACATTTCCAGATAAACCGGTGCGACAAAATAATCTGTTCCTATTTCCGCCTTCTTGAAGTTCTTCTGGTCGAAAGCATTTTCCAGCAGCCTGACAACCTGTTCCAATTTTCTTCTGCCTTCCACGTCAGGAGCACTTGCTTTTTTCAAGCGTTCCACTTCCGCTTTCAGTTGGGTGACCTGTTTGTCTGTCTGTTTCAGCAGAACATCACTGTGCGCTTCCGGCGCCGGAAGCAGCTTGTCAATCTTATCTTTTTCTATGGCACGGATGATTTTGATGATCCGTTCGATTCCCTGAAGTTCCAGTGTCTTGAACTTCCCGTTGATTGATGTTCGGGGATCCACCCCGTTCCGCTCAAAGTAGGACAGCATTGTCTCAATAAATTCACTAGACGACACGCTTCCTTTCATTTCGTCTAGATGCTGTTTCACATCTATGGATACACGAATGTTTTTTGTATTTTTTTTACATAATCTTAAATTTTTCTGCAAATGTAAGGGCGGACCAGCACAACCTTTTTGTACTGCCTCCATATTATTTTCTGTAGATTTTTCGCCTACATTGCAAAGAGCTGACAATCAATTATATATAAAAATATGTAGATTTCATATAGACAATACAATTACTTGATTATCAACATAAAAAAGCTAAAATCTACAGAAAAAGTAGACTATTTGTCTACAAAAAAATCATAATCAATTGACAATCACGGCTCTGTGTGATTTGATTCATGACTTTGCCTGAACCCTGCTGTAAGCGTCTCCGCGATTCTATATAGTGTATTAAAATAAAAAGGCTAATGATCCCTTTTTAGTCATTAGTCTTTTTCCATCTGTCAGGAAGCAGTTCCCTGTATTTTTCAATTGGTGTGTTCAGTTACCATTCGGCTGTTCTGTTAATCACATCCGTGAGATACTCAAATAAATTCACTTTATGCATCCTACAAGTGAGTGCTATCGTATAGAGTATGGCGCCTCGTTCGGCCCCCTTATGGCTGCCGAAGAACAATGAGTTTTTTCTTGATAAGGATATGTACCGGTTCATCCGTTCAACCATATTGTTGTCCAGATAAGTGTCACCATAATTAAAGATGTCCACCACTGCATTCCACTCATTGCGAAGATAGGTAATGGCTTCCTGCAGTTCGCTCTTAGGTAATAAATCCCCCCGTTCTTCTATTTCATCAAGCACATCTTTTATTTCTCCGAGTATGTCCAGAGCATACTTTTTTCGATGCATAAGATTCTGTTCTACCGTCCATCCCTCAACCTCAACTTTATGCTTATGTTCGTTTTGATAAAGTGCGTTTATCAGTTCCACGATTCTTTTTGCATCCGGGTCCTTCTCACCGCAATCTATAAATTTCCGTTTTATATGTTGCAAGCACGGGATGCGTGTGATATGGGGATAAGCATCGCTTTCAAGCTTCCGGTAAGGTGAGTAACCATCGCTTTGTATAATACCTTTACAACTGCCTAATTCGTTAAGAATAACTCTTTCAGACCGGGAGCCGTCATCATAGAGCAAGTATATCATCCTGGTGTTTATGCCGACAACCACCCAAAGGTATCCCTTCCTGACTCCTTTTCCCTTGCTGTTCTTTTCCGGGACGAGTATTTTGTAATAGGTTTCATCGGCTGCCTTATAAGGATCACTCAAAGCTGTCTGCCGGATGCACTTATAAAGATTTTCGAAGAGGCTTGAGGCTTTTTCTATCAACTTATGAGCCGTAGGTTTCTTCAGCGTAAAACCATAACCCTCGAAGTAGTTGATGATTCTTTCAACAGGTAGCGATTGTATATAACGTAATTCCATCAATCCGGCAATAAATGAACCGTCATAGCTGGAATTCAAGAAGGCCGAAGCCGGTGTTTTTCCCTCAAACAGGCGACCTTCTTGCCTATAGGTGTGTATCTTGTAGACATGCTTGATGAAGCGCATGGGTATACATTCATAGCGGACGCATATCCTGGGAACAGTGGTAAACAACCGGGCCTTATTGATGTCAAAATCGGGATCATCGGGATAAACGACATGTTCTTCTTCCTCCATCTCATAATGCATATCACGTTTGGCCCCATTGTTCTTTCTTGCTTTACGCTTATCTGCTTTTTCCGCTTCTATCTTCTGCCGCTCTTCTTCGGATATGGCAGATTGGGGAGCCTGTTGCTGTTCGGATGTGTTGGATACAAGTTTGGCGAGTCCCTTAGTAAGGCGCTGTTGCTTGCTAAGAGATTCGCCTTTTTGAAGGAGTGCCTCTTTAAGGGAAGAAACCTCCTTTATCAAAGCATCTATTTGGTCCAAGAGTCTGTTGTTGTCATCTCGTAATCCCTTGATTTGTTCCTTCAATAACTCTATGATCTCATCCTTTTTCATGGCATAAAGATATAAAAAATCAACAAATTAGCCAAATAAACCGGATGATATCTTTAGGACAAACAACTAATAATCAGAATGTTGTATTAGATCGTAAAACGTTTTCTCAACCGTACAGACTTTAATGAACTCCATTTAAGATAAAAGACAAAACCTGATAAGAAATCTCGTAATTACCTGTGTTGGGGTTAAATGTCGGTAACTCAAAACTTCCACCTTCGAGGCGCTTGTAGTACAGAAGAAAGCCATCGCCATCCCAACGCAGTATTTTTACACTTTGTCGGTTTTTACCAAAGAATAAAAAGATATCTCCGGAAACGGGAGACAAGTCCTTCATTTCCGATCGTATAATTTTGAATAAACCGTCAATGCCAAGGTTCATACGAACAAAGCCCTGGTACAGATAGTAGCGATTGGCTGATGTTAGAGAATACATGGATCTCCCTCCTTTCTTTCGTAATCGCGCAACATTTTAATAACACCACTGGGTGTGGCCCGTTTGACCGAAATGGTGGTTCCACTGTTAAAGGTGATTGTGATCCCGGCAAGACTAAACTCTTCTTCCGACAACATGGCGGGTGCTATTTGAGTGAATGAAGGAAAGGAAGTTGTCGGTTGGGAGGGGGCAACGCCGCCATAATAATCACGGACTACATCTGCCTTGGCTTGTTTAACGCTATAGCCCCGTCTGGACATCCAGGAACTCATACCACCAAAAGTGGTATGCTGATCGCGGCAAACATCGGCTAAAGAACAATTGTAGTCTACTTTCAATACTTCAAGGAAATGTTTCCAAGTTTTTCCAAATCGATTTTCTGCTAAATCCATAATGCTTCATTTTTATACATAGCAAAAATATAAGAATGAAAAAAGGGCGACAAGATAGAATCGCGAAGACGCTTACCCCTGCTTGCTCTTCTTTATTATTTTTTAAGGAAAAAAATGGAATTTCTCGGGCAGAGCCCTTTCCCAAGAAAAGAGAAAAGACCATGCGAAATGAAATGAATATAAAAAATATGTGACAGAAAAACGGATATATATTATGTCTATACAGGAACAAACTGCAAGGTTATATGGCAGATACGGATGTGCACCGGATTTCAGGTCTTGAAAGACACGGAGAAATCCGGAAAGGCACTGGCATTGCCATTTTGTAAGAGATTCCTTCGGAAGCTATCGGCAAGTGGCCGGTGGACAAACCGGAAGACAATACGGCAGACTTTATCAAACCGATTCTGAAAATCAAGAAAAGTACAACACCTGTTTCTGCATAATCTTCCCGAAAAAAAGAAAATGAACAATACCTGACAGTATTCTTTCATTAAGCGGATACCGCCAGTAATGATCAGATTGCCGATAGAAATGCGCATGAACATTCCTGTCCATGAACGAATAAAAATATTGGTAATCTGAAAATGATGACGGAGAACCGGACATGCCTGGTAGCGTCAAGAAGGAACAAAAAGAAGCGGGCAGGATTATTTTGAATGGTCCTCTTTTTCCACGAATCCGATAGGTATACATTCTAAATTGCCGTGTCACTTTTAAAAAAAAATAGCCATTCAATATATCCATCCAATACTTAATGTCAATACATTAAAGTGTTTTAATATTAAAACATTAAAATATCAAAATGTTGAAATATTAAAACTTTAGTCATAAATACCTGTACATGAAGTCATGCAGGTGTTGTTTTATGATATTTATTTACCCATACATGTTATATTATCATTAAAAATATCAGACACCTAATTCTGTAACCCACACTTGATCTTATGTGGAAAATCAATGGATATTCTTTTTTTCAAAAGAATGCTGACGGTTCAATTTAAAAACATTTTAATATCAGAATATTTTAATTTTAAAATTGTTTGATATTTTAAAATTAAAATATTAATACGGACAGGTATGGAGTTGTAATCCGTATCTTTGCCCCATGTCCTTTTAGAAAAAGGAAATATGCCATCATGCCTCCTAAAAATGTCTATATTTGCGTTTCAATAATATAAATGATATGAACAGAACTAAGGACGCATACAGACACCAATCAAACAACAGAGTCATCATGTGGTACAAAATAAGAGAATTATATTTAAAAGGATTTAACAAAAGTCAGATTGCGTTCCAGCTTGGTCTGCATAGAAGTACGGTGCGCCGGTACTTGAAAATGGATGAGGACACATTGACTGCAAAATTGCAGCATCGCAGGCGATATCCCCGCATACTTGACAAATACGAAAGTTATGTCTGTGACGTTCTTTCCCGGTACAGGTTCCTGTCCGCCTCCCAGATTCATGACTGGATGAAGGAACAGTATCCTGATCTTCCTGTTGTCTTCGGGAAAACCGTATACAATTTTGTGGAAACTGTACGTCGTAAGTATAATCTGAACAAGGAGGGCCTTTCCAAACGTGTTTATGAGAAAATGCCGGATACCCCTTACGGGGAATATGCCCAGATGGATTTCGGAGAAAGCCGCATGCCCACATACAGGGACGACTTTGTCAAAGTTTATTTTTTTGTCATGGTGATGAGCCGTTCCAAACAGAAGTTCGTGTATTTTTCCTGTACGCCTTTCACATCAGCCCTAGCCGTATATGCCCATGAACTGGCTTTCGCATATTTCGGAGGGAAGCCGAGAAGGATAATCTATGACCAGGACAAAGTCCTGCTGGTCAGAGAAAACCTGGGTGACCTCATATTGACAAGAACGTTCCGTGCCTTTGTCAACGAGCAGCATTTCCAGCCCGTATTCTGCCGTCCTGCTGACCCGGAAAGCAAGGGAAAAGTGGAAAATGTGGTCAAATATGTCAAGCGTAACTTTCTTGCCGGACGGACATTTAACAGTCTGGAAGTCCTTAACACCGAGGTCCTGCAATGGTTGGAAAAAACAGGAAACGGCAAGATACATGGAACCACACGCCTAGTTCCGGCTGAGGAATTTGAGATTGAACGGAAATATCTGTTGCCATACTATGGAGAACCGGTGCCCCCCCAAAGACGAGCCGAAAGAGTATCATGTCCGCAAGGACAATACGGTACGGTACCGGACCAACTACTACAGTGTACCCTCCAGCACCTATAGAAACCGGAACACCGTTGTGTGGCTTCTTGAGAATAACGGATATATCGAACTGTACGACAAAGAGAGCGGCAAACTCATATGCAGGCATGAGTTGTGTCCCGGAAAAGGGAAAAATGTATGTGACAAAAGACATCATAAGGACAAGACATGGAGTGTGAATGACTTGCAGGTCCGGATCCGAAAGCGGACGGAAGATGACCCCACCGTTATTCTATGGCTCCGGAATCTGGAAAGGGAAAAGCCGCGCTATTACAGGGACAATATGAAACTGCTGCTTCATGTGATATCCGAATACGGCAAAGAAACAGTGATAGCAGCCCTGCGGACCTGTCTGGAAAAGAACATATACAACAGCCTTTCCGTGCAGGAAATATCCGGCTCAATCCACAGAAGCAAGGACAATATGGACGGGATGACTATCCAAGCTCCGACATCCATTCCGGAAACAGCGGACTGTCATCCTGAAAAAACAGATATAAACCAATATAACAAGTTTTTTGAATGATACAAAGTGAAAAATTGAAAGAACACGCCAGACGTCTGCGGCTTTATAACATTGCAAACCGCATGGACAGCATTCTGCATCATGCACAGGAAGAAAAACCGACCTACTCGGAATTCCTGTCCCTGGTATTAGGTACCGAAGTTGAAATGAAAGAGAGGAAAGACTACGAGAGACGACTTGTTGCGGTACGTCTGCCCCGGAAACATGATCTTGACGAATATGACTACAATTTTTATAAGGGCATAGACCGCCGGCAGATGAAGGAGCTTCGTGAACTGGTATGGTTCCGTGAAACTTATAACTTGATCCTGATAGGACCATCAGGAACCGGAAAGACATTTCTGGCAGCCGGTCTTGTCTTTGATGCGGTCAAGGCCGGTTACAAGGCATACCTGATGACAATGGAGGATATCGTAAATTGTCTCAGGCTTAAAGATATCTCAACTCCGGCCATGATGACTTATAACAAGATTCTGCGCGCACAGCTGCTGGCAATAAATGATATCATGCTGTTTCCTGTGAAAAGAAAGGAAGCTACAGCTTTTTTCAATCTTATAAACACACTGCATGAGAAGACATCCATCATCATTACAACCAACAAGGCACCTACAGAATGTGTAGAAACATTAAATGATGAAATCCTTGCCAATGCTCTGCTTGACCGATTGCTTTATCGATGTAAAGTCATCAAGTTTTACCGACAGTAGCTACCGGTTAGAAAACAGGCAGACTATTTTAAGACTACAACAGGAACGAGAAACGAACTTGTAAAGCCTTAGTTACTGGTGTATTCAGTGGCATATTTAACTTTTCTAAAAAAAGACACAAGAAAATTTGCAAATTACAGTTGTAGCATCCCTCGACACGGTAGATCTCGTTTACAATGAAATGGAACACCCCCCAGTCTTCCATTCCAAATTTATTTTTTAGTCTTTTTACTTTCGTATCATAGAAATGATCGGTCTCGAACCTAAAATAGGTGAAAACCTTTTTAGTTGTTTTTGGCATAAGCTTTATATTTAAAGTGGATAATACATCAGCTGGCCGAAAGCTCGAACTCCTTGGGGATGTCGGGATACCGGGAGAGCATGCCGCAGGACCTGATATGGTCCATATAGTTCCGCTGTATGTCGGCGGAAGTCAGGACGCGGTGTTTCCTGAAAAGCTCGTCATTGAACAGGCCGACCTGTATGCAGCCGTTGACAATTCTTGTGACATCTTCCAAAGAGGCATTCCAGTACTGTGCCGTTTCCTCGCACCACAGCAGGAGGTAACTCCCGTTGTGGAGTGTCTCGTTCACGAGATACCGATAGATGCTGTAACCGAAAAAACCGTATTGGCGGGTGAGTCTTCTGACTTTCATGTCAGAAAATTGGGAAGTGCTGAGCTCATAGCAAAGATGTGTCCCGCATTCCAGTCGCCGTACAGCCCGTGACAGGCGGCTTGTTCCGTTTGTAAAGCTTTGGGTATTCATATATAATTAATGTATAATGTTTGCTGTTAAGGATTATGTATATGACGGACCGGACTCCCACTCCTTGGGGGAGTGGTGCCGATAATTATCTGGCCGGAGGAATGTGGTGCTTCTTCCGGACGAACTGGACATAATTGTGGACGGTCTTCTCACAGACGTGCGGAAAGTCCGGATAATGTTCCCGCAAGTAGTCGCCAATACGGCTGCTGGAAATGGAGGGGAAACTGATAAGGAGGGATGCGACGGCCTGCTCGTAGGCATGGAGCTTGTAATGCCGTTCTTTTTGCTGAAGGACTTCCTCGGAGCTTAGGGATTGGAGATGTCGTACCGTATTACGGGACACACCAAGACGACGGGCTGTCCGCGCAATGTTGATTTCCCATGAACGAAGATCAAGGAATATGTATTTTTCTGATAAATTTACCGCATCCATAATCTTTTAGACCGTAACTGGGACATTCCAGATTACGAATCTTTGATGCAGCTAAATTACCGCCCCCACTAATAGCTGGAACCCATACATAAAGAATTTTAAGACAATCTATACAGATGCCAACTGTTATGAAAGCCTGATGCATTTTCCAACTGATGTAAAATTGCTTCGGGAACGTATTGAATAAACGTACAGCATGATGTGCAGCATCAACGCTTCCCTTAGAAAGCATCGCATGAGGACGAAGTACAATAATATTGCAAAAGCAAATCTTACTTACAGGACTTTCTTCATCCACCAGCTTATACAGTATCTATCGGGGGGGGGTAGGTCTGGTGTTTTACTGCCTCTTTCTTTATAGATAGGGAAACGCAAGCAAAATGTATTTCCCACAATAGGCATCCCATTATATCCTATATAACTTTTGTTTACTTTATTGTTTCTAAAATATCGGGCAGATATGCCTGACTTACGGATTTTCCGTTGTTTACAGAGTCTCTGATTTGTATATTCAATCAATAAAACAAAAAACAAACTTAATCATACATTAAATCTTTTTCAAGAGTCTGTAATCCGAAGTTGCCAAAAGGCTACAGCAGCTGCAGTAGCCACATTGAGCGAATCCACTCCATGCGCCATAGGGATACGGACTACATAATCAGCTTCAGCGATTGTTTTGTAAGAAAGCCCCTCCCCCTCTGTTCCCATCACAATAGCCAACCGAGGTTCAGCCGCCAATATGGGATGATCTA
>OJPX01000627.1_pt1 | contig 15532 bp, 21 predicted proteins | sample 1598591 | NCBI WGS metagenome assembly OJPX01 (sample SAMN03922497, study PRJEB24848) | human gut metagenome | isolation source: stool sample | host: Homo sapiens | place: Germany | collected 2011-11
ATACGGATGATCAGGTTAAGGATGTGCAAGATTTTCTGGCTATGATGCAAGCTACATATCCGAATTATAATCCACCAAGCAGAACTGCAGCAGTTAATGCGTGGACTATGGCATTAGAGGAATACAGCAAAGATGAAATCGCTATGGCATTTAAGGTTTATATGCAAACAAATACAAGTGGATTTGCACCGGCTCCCGGACAATTAATTGATAAAATTCGTTCAATCACCCAACCGCAGGAGCTGAACGAAATGGAGGCTTGGGCGTTAGTCAGCAGAGCAATCCGGAACAGTGCTTACAATTCGGTGGAAGAATATGCAAAGTTACCACAAGTGGTTCAGAAAGCAATCGGACTTCCGAGCCAGCTTAGAATATGGGCATTAGATGAAAATTACAATGAACAAGTCGTTTCATCGAACTTCATTAAGTGCTATCGAAATGAGGTGGTGAGAGAACAGGAATTTTCCAAAATGCCAACTGAAGTAAGACAGCTCGTTAATGCAGCACAAGGACATTCTAATCAAATAGCCGATTTAAGAACGCAGACAATAAAAGCCTTGTCAGAAAGAAAAGAAAGCGAAATTAAGGCACTGGAAGCGAAAACAGAGTGCATTCCGATGCCGGATAGATTTAGGAAAAAATATGAGAGTCGGAAAAGAGGCACAGAATGAATAAATGTTTAGCAAGTCAAGATGGTATTTGCAGAAATGTTATTGGTTTCGGTACTAAATGCAACGGATATAGCGTGAAATGCATATTGAAACCGCATTATGATAATCTGCAAAATGTAACAAAGGGATTGGAGAAATCAATAAAAAATGTATTCGGCATATATGGAGATAAATAAGGAGAGATGAAAAATGACGATTGAAAAAGCAAAGAAGCTGATGATGGTTGAAAAAGAGTGCATCAATAGACATTGTGACCGAGATTGTGGAAAGTGTGACATCGTGCAGAATATTGATGATTTGAATAGTGCTTATGACATAGTGTTACAGAATTTGGACAAAGAGATTCCGAAGAAAATAACTATATTTAAGTACACTAAGATAAATTATATCAATTATGGCTGTCCTGTGTGCCGCCGAAAAATTATATCCAAAATCGATAATGTCTTGTATTGTGGAGAATTATCTGATCGTTGCGATAGATGCGGTCAGAAATTAGATTGGAGCGGTGTAAATGTATAAATGCATTGACTGTCAGGTAGAGTTCGAAGAGCCGGACATGGAAAGAGAGTGCATGGGTGAATATCATGGACAGCCGGCATATGAGTACCGGGCTATATGCACCTTATGCGGATCCTGTGATTTTGAGGAGGTAGTGGATGATGGAGATTGACGAAGCTATAAAGCATGAGAGATGGGAAGCAAAACATGCTGGATTGGAAGATGCAGATGATACAGCTATTGAACTGAACAGACAGTATCATACAGAGATCGCAGATATGCTTGAGGAGTTGAAAGAACTCCGGAGCAGATAAAAATAAATCAAAGAAAGGAGCCGAACCTCCGGCCGGGGTAACGATATATCGGGTTCCTTTTAAACATGAATTACAAAGAGTTTTTAGAAAGCAAGATAGAACTTGCAGTTGATAGTGGTTTTTCTGTTGACAAGAACCGTATTAACAAAGCATTAAAGCCACACCAGAGAGATGCAGTGGCATGGGCACTGAAAGGTGGACGTAGAGCTTTGTTTGAGTCTTTCGGACTTGGTAAGACTGCACAGGAAATAGAATTTTGTCACCTTGCAGCAGAACATACAGGTGGTAGAGCATTGATCGTATTACCACTTGGAGTTAAGCAGGAGTTTACAAGGGATGCCGTGGAACTCCTGGGCTATGAGAAACCAGAGTATTGCCGAACCATGGAAGAGGTTGAGGCAAGCACAAGTCAGATCGTTCTGACGAACTATGAGAGAGTGAGAGACGGAGATATCCGACCGGATTACTTTCAGGCTACCTCACTTGATGAAGCATCAGTCCTTAGATCATTTGGATCTAAGACATATCAGACATTCCTTGAAAAGTTCAAAAATGTACCTTATAAGCTGGTAGCAACTGCTACACCATCACCGAATAAGTATAAAGAGCTTATTCATTATGCTGGATACCTTGAGGTTATGGATACAGGACAGGCACTTACAAGATTTTTTCAGAGAGATTCAACAAAGGCAAATAACTTGACCTTATATCCGAATATGGAAGATGAGTTTTGGTTGTGGGTTTCAAGTTGGGCACTTTTCATTACAAAGCCATCGGATCTCAATCCGGATTATTCTGATAATGGTTATGACTTACCACCTCTGGATGTTAGATGGCATGAGATACCGGTTCACTATGGAGATACAGTTGATAAAGATGGGCAAATGGAGTTGTTTACACAGGCATCTGCAGGTTTGAAAGAAGCTGCAAAGGTGAAGCGGGAGAGTATCAATGAGCGAGTAGAAAAGATGCGTGAGATTGTAGACAGTTCGCCGGATGATCATTTTATATTGTGGCATGATCAGGAAGCAGAGAGACATGCGATCAAGAAAGCTCTGCCGGAGACAGTGGATATATACGGATCTATGGATTATGACCTTAGAGAACAGAGAGTTATAGATTTCTCAGAAGGTAAAACGAGACTATTTGCAACAAAGAAGTCAATCAGTGGTTCAGGATGTAACTTTCAGCGGTTCTGTCACAGGGAGATATTTGTTGGTATTGATTATGAGTTCAATGACTTCATACAGGCTATTCACAGATGCTATAGATTCTTGCAAAAAGAAACTGTGGTTATAGACATAATCTATATGGAGAATGAGCGAGAGATTAAAAATGCTTTAATTGAGAAATGGAAGAATCATGATCATATGGTGCAGAAGATGATCGAGATCGTGAAAAAGTATGGACTTGATTCAGCGAATAAAACAGAGCGGTTAGAAAGGAAGATGGGTGTGGAAGGTACAAGAGAAGAAAGAACAGTAAGAGGAAATCATTATGAAGCCGTATATGGTGACTGTGTGGAAGAAACAAGAGCGATGGAAAGCAACAGCATTGATTTGATCCATACGTCAATACCATTCGGTAATCATTATGAATATTCAGCAAATTATAACGATTTTGGACACAATCAGGATACAGATAGGTTCTTTGAACAGATGGATTTCTTGACACCGGAGCTTTTAAGGGTGTTGAAGCCGGGAAGAGTTGCAGCTATTCATGTCAAGGACAGAGTGCTGTTCGGAAATGCCACCGGAACAGGAATGCCAACTATTGAACCATTTCACGCTGACTGTATAGAACATTATATGCGCCATGGATTTCAGTATTTTGGCATGATCACAGTTGTGACGGATGTTGTAAGAGAGAACAACCAGACCTACCGCCTTGGATGGACGGAACAGTGTAAGGATGGTACCAAGATGGGAGTTGGATGCCCTGAATATATTTTACTGTTCCGCAAACTGCCAACGGATCACAGCAAGGCATACGCTGATGATCCGGTTACTAAGTCCAAGGATGAATACACAAGGGCACAGTGGCAGATAGATGCTCACGGATACTGGAGAAGCTCAGGAGACAGGCTTGTGAGTAAAGAAGAACTTGAGGGCGTATCTGTGGACAACTTACAGAGAGTATACAGACAGTACAGCAGAGAGCATGTATATAACTATGAGGATCATGTGGCACTTGCAAAGGAGCTTGATATGGATGGAAGATTACCAGCTACATTCATGGTAGTAGCTCCGGGATCATGGAACCAGCTTGAGGTATGGGATGATATTAACAGAATGAGAACTCTTAATACGACACAGAGCCAGAGAAGGGCAACCATGCATGTATGTCCTTTACAGCTTGATATCGTTGAGAGGATTATCAACAGGTACAGCAATCCGGGTGATGTGGTATATGATCCGTTCGGCGGTCTTATGACTGTACCGATGATGGCGGTCAAGATGCACAGATTTGGCAAGGGATGTGAGCTCAATCCGGATTACTTCAGAGATGGTGTTGGATATTTACAGGCAGAGGAGAATGAGGTTGATTCACCGACGTTGTTTGATTTCTTAGAGGTACAGCCATGATAAACGGAGAACTTATCGTTGATAACTTCGCCGGTGGTGGTGGAGCATCAACAGGAATTGAGATGGCTACAGGGTACAGTGTTGATATAGCAATCAATCATGATCCGGAAGCCATAAGGATGCATAAGGTCAATCATCCAAACACAAAGCACTATTGTGAGAACGTGTGGGCGGTTGATCCAGTGAAAGCATGTGAGGGGCATCCGGTAGCTCTTGCCTGGTTCTCCCCAGACTGTAAGCATTTCAGCAAGGCCAAAGGTGGCAAGCCAAAAGATAAGAACATCAGAGGGCTGGCATGGGTAGCATGCAGATGGGCGGCACTTGTGAGACCGAGAGTGATTATGCTTGAGAATGTCGAAGAGTTCAAGACATGGGGACCACTCAACAGAGGGCATCATCCAATAAGGGCAAAGCAAGGTGATACATTCAGACAGTTTGTAAAGCAACTTAATGATCTGGGATATGAAGTACAGTTCAGAGAACTTGTGGCGGCAGACTACGGAGCACCGACCAAGAGAAAAAGGTTCTTCATGATCGCAAGATGTGATGGAGTACCTATCATGTGGCCAAAGCCTACACATGCACCGACAGACAGCGAAGAGGTCAAGATGGGACTGCTCAAACCTTATGTTGGAGCATATACACAGCTTGATTTTAGCCTACCATGTCCAAGTATCTTTGATACATCAGAGGAGATCAAGGAGAAGTATGGTATCCGGGCGGTGAGACCACTTGCGCCAAAGACTATGCAGAGGATTGCAAGAGGGCTGAAGAAGTTCGTTCTGGACAATCCAGAGCCATTCATCATTCAATGCAATCATGGCGGCGAAAGAAAGCCGCAGGATATAAGAGATCCGATGCCTACAATCACAGGCAAGCATGGATATGGAGTTGTAGAACCATATATTGTTCAGATAGGTCAGACTGGATTCTCTGCAGATCGTAGCAAAGATGTGAGAGAACCTCTTACAACTATTGTCAGCAAGAATGAGCACTGTCTAATAAGTCCTACACTTATTCAATATCATTCGGAGACCAATTCAGATGAGGTAAGAGGTCAAGGTATAGAGAATCCGATCATGACAGTAGACAGCTCAAACAGATATGGCCTTGTGACTTCGTTCCTCAGTAAGTTTTACAAGACAGGGATAGGGCAGGATGAGAGAGAGCCACTGCATACAGTGACAACATCAGCCGGACATTTTGGAGAGGTCAGAGCATTCCTGATCAAATACTACGGAGAGGGTACAGGCCAAGATATAGAACAGCCGCTTGATACAGTGACATCAAGAGACCGGTTCGGTCTTGTAACAATCCAAGGTGTTGAGTATCAGATAGTGGACATTGGTCTCAGAATGCTTGAGCCAAAGGAGTTATATGGGTGCCAAGGGTTTCCGGATGATTACATCATAGATCATGACAACACAGGTAAGACATATTCAAGAAGTGAACAGGTTAAGAGATGTGGAAATGCAGTCTGTCCACCTATACCGGCAGCAATGGTAAGAGCAAATTTACCAGAGCTTTGCTTGAGAAAAAGAATGCCAAATATACGGATAGGAGAGGATGACAATGGGCAACTGTGTTTTGTATAGAATAGATAAAGGAGAAACAACATGACAAATTTTAAGATAGAAATTACATACAACATGATCTGCCGACCAGGGCAGGTCGTGCGAATCCATACAAAAGAAACCACCAGTGGGCGGAATTTTATCATGACATGGAAGAAATGGACCATTGTGGAGGTTTACGATCATCACATAGTGATGAAGAGTGAATACGGCTACCGGGAGAGCTTCACCAGAATAGATATTGTTGAGATGATCAGGAGAGGAGAGATTCGATGGAAATCATTATTGGAAAACATATGAAAAAGATTAGAAAAGCTATGGGGCTGACACAAGCAGGATTTGCAAATTGGTTAAAGAACATGGGTGTTGTTAGCAATAGATCAGGGAAGGCATATGGTGAACGCACAATCGCATCATGGGAAACAGGGCGCAGAGCGGTGCCTGAAAAGGTGAAAAAAACGATTGTGGAAAATATAACCGTTCAGGGATGCCCAATAAACTATGAGTATTTGTATGGAAATAGCAACAACATGATTGACAAAAATACTTTTACAAATAAGACAGACATCAGTTCAAAGGGAAGCTGTAATACATGCAAATATATAAACATGAGTAGTGAACAGGAGCCATGTGTACACTGTACCAAGAATGCGACGGACGAATATAAAATAATGACAAACGGAGATTACATCCGGTCACTCAGTGATGTGGATCTTGCGCAGATTGTAATGTGCCCGAATGAGATAGGGTTTGATGAGGTTGTGTGCCAGAGGGATGAACAACATTGCATTGAGTGCACACGTAGATGGCTTGAGGCGGAAAGAGAGGTTGAGTAATATGTGTTATTGGAATGAAGAAGATTATTTTGAACCGGGAGAGTTTGATGAAGAAATCGAAGATCTCAAAGAAAAACTTAGAAATTCAGTAAAGCAGGAGACTAAAGATACGATTGAAAAACTTCGTAAAGAGAATCAGGAGTTACAGAGTATCAAGAAGAATTTTGAAGCCATCAAGAATGATTTTGAGAAGAAAAAGCATGAATATGAAATTGCAATGCGGGATGCTGAGTACAAGGCAAAACAGTCAAGACTGTCGGAATTGATGGAGAATAACAAGGTTATTGTATATGGCGTGGAATCTGAATACTTGTATAAAAAGAAGTGCGATAAGTGTGATATCAACAGAAACATACAAATTACATTACCATCTGGAAGGGTTGTAAATGATAGTTGTAAATGCAATGTAACAATGGAAGTGTATAAGCCAAAGCGGTATGAATTGTATGAACTGACTGAAAGAAATGGAAAAGTACATGCATGGTATAAGAAAGAGAAAGGCGAAGTGAGTGATTATTATTTCACAAGAGAAGCTGTACATGCAGATATGATAGTGGATCATAATGTGAATTTTGAAGATATTTTGGATAGGCGTTATGGTATATTCTTTACTTCGGCTGAAGAATGCCAAGAGTTTTGCGATTATCTCAACAAAGATCCTGAAATTAATGAGTTCATTTATAACCGAGCTGGATGCCTATTAAGTGAGATTCCTGCTAACTGTGAAATGGGGGTGTAAGATATGCCAAGAGTTGCAACAGAAATAGCAAGTGATCCGGATTGGAGCCGTGCAAGCCAAATATCAGATAAACTTGGCAGGTCGAAATATCCGGCGTTATGGGCGTTCAGATTCATCCGTGAGTGGGAGCGCATCACGGATCAGATCAGAAGTGAGGTGAGGTAAATGAAGAAAATTCAAAAAGATATAGTGGATAAAATTGAACTCAGAAATAGACTTAATGAAGAGATAAAAGAATGGATGAAAGAACATCTTGATCTTGACGGCATGGACGTTGATGGTGCTGATATAGTTGACTATCACACTGGAAACAAGCAGGGAACAGAAGAGCGCAAGGAATGGTGTGATCAGACCTGTATGGGTGAAGATTGGTATATGGGAGATTACTTCTGGGAAACCGAGTATTCGGGAAAATATTTGCATATGGAGTTTAGTATCTAAATAAGGGAGTGTTATATATCATGGCTAAGTCAGATAGAAAATTACATGAGGCAAGAATGGCTGGTGCAATATGGATCATGAAGCTAATCGAGGATAAGGGCATGGAAGAGGCTAAGAAAGAGCTTGCAGTAAGGAGAGCTATGTTCATTCCGTTAGAGATCAATCAAGCACAACTGGAAGAATCAGTTGAGAAGATCAAGATGAATACGATCGATACTGTGCTGATAATGTCTTGTATGGTGTTGAGAGATGAGTTTGGATTTGGTCAGAAAAGGATCAAACAGTTCTTTGACCGATTCAATTTGAAGACAGAGTGTATATGTGATGGAGATGTGATCTGGGATGATTTCATAGATGCACTAAGGGAAGAAACCGGAATAGAGTTCTCCATCAGGGAAAATAAGTAGGAGGTGAGGCAGTGAAAGCGAAAGAGTATCTAAATCAGGTCAAAATGCTTGAAGATTACATGAACAGGTTAAGCAATGAGTATTTCAAAATGAAAGAACTTGCAATGAATCCGGGAGGACTTGATTATTCAAAAGAGAGAGTACAGTCCAGTGTCGTGTCAGACACTATGAGCCGTACAGTAGGAAGATATGTTGACCTTGAAACTGAGATAAATGAACGCAGAAAAACATTTGAAGATTTTCGTAATAAAGCAGTACATCAGATGTGCCAGTTGTGTAATACGAAGTATACGGAGATATTGTATCAGAAGTACATAAACTACAAGTCGTTAAAGGATATTGCATATGAGATGGAATACTCATATGACTGGATAAGACATGCTCACGGATGGGCTTTGCAGGAGTTCCAGAGGACATGGAGCGATTATCTGAAATCTAGCACATTTATAACACACTAAAAGCATTGCACAAACACATGGTCGTATTGTAAGATGGATCATGAAATATTGATTCATAAGGGACATAGCCGTTGCCATAGGTTGTGTCCCTTTTCTTATGCCCAGTGGTTATACAAACCCTCTCCCACCCCTTTAATGTGAATGATAATCTCTTGCCACTGGGCTATTTTGTTTGAGGTGTGATATGAGTGAGATTAAAAGGTTTGAGGTCGTGAGACCTGAATATAGTTTTGAATACATACATCCTGTACTTGGTAGATTGGCATTACCGATAGCCATGATAAAGGTGATGGTTAAGTGCACTAAGATATACAAACTTCAGCCGACTATAAAGTTGGGTGGGGAAGTAAAGAGTGTATGTAAACCGCTGTACAAGATTGTGATCCCGAAGAGAGTGAGAAAGAAATAGAAAGAAGGTGTGACATTATGGCTAAACTGACAGCTAAACAGCAGAGATTCTGTGATGAATACCTGATTGACCTTAATGGCACACGAGCTTATAAGGTTGCTTATCCATCTGTGAAAAAGGATGAGACCGCAAGAGTTAATGCAAGTAGATTGCTAACAAATGCTAACGTCAAAACATATATTCAGGAACGTCAGAAAGAGCGTGAAAAACGCACAGAGATTACTCAGGACAGTGTACTACGAGAACTGGCACTGATTGCATTTGCAAAAGCATCTGACTATGAAAGAGTGGTTGAAAAGGACGCTATGGTAGAGGTTGATGGAAACATGGTCCCGGTACTTGACGAGGACGGCAATCAGGTGAAATACAGGACAGTAGAGCCCATTCTGACAGATGATCTGACAGAGGATCAGAAGAAAGCTATTGCAGTGATAAAAAAGGGTCGAGATGGCTTTGAAATAAAGCCTTACAGCAAGATACAGGCATTGGAGCTCCTGGGTAAGCATTTGGGTATGTTCACAGAAAAGGTGGAAGTGAAGAATACCACACCAAATGCATTTGAGGGGCTTACAACCGAAGAATTGAAGAAACTTATTGATGACGTTTGATAGACATGACCCTTTATTACAGCAACAGCTAAAGATAGAGCTATCAAGGAGAGAGTTCTGGCAGTATTGCAAGCTGACTTCTCCTGATTTCTATAGTAACGACAGAGGCTTTCTGCATGATCTTGCAGATAAGCTACAGTGGTTCGTGGAAGATGCAGAACAACAGATAATGGTTGTAAATATGCCACCACGACATGGAAAATCACGAACAGCTACCAAATTTGTCCAGTGGCTATTCGGTAAATATGGTATAGATAAAAAGGTTATGACAGGCTCATATAATGAGACCCTGTCAGGAACCTTTGCAAAGGCTGTCAGGGATGTGATTGCGGAAAAATCTACAGAGGGTATTCTGACATATGGAGATATCTTCCCTGGTACAAAAATAAAATACGGAGAGGCTGCAGCACAGAAATGGAGCCTTGAGGGTAGCCAACAGGCTAATTATCTTGCCACCTCTCCGACAGGTACCGCAACCGGATTTGGTTGTAATATCATGATAATAGATGATCTTATCAAGAACAGTGAGGAAGCCTACAATGAATCAGTATTGCAGAAGCAGATTGACTGGTTCAACAATACAATGCTGTCCAGAACTGAAAATGATTTCAAGATCATCATAATAATGACAAGATGGTCAACAAAGGATTTAGCCGGATATGTACTTGCAAACTATGACGATGTAGTACATATCAATTACAAGGCAGTACAAGACGATGGGACAATGCTCTGTGAGGCGATCCTGTCATATAAGGATTACAAGATAAAGACCAAGAATATGAACAAGGATATAGTCCTTGCAAATTACCAGCAGGAGCCTATAGATGTCAAAGGCAGATTATACAGCCATATCAAGACGTATACGGATATTCCAAGGGATAATAAGGGCAATAGCCTGTTCAAATATATATTGAATTATACAGATACAGCGGACACAGGTAGTGATTATATGTGTTCTATTTGTTATGGCATGTATGAGAGTACATACTACATAATTGATGTCTTATATACAAAGGCACCTATGGAAGTGACTGAACCAGCGACAGCTCAGATGTTGACTAAGAATAATGTCGGTAATGCTTTGATAGAAAGTAACAATGGCGGTCGTGGATTCAGCAGGAATGTAATAAGAGAATTGAAAGCATTAGGGAATACCCACACTAAAATACAGTGGTTCTTTCAATCAAAGAATAAGACATCAAGAATCTTGTCGAACAGTACAGGAGTAATGCAGAATGTAGCCTTTCCGGTGAACTGGGAAGACAGATGGCCAGACTTTGCAAAAGCAATAAGGAAGTATCAGAAAGAGGGTAAGAATGCACACGATGATGCGCCCGATGCTCTGACTGGTGTATATGAGAATGATAAGCCGAAGGGAACATGGCTGGTATAGCGAGGTAAAAAGATGCTAACTATTGATGAAATAAAAGAGCTGATAGACAGTGACAAAACGTCTGATAAAAAACGATTCGCCAGAATAGGCGAACGTTACTATGATGGCGATCACGACATAAAGAAGTATAGACTGTTTTACTACAATGCGGACGGCGAACTGGTAGAGGACAAGACTAGAAGCAACGTGAAGATACCACATCCATTCTTCACAGAGCTGGTTGACCAGTGCACCCAGTATATCCTCTCAGGGGATGGCATTGTAAAGTCCAACGACACTGAACTGCAGAAGCACATGGACAAGTATTTTAACAACAATGATGAGTTCATGTCTGAGTTCTCCGACACCATCACAGATATGCAGGTCAAAGGCTTTGCGTATATGTACGCATACAAGAATGCCAAGGATATGATGTCATTTGCCAATGCTGACAGTATCGGAGTTATTGAGGTCAGAGCCAAGGACACGGACGATGGCTGTGCATACACGATATACCACTATACAGACAGGATAGACAAAGTACACAAGACCATCGAGAGAATACAGGTCTGGGATGATAAGCAGACATATTATTATGTCCAGGTTAATAATGGGGCGGTGGTGTTAGATGATACTGAACCAATCAACCCAAAGCCTCATGTACTTTACACAAAGAATAATGGAGATAAGGCCACCTACTTTGATGGATTTGGCTATATTCCATTCTTCCGGCTGGATAACAACAAGAAGCAGTTCTCAAGTCTTAAGCCTGTCAAACAACTTATAGATGACTACGACCTGATGGCCTCAAGCCTGTCAAACAACCTCATAGACTTTGACTCCCCACTATATGCTATCAAAGGCTTTCAGGGAGACAACCTGAATGAGCTTCAGACAAACCTCAAAACAAAGAAGATCATAGGTGTAGGTGAGGATGGTGACGTAGATGTCAAGACTGTTGACGTCCCATACCAGGCAAGACAGGCAAAACTGGAGCTTGATGAAAAGAATATATACAGGTTCGGCATGGGGTTGAACACCGCCGGTCTCAAGGATACATCAGCCACTACGAATATAGCTATCAAGGCGGCTTATTCGCTCCTTGACCTTAAGGCAAAAAAGATAGAGAAAGCTCTTAGAAAGTTCTTGAGGAAGATAGTAGAGATAGTTGTTGACGAGATAAATAAGGCTGAGAATAAGGCATACAAGGCTGAGGATGTTCATTTTGAGTTCGCTCACGAGATAATGAGCAACGCTCAGGAAAATGCACAGATAGAGCTTACAGAGGCTCAGGTAAGGCAGACAGAGATCAATACAATACTCGATGTTGCAAGCATGTTTGATGATGAGACGATTCCCTTGCAAGTAAAGCTAAATTCTGCGTTTCCGTTCCCATATTGCTTAAGCTAACTATAAGACCAATTTCTTTTACAATAATATCCTCTGTAGTTGGATTGGATACTGTCTTTGTAATCCTTAGTACAGTTTTGTTTCCTTTACCGACTGTATCCATTGAGTAGCTGTCTCTATTTAATGCTGTTATCTCATTCGCAAACGCATAATCACCCTTGGTTGGGGCTGTATCATTTGTACCAAGGGCAAGACAAAACTGCCCATAATCTGCCGTATAAAGCTCCGATATTAAATTTCTACAGGCGGCAAAATTCACAAAAGTGTTTCTGGAACCAGGATATATATAATTTTCCTCCCCTGTCAGTGATTTGAGATGTGGCTCCATCTGCTCTCTTACACCAGAATCACCAGTATCACGAACGGTTGAACCGTATATATATTTAATATAATTATCTAATACCATATTATTGTGTTACCTCCTCTAAATAAGCTGAACATTCTATCATTGAATCTTTAATCATAAACATATCTTTTGATACAAGCGGTGGATTGTCTAAGCTGTTATCAGCAATTACATAGCTACCACTTCCACCACTCTTAATATTCAATATGTTATCGTGCATGGTTTGAAATGTCGCATCTGTCGCCGTCTCAACACCTTTTTCAGTGATGGCAGATGCAACGAGACTCTTTCCATCACTGACAGATTTTTTTAGATTTTCTTCCGTTTCTTCTATTTTTTTTAACCGATCACCAACAATCTTTGCATCTGCCGCTTCACCGGATATGGACAAAGTAGGATCGACCTTAATCAAATATTTCATAAACTGTGCAATGATGTCTTTCTCCTGTTCACTGTCTATTGCCTTTCCAAGTTCGCAACCGTCAAGAACCTTTCCAACTGCAAGTTCTGTATTGTATTCCTGTATTATACTTGATTCTTCATCTACCTTAGTAAAACAGATCACAAATCCAACCATGCCAGGCACTCTGCAAGCTGTAGCACCTACAAGCCATGAAAATGTGATATAATCTTCATCGGTCACAGCTAAGTCATCGACAGCATAACAATCTGTTTCCTTGTCCTCATTCACATAATTGACCTTTATGCTGAACTCAGACATGTCATTATCCTGATAATATCTCGGCATTTTAAAATGCTTTCTTGTCACATTTTTATCATGATATACTCCGAGTATCTTCTCATTTCCCGGAAGTGTAATCTTTCTCAAATTGCTATCTATTTTGCAATATGTTACATTCTCCATCTTTATTCTTCACCACCAGTCTCTACATTTACCTCTTTCAACAGATCCTGCGCTTTTTTCGTATCGTCTTCTTCCTTTGCCGGCAGCTTGTCCTTGATCTCGTCATAATCAATATCAAGCCAGTCACAGATAGCTTTGATAAGTATTAGACGAACCAATCACAGTAAAAGCCAATGGTGGTATACAGGTGTTTGGTATTGATATAGGTTAGGAAGACGACAGCCACGATGTCTATTGAAATGTGATATGAATAAGAGACAGAAAGAAGTAATTGAGGAACAACTGCATAACGAGGAAAAAACTATTGCCAGTCTGAAGAATACATATAAGCAGGCACTGAAAGATTGTGAGCAGAAGATTAGAGAGTTGTCTGCAAGGACAGATATGGAAAATCTGCAAAGTATAATCTACCAGAGAAGATATCAAGAGGCACTGAAAGCACAGCTTGAAGGAGTTCTTGCCAACTTACAGTCAAATTCCTATGCAACGGTGTCTGATTATCTTACGAAGTGCTACAGGAATGGATATACAGGTGTCATGTATGACTTGCAGCAGACAGGTATTCCGATCATCATGCCGATAGATCAGGCGGCAGTTGTGAGAGCTATTCAGACGGACAGCAAGCTCAGTAAGTCGCTCTACGACAAAATGGGCGAGGATGTGACATATCTCAAAAAGGCTGTCAGGGCCGAGGTGTCAAGAGGCATTGCCAACGGCTCAACGTGGAATGAGGTGGCAGGTAAGCTGACAAGGCACATGGCAAATACACCGTTCCAGAAGGCTTACAACAATTCAATCCGTATAGCAAGGACGGAAGGACACCGCATACAAGTACAGTCGGCTATGGATGCTCAAAAGATAGCTAAGAGTAAAGGAGCGGACATAGTAAAGCAGTGGGACTCTACGCTTGACGGCAATACAAGAGATCTGCATAGACTGCTTGATGGACAGATTCGTGAAATAGATGAACCTTTTGAAGCTGGTGGTATACAAGTAGATGCTCCGGGGATGTTTGGAGATCCGGCAGAGGATTGTAATTGCCGGTGCTGCATATTACAGAGAGCAAGATGGGCATTGGATGATGATGAGCTTCAGCGACTGAAAGATCGAGCGGAATACTTCGGGCTGGATAAGACGACAGACTTTGAGGAGTACAAAGAAAAGTATTTTAAGGTGTCGTTTGAGATTGCGCATGAAAAAGAACAAAGTAAGCCAAAATATATTTATCAAGACACAGTTATTCATAAAAAAATAATAGAATCTCCGGATTACAGAAGAAAATTCAACCAAGTATCAGATAGTGATAGGGTTAATAGAATCGCATGGCAGCGATCAAAAGAAATGTTAACTCATCGTTCGGGAACAAGATACGAGGATATTGCTTTTGTTGACTATTTGACTGGAAAATCAAAAATAAATAAGGAGTATCATGAGGAAAGTACAGCAAAGCCAAATAAAGGAATGATAGAAATGTTGTACAACAGCAAGCCAAATACAATCATAGCAATCCATAATCATCCAGGAAGTAGCGTGCCAAGTTTGGCAGATTTAATGACTTGCAAAAAACGTGCTTATAAATTTGGACTAGTTGTATGCCATGATGGGAAAATATATAAATATTCAGTGGATAAAGAGAAATTTAATGCGCCAATAGCGTCATCTGCACTTGCTCAATTAGAGATAAAGGGTTATAATGATAATGTGAGAAGTATATTTGAAGATGCTGGAGTAAAAATGGAGGTGTTATAATGGATAAAGAGACAGAATATCAGAGAATATGCGATAAACTAGGCTTTATTCCATCGGAATTTAAAGCACCTGATTTTGAAACAGAGGATGATTCTTGGACTAACCCTTTTTCAGCTCTGACAGTTGAAGAAAACGTTTTTTTGTATGAGAACGGATATTTGAATAATAAATAAAGAACTAAAACATAATATTTAGTTAATTCAGACCATGATAAAAACATGGTCTTTTTTTATGCCCAAAATCGGCTTAA
>OJPX01000637.1_pt1 | contig 15363 bp, 10 predicted proteins | sample 1598591 | NCBI WGS metagenome assembly OJPX01 (sample SAMN03922497, study PRJEB24848) | human gut metagenome | isolation source: stool sample | host: Homo sapiens | place: Germany | collected 2011-11
GACACCTGGGATGATCTGTATCTCTATACCGATGACGGCCTGCATCCCAATGAGGCCGGCAGAGAGAAGATCGCACAGACGATCGCGGAAAGACTAAATAAGGAGTGACAGACGGATGAAGACCCCGTGGGATTTTTTTCAATCTAGCAGAACAAAAATAAAAAATACATGGAAGATCGCCTTTCTCTCAGCGTTTGTACTGGGGATTCTGATCCATCTGCCGGTGATGCTTTCGGATATTCCGAATCATGACGGCCTGAGCAGTATGTATTTTGATCAGAATATGATCACTTCCGGACGATGGTTTTTGTCTGTGGCATGCGGTTTTTCTTCGTATTTTACCATTCCGTGGATCATTGGTCTGATCGGTCTGCTCTGGCTGGCGCTGACGGCGGTGGCATTGACGGAACTGCTGGAACTTGCAGACCCGTTGGTAATCATGGCAGTGAGCGGATTGCTGGTTTCTTTTCCGGCACTGGCATCCACTTTTGCCTATGTGTTTACCATGGATGGTTATATGATGGCACTGTTCCTCGCAATTCTGGCAGTGCTTTTTACGAAAAAATACAAAAAAGGCTGGCTGGCCGGTGCGGTATGTCTGGCATTCAGCATGGGAATTTATCAGGCATATCTGCCCTTTGCCATTCTGCTGTGCGTATATGTGATCCTGCTCTTTTTTATGGAAGAGAAGGGCTGGAAGACGAAAGCGTTCTATGTACTTCGTTACCTGGGCATGGGAGTTGCCGGAGCCGCATTGTATTATGTGATCCTGCAGATTCTGTTGAAATTACAGGGAAAGGTGCTGGATACCTATCAGGGGATCAATTCCATGGAGCAGGGAGGTTCCGGTCTGGGGCTGTTTGCAACGATCCGGGGAATGTATGTTGATTTTCTGGCATTTACGGTACATGGAAATGTGCTGGTGAACAATATTTTCTCTTTTACGGCCTGTGCGGCACTGGTGCTTCTGGTGGCTTATCTGCTGGTGAGAAGCATGCTGCGAAGAAAATGGTGGAAGAATCCGGCATTTTTCGTTATAATAATTCTGTTGGCGGCGGGACTTCCGCTTTTGACCAATGTGATTCTGGTGATTTCTCCGAATCTGACCTATCATTTGCTGATGCGGTATCAGTGGGTATTATATCTGATCCTGATGCTGGCATTTGTGGACAGATATGCGTCGGAGGACGGGAAAACAGATATCGGGATCCAGTGGGTGGCATTACTGGCGGCCGGAATCCTGGTATTCAATTATGGAGTATCGGATAATATCGGATATTCCAATCTGGAGAAAAAATACGAGAAGACCTATGCGTACTGTGTACGTCTGCTGGACAGGATCGAGCAGACGGAAGGGTACTATCAGGGAATTCCCATTGCATTGGTGGGTGTCATCGGGTATGATGAATTCCCCACTACGGATATTACCGGAAAAGTCACGGACGGTATGATCGGTCTCAGCGGAGACTATCTGATCTATAAGGGAGCGGATTATCAGGCATTTATGCAGAACTATCTGGGCGCAACCCTGAATTTTCTGGATCCGGATACTGTGGGTGAGATTTATATGACGCAGGAATACATTGACATGGATACTTTTCCGGGAGCGAATTCCACCAGGGTTGTGGATGGAATCCTGTATGTCAAGACCGAGAACTGCGGAAGGGATTAGAGGATGTCATTATTATCGATTGTTTTACCGGCATATAACGAAGAACAGAATATTGCCAATACCGCAAAAGTACTGGGGAAACTGCTGGAACAGCACGGGATCGATTATGAGCTGGTATTTATCAGTGATGGTTCGAAGGACGGAACCTTTGAACGCATTAAGGAAGAATCGGCCAGGAATCCGAGAGTACGGGGAGCGGAGTTTTCCCGGAATTTCGGAAAGGAAGCCGGAATTTTTGCAGGCCTGGAGCTGACTACGGGGGATGCGGTGATCGTTATGGACTGTGATCTGCAGCATCCGCCTGAGGTGATTCCACAGATGTGGGAAAAATGGCAGCAGGGTGCCGAGATCGTGGAAGGTATCAAGGCCGACCGCGGTAAGGAGAGTCTGGGATATAAGTTGTCTGCCGGACTTTTTTACAAGATCATGAGCAAACTGATCAAGATGGACATGAATGCTTCTTCCGATTTCAAACTTCTGGATAGAAAAGTAGTACAGGTCCTGTTGGAACTGCCGGAACGCAATACCTTTTTCCGGGCGTTGACCTTCTGGGCAGGGTTCCGTACGGAGACTGTGGAATATGAAGTACAGGAGCGGAAATACGGACAGAGCAAGTGGTCCTTCTGGAGTCTGATGAAATATGCCATTACCAATGCCACTTCTTTCAGCACACTGCCATTGCAGCTGGTGACGATCATGGGCGGGGTATCCATCCTGTTCAGTGTGATCCTGGCGATTCAGACCCTGGTGCGCTATCTGATGGGAACGGCGGTGGAAGGTTTTACCACGGTGATCCTGCTGATCCTCATTATTGGCGGATTTATTATGTTAAGCCTTGGTGTGATTGGCCATTATATTGCCAGAATCTATGAAGAAGTCAAGGGAAGACCGAAATATATTATCAGTCATGTGACGGAAAATGTGCCTGGGACAGCCGTAGGAAGCTGGAAGCGGGAACATAGAGAAAGCTAAAAGACAGTAGAAAAGAGGATGTGTTATGAGAGAGATTGATATTAAGTTTAACGTCCCGCCTTATGTGGATAAAGCAGCAGATTACATTCAGGAATGTGTAAAAAATCAGAAGATCTGCGGAGATGGAGAATATACGAAAAAATGTAATGCCTGGATCGAGGAGAGGACCGGAGCCGGAAAATGTCTGCTGACGACCTCCTGCACCCATGCGACAGAACTGGCAGCACTTTTGTGTAACATTCGGCCCGGGGACGAAGTGATCATGCCTGCTTACACCTTCGTATCCACCGCAGATGCCTTTGTACTGCGCGGTGCGGTTCCTGTGTTCGTGGATATCCGCCCGGATACCATGAACATTGACGAGACACTGATCGAGGATGCCATCACGGAGAAGACGAAAGCTATCGTTCCGGTGCATTATGCCGGTGTGGCCTGCGAGATGGACACCATTATGGACATCGCAAAAAGACATAACTTAAAGGTAGTAGAGGATGCCGCACAGGGTGTACTGGCATCTTACAAGGGAAAAGCACTGGGAACCATCGGTGACTTCGGTGCCTACAGCTTCCATGAGACCAAGAACTACAGCATGGGTGAGGGCGGAGCACTGCTGATCCGTGATAAGAAGGATGTGGAAGAAGCGGAGATCATGAGGGAGAAGGGAACCAACCGCAGCAAGTTCTTCCGGGGCCAGATCGATAAATATACCTGGGTAAATTACGGATCTTCCTATCTTCCCAGTGATATGAATGCGGCTTATCTCTATGCACAGCTGGAGATCGCTGATGAGATCAATGAGGCAAGACTTGCCTGTTGGAACCGCTATTATGAGCAGCTGCTTCCCTTAAAGAAAGCGGGAAAGATCGACCTGCCCACCGTACCGGAAGGCTGTGTGCATAATGCGCATATGTTCTACATTAAGGCAAGAGATCTGGAACAGAGAACAAGATTTATCAGCTATATGAAGGAGAACGGTGTGCTTACGGTATTCCATTATATCCCGCTGCATACTTCTCCCGCAGGACAGAAGTTCGGCCGGTTCCACGGCGAGGACCGTTATACTACCAGAGAGAGCGAGCGCCTGGTAAGACTTCCCATGTACTATGGGCTGACACTGGATCAGGTGGATTTCATCTGTGGACTGGTGAAAAACTTTTTTGAATTAGAGGAGCAGTAACATGCAAAAAATTGGCAGAGCGTCTGCACAGGTTGCAGGCAGATTTCTGTTCCTGGGTGTCTCCGTGCAGATTCTTCTGGGAATTTGCTGGGGCGTCAGATCCTTTGGAATTTTTCCGGAATTCGGCGATAGCTACACATGGCTGAAAGCGTCAGAGACACTTGTGTGTGATGACTACATGGGGATCGGCTACCCTCTTTTTCTGATGCTTGTAAAAGGGATAGAATCCATAAGTTCTATCCCTTATACTTTTTTTGTATATACGGTACAGATCCTAATTGCATTTTATGCCGGTGTAGTATTTTTACGGGCATGCGGAGTGACAGGGAAAAAGATATTTTTGTGCTGGGGAAGCCTGGCGCTTCTGACCTTTCCCTGTGCCATGCAAAGTCATCTGGCCGTATTGCCGAATTCTCCGGGATATTCCTTTTTACTGCTGGAACTGTCGGCGGTGATCCGGATCCTGCGGCAGGATGCTGTGGCGGAGGATGGTGAGACGACAGCGCCGGCCAGACCGTTACATGGTCTGTTCGAAGCCGGAATCTGGTGGGCGCTCAGTACACTGTGTGTGGTGGAGAATCTGTATCTGGGGCTGGTACCGCTTATTGTTCTGTGGCTGATACATCTGTGGCAGCTACGGAGCAGAAAGACGGAGAAAAAGAGAGTATGCCGGGAACTTTTGCTCCTTCTGGCAATGGCGGGAATTTTATTCACGCTGGTGCCCATGTGGCAGACACCGGGCAGCTATGGGAAGGCGGAGAATACGGTGAGCGCCGCCATGATGCGCCGGTTCAGCTGGACGCATATGAGAGAGGAAGAAGAATACGATGAATGGCCGGAACAGCTACGTACCTGGATGACCTGGAAAGAGATGAGGAATGCCGGGTATTATGCGGGAACCATGGAGTCCGGCATACAAAAGACGCTGGAGGATCGTTTCGGCAAGGCGGAAGCACAGAAGATATTCAGAGAGTATGCCGGGTATCATCTGAAGACGTATACTTCAGACAATATCCATCAGATCGCCTGGGATTGCCTCGGATATGCCATGCCTACGGTACTGTTGCAGCTGCTGTTGGACGGCAGGGGATATGACTCCTTCTCTGGCAGAAATGTAGACATTATGATGACGGGAGATCCAAGGCTGACAGAGCTTTTGCTAAAATACAGCAGCTGGTGGTTCCTGTCGGGAATCGCTGTTGTGGTCGTGAGCTGCATGATATGCGGGATCATTGCCATGCGCCGACAGAAAAAAGAAAAAACAGTACCGGACAGAAGTCTGTTCTGGAAGATCTCAGGAGTCTGTGTGATCACTGCGGCAGGCATGATCCTGTGGTATACCATGCGGGATGCCGGATGCCTGGATTACAAGAACGGATTGCTGCCGGGTTCTCTGTGGCTTGTGGGAATGATCCTCTGGACCGATAGGACCATAAGCGCCGGAGATACAGAAGACAACCCGGAGAAATAATAGAATTGTGACAGCAGAAACGCGGGAAGGAGGAACCATGACGAAGATGACAACAAAAGTGAAAACGCAGAAATCAGAAAAAGTCTGGTTCTTTCTGGGAGCGTTGGCAGTATTTTTTATGGGAGTTCCGTATCTTGTATTAGGGAAGGACTCTGTGTTCGTGTATCACGATCAGCTGGACGGTGAAGTGATCGCCTATCTTCTGCAGGCAAGACATCTGTGGGATGGCAGCGGTGTATTGCCGGAATTCATGAACGGTGCAGCAAAAACAGCGCTTACCATGCCGGCCCCCGCCTGTGTGCTGTTATACCGGTGGCTGCCTGCGGAACTGGCACTGGCCTGTATGCAGGTGGCTGGCAGCTTTGCCGGATATCTGGGAATGTTCTGCCTGCTTGGATGGGCCGGAGAAACATCGGAAACACTGCGGAGAAGAAAAGGACTTGTCGGTTTCATAGCCATGCTGACCGGATGTATGTATGCGTATCTGCCGTTTTTGCCGGTGTACGGGCTGTCCCAGTATGGATTGCCGCTGTTAATGTATTGTGTACTGCGACTGGGGGAAAAGGACAGACCGAAGAATTTCAGAATTCTCTGTTATTTTTATGTACTGCTTTTCGGATGTAATTCTTCCCTGGTGTTATCCGGTTTTGCTGTGCTGGGAATCTGGGCGGTATGGGAGATCGTCACACTGGTGGACAAAAGGAAACAGTTCTCCGCCGGACAGGCTGCAGCCTGGGGGATTTTGCTGCTTACGTATATCGTTGAGAACGGTTCGTTATTGCTTCAGCTGTCCGGAGGACAGGGAGAAGAGATTTCTCACAAATCGGAATATCTGCTCAGCCCGGTGGACTTTTTCAGTCAGTTGAAAACAAACCTCCTGCAGGGAGGACAGCACAGTGTGGATTATCATGGACTGATCCTCGTGGTGCTGTTGATGACAACAGTTGTTTTATTTTTCCTAAATCGGGCAACGAAGAAGGACATAGCGGATAAAAAGAATGTACCTGAGGGCGGAGAAAAATGGTTATGGAAAGCCGTGGGCCTGTCACTGGCCGTTATTGCAGGCTTTGCGGCAGTGGCCGCACTGTGGGACAGCAGTATCGGAATCGCTATCCGTTCCAGTCTGGGTGCTCTGAAGGGCTTTCAGGCCAACAGAGTCCTGTGGCTGAGTCCCTGCCTGTGGTATTTTATTCTGGGGTGCAGCCTGTTATTGCTGACGGAACAGCTCCCGGAAAGAGACACAGGAGTGGAGAAAACAGGGAACGGACGCAGGAACGGTGTGATCCCGGGGATCATCGTAATGGCCGCAATGCTTCTTACCGTGGCAACAGCCGGGAAGATTTTGCTGGAGAGCAATCTGAAGCCCAATCTGCAAAAACTGGTGAACCGGAATTATGCAGCCATGAGCTTCCGGGATTATTATGCCGTGGATGTGCTGGATCAGGTACAGGAGTACCTGCGGGAGAATACCGGGGAAGAACCACAGGATTACCGGGTCGTAAGTCTGGGGATCGATCCCGCTGCGGCATTGTATCATGGATTTTACTGTCTGGACGGCTATTCAAATAACTATTCTCTGGAGTACAAGCACCGTTTCCGGGAGATCATTGCACCGGAGCTGGACAAGAGTGAATATCTGGAAGACAGCTTTGACCATTGGGGGAATCGTTGCTATTTGTTCAGCGCGGAATGCCCTGGCTATTATACGATCGAAAAAGGCGGCTTTTATTTTCAGGACTATACGATCGATGCGGAAAGTCTGAGGCAGTTGGGCGGAAGCTATCTGTTGTCGGCAGCCTATATCGATCACAGTGAGGATACCGGTCTGGAACTGATGAGGCCGGAGGCCTTTGAGACAGAGAACAGCTATTACCGCATTTATCTCTATCGGGTAATGGATAATGAATAATAACGGAGATGGGAAGATTCCTATGATTGGACAGGAAAAACGGGATAAATGGAAAAAAATCCTGCCGGAACTGCTGGCAGTTATATTGTGCCTGGTATTGATGGGTGCGGGAGTCAGCCGGAAGGAAGGCTATCACATGGACGAACTTCTGAGCTTTGAACTGGCAAATGCCAGGTATAATCCCTGGATCGTACCTACCCAGCCGGAAGGGCGTCTGGCCAAATTCGTGAACGAGGAGATCGAGGGGGACAGTGCGGGAGAGGTTCTGGAGAATCTGAAAAATACAGTAACAGATGTGCTTAGGAACCGGGGAAACAGTAAGCTGTTGTCTTATAAAGCAGATGTCTATGAGGAACCGGTCTGGATCACGAACCGGCAGTTTCAGGATTATGTCACGGTGGGTCAGAAAGATGCCTTTGATTATCTGTCGGTTTATTTTAATGTAAAAGATGACAATCATCCGCCGGTACATTTTATGCTGCTGCATGCCATGAGTTCTGTCTTTCGGGGAACATTGTCACCGTGGCTTGGATGCAGCATCAATCTGGTCTGTCTGGGAATTACATTGTGGCTTTTACTGCGGCTGGGGAGACAGCTGGCAGATGTGTTTTCCCTGGAAGGAAAGGGAAGACAGCTGGGGATCCTGGCGGTGCTGCTCTATGGAATGAGTACCGGAGCACTGGCTACGGTGCTGCTGATCCGTATGTATGGGCTGGTTTCCTGTCTGTGTGTCGCCCTGTTTTCCGTCCATGTGGAAAAATGGAAGAATAACGGGTTTGACAAGAAAAACAAGGGCCTTATCGCTATTACGGTGCTGGGTTTCCTGACACAGTATTTTTTCCTGTTTTACTGCCTTCTGCTGGCGGCGGTTACCGCAGTGATACTGCTGTACCGGCACAGGAACAAAGAATTATGGTGCTATATACGGTCCATGGTGATCGCTGCAGTGATCGGACTGGTATTGTTCCCTTTTGCAATTTCGGATGTGTTCTCCAGCGGAAGAGGGACGGAAGCGCTCGGCAATCTGGCCTCCGGATTTGCCGGTTATGGACAGAGACTGGCTGCATTTGGCAGAATTCTGGCGGATCGGACAGTGGGAGCGCCTCTTCTGACCGGCGGATGTGCCGCCGGAGCGATCCTGCTTCTGGGAAAGCTGTATCTGAGCTTCCGGGCCGGGAAACAGGAACAGAAAGGTGAAAATTCCGGAAGAGATGCGGCCTGGATGCTGATGGTGCCGGTGGCCGGATATTTTCTGCTGGCATCCCGCATGTCACCGTATCTGGTGGACCGCTATATTATGCCTTTGTTTCCGTTTGTGGCATTGCTGCTTGCTTTGCTATTGTGTCTCCTTGGAAAAAAACTGACAGAGATCTCCGGATGGAAAGAACAGATCGTGGGAGGCATGCTGGTGCTGTTGCTCGTGGTGGTACAGGGGCTGCGGCTTGCGGCCTATGATGGGGAATACCTCTATCAGGGATATGCCAGACAGGAAGCGTTGGCGGAAGAATATGAGGAGTTCCCATGCATCTGCGTTTATGCGGGAGTGGGCTATTATGAGAACCTGCCGGAATTTATGCGTTACACCAAAACTTTGCTGGTAACGGCAGAGGAACTGAAGGAACGTAAGGATACGGAATCCGTGGAGGCACTGGACCGGGTGATCGTATTGATCAAACCGGGTGTGGATAAAGAAGCAACAGTGTCTGTGCTCCGGGATAAGTATGGTTATACGTCGGAGGAACTTCTGCTTTCGGAAGGCGTGCACGGAGATAAGATATATATGTTTTCCAGATAAGGAATGAAATGATAAGAAGACAGAAATGAGGTTGAAACATGATCGCAGTTCGTTTGCTGTGGCTTGCCGTTCTGCTGGTAGCGATACCGGCATGGGTGGGAAATTGTTTTTTAAATGTGGATAAACCCTGTAGAAATCCGGTATTTCTGTGGATTAGCGGTCAGATGCTGCTATGGGCGGGATTTCAGGTGATCTGTGTGCCGGTGATCCTGTTGGAAGGCCGTATGTGGATGGTGACCGTAGCTTATTGCGGCTACATCCTGGTGCTGCTGGCAGCGGCAACGGTCCGGTATTTCCGGCAGTCCCGTACTCTGCGGGCAGTCCGGGAAGCAAAGCCGGAGAAAGCAGAGATTATTTTGTGGGTGCTGGCTGGTGTGCTTTTGCTGGTGCAGCTGGTATTGGCAGTGCTGATGGTCTACGGTGATGGTGACGATGCCTATTATGTGGCAATCTCCGCAGCGGCAGAGGAATCCGGCAGGATGTATCAGAAGATCCCTTATACGGGAATGCATACGGAACTGGATGTGAGACACGGGCTGGCACCTTTTCCCATCTGGATCGCATGGCTGGCCCAGATGACCGGCATCACTACGGTGATCGTGGCGAAGACTCTGGTGCCGGTTGCTCTGATCTCCATGACTTACGGAGTATTCTATCTTCTGGGAAGCAGGGTATTATTCGCAGGAGAGGGCGCATACCGGAAGAAATGGGCGTTGCCTGCATTTTTACTCTGTACGGAAGTGCTGGTGCTTTTCGGAGATTATTCTTATTATACTGTAGAGAATTTTATGATTGCCAGGAGCAGACAGGGGAAGGCTGCATTGGGAAGTATCCTGATCCCCATGATATTTTTCCTGCTGCTGACACTGCTTCGAAAAATACAGGAAGAACAGAAGATCACTGTCGGTTTCTGGGTGCTGTTGGGATCTGTGATGACGGCCTGCTGTCTGGCCAGTACCATGGGAGCATTGCTGGCATGCATGCTGGTGGGAACGGCCGGGCTCTGTGGTGCGGTCAGTTACAGAAAATGGAAACTCATACTGCCATTGATCGGCTGTTGTATTCCCTGCATTGTGTATGCCGGAATGTATTTGCTGTTGGGATGATAGGACCGGAGGAGAAGAATGGATGCTTTAAAGCTGTTTCAGGAATATATGGGGACCGGACTGATCGTTCTGTGGTTCCTGGTGAGTCTGCTGTATCTGTGGCTCACAGAGAAAAGAAAATATATCCGGGTGATGTTTCTTTATGTGCCGTTAGTATTGCTGCTTGTCTTTTTTAATCCGCTGGTGGCGAAGATCGTCTCTCAGATGGCGGATGGGGAAATCTATTACCGTATCCTGTGGTTGTTGCCTGTGACGCCGGTGATTGCTTTCGGTACGGTGCAGCTTTGTGGAAAACTCGCCGGTAGAAAAAGATATGTGGGGATAACGTTGGCTATTGTGCTGTTTACGATATCCGGCAGTCTGATCTACAGGAATCCCAATTTTCAGAAGGCGGAAAATGCGTATCATGTACCCCAGAGCGTTGTGGATATCTGTGATACCATTGAGGTTCCGGGCAGAGAAGTCATGGCGGCATTCCCGGGAGAACTGCTGCAGTATGTGAGACAGTATTCCAATGTGATTTGTATGCCCTACGGCCGGGACATTATGGTGAGCAAGTGGACGGTGCAGAATGATCTTTATGATGTTATGGAGCAGGAGGTCATTGATGCACAGGAGCTGGCAGAACTGGCCAGAGAAGAGGCCTGTGCCTATGTGATCCTGTCGGAAGATAAAAAACTGGTGGGGAAGATGCAGGATCAGGAATTTGAAGAATTCGGAAGAATGCACGGATATGTGATCTACAAAGATTCCACAGTGGATCTGTATTACTTTATGAAGGAATGAGATTTCAGGGAAAAACAAGTGGCTCCCGGAGCAGCAAAGTAACTGGCTGCTTCGGGAGCCTTTTTTGACCGGAATTATTTTTCCTGGGATGCATAATCCTTGGAATAGTAATTCAGGAAGTATTCAAAACGTTTGGCGATGAGCTTACGTCCTTTTACATTCAGGTGCAGATTGTCGACAAGATATTCATCGGCATTGTCTTCGGTAATGCTGCCGTACAGGTTATCCATGAAGGATACGCTGTGGATATTGGCGGAGTAACATTCCTTGATCACATAAGTGGATAAGACATCACGGCCGTTGTAAATATACATATCGGAGCTTACATAGTCGCCGTTCTCATCCACAGCATATGCATAGGTCGGAGACATAACGATAATGCGGATCTGGGGGTAATAGTTCTGCAATACTTCAATGCTGGCCTCCAGATTGCCGGTAAACTGCGTGGGATCCGTGGGATTCTCATCACTGTACATGGCATTGCCGGACAGATAATCGGTAGCATCATACATAATGGCAATGGTGTCGATCGTGTTGAAATCCAGAGTTTTCAGTGTGTTGATTACTTCCTCTGCCTCGGCCGGTGTCTTGTCGCCCAGAGCATTGGCTGCATCGGTGTAGTAGCCATCCAGAGGAACCCCAACGGCCAGGTTCACCAGCCAGTAGAGACAGTAAGCATCCATGGGGGCAACGGTGGGGTCGTAGTTTAACTGCTGTGCAGCAAGGTAACTTCCGCTGATGGAACAGTTATAAACGGTGGTATCGGTCTCTTTGGCGATCAGATTGGCCAGATTGTCGGAAGAGTCCCTGTCATCTGCGAAGGGAGCATTTCCGAAGACAACGATATTGGAAGCATCATTAATGATCATCTGACCGTTTTCGTCGGTCAGGGGAAGGATGGAATCCCAACTGTCGTCGTAGGAACCCTGTCCGTCCTTGAAGATGTCGGACTGACTGATCCTCTGTCCCCAGTGTGTGACGCGGTATCCTACCACGCCGACAACAATAAGAAGCACGAGAGCAAACAGTACGTGAAAATTCAGAAAGCGCCGGATACCGGCAGGGGCCGCAGACTCTTCGCCCTCAGGGATTTCTTCATCGGCATCTACGTAAAGGTCTTCTATGTCGTCATCGGAATCGGTATGGAAATTGTGCACAGAACCGGAACGAGTATTCCCGGAATGGAAATTACCAGAATCTGTGTCTTGCATTGTGTCGTTTTCCAGATCTACAATCTCAATATCCGGCATGTCATTCACAGAAGATGCGTGGATATTATGGTTGTTATTGTTTCGTTTCATGTATTCTCTCCGTTTCAGGTAATTCAATAATGTAGTGGTAAAAAGAGTTATATTGATTTTACTATTATACGAAAAGAAAGTCCATAATATTAGAAAGATTTAAGAAATTCTGAAGAAATGGGTGAATGCCTTGATGTGGGGAAAATACAATGCTATAATGTTACGGAATTATTACACCGAGAATTATGAGCAGAAGGGATAGATCAGATGAAAAAATTATTTAACCATACAAAACGTCCGGATCGTAACTGGGAAGAAGACGTACAGGATGGTTACGATTGGGACGAGGAAGAATATACCGGAGAAGACGACGGCGAGGAATACTATGCCGACGAAGAAGAGTATCCGGAAGAGACTGACGGCGAAGAGTACTATGCCGATGAGGAAGAATACACCGGAGAAGACGACGGTGAAGAGTACTATGCCGATGCGGAAGAGTACACCGGAGAAGACGGCGAAGAGTACTATGCTGATGAGGAAGAGTACACCGGAGAAGAAGACGGCGAAGAGTACTATGCTGATGAGGAAGAGTACACCGGAGAAGAAGACGGCGAAGAGTACTATGCTGATGAGGAAGAGTACACCGGAGAAGAAGACGGCGAAGAGTACTATGCTGATGAGGAAGAGTACACCGGAGAAGAAGACGGCGAAGAGTACTATGCTGATGAGGAAGAGTACACCGGAGAAGAAGACGGTGAGGAGTACTATGCCGATGAGGAAGAGCACACCGGAGAAGAAGACGGTGAGGAGTACTATGCCGATGATGTGGAGTACATCGAAGAGAGTGACGATGAGGAGTATTATGCCGACGAGGATTACGAGGAAGAGCCGGCTCCCACGGGCAGGAGAAAGACCGGGGGCAAAAAGCAGGGCGGAATCGCTGTAATCTGGACAAAATTCCTGAACCTGAGTACCATGGACCGGATCATGGCAGCTACCGGAGTGGCGGTACTGATTCTGGCTATCGTGACCGGAAGTGTCTATGCCAGTGCCCGGGCAGTGGATGGACAGGTATCGGAGTTCGTCAGCGTGGGAACACAGCTGGACGGCATCCAGATGATCGGTGAGCAGGGACTTCTGGCAGTGGCAGACGCACAGATGGCAAAGATCGCGGCAGCCAATGCGGTAGAAGAAGATCCGGAAGAACAGAAGGAATATGAAGAGGCAGAGTACACCAACGGCGGTACGGTAGAACTGGAGCTGGTCTCTGTACAGAAGGATCTGAAGATCAAATTTAACAATAAAAAGACCGGCAAGCTGATCTCCAACGTACCCTTCAGCGTAACCATCACAGATCCCAACGGCAAGACCGAGACCTGGACTGATGACGATATGGACGGTATTATCTATAAAAAGGGTATTACGCCGGGGAATTACTCCGTAGCGGTAAACGCACTGACGGATGATAAATACAAGGACTATGTTCTGCCGACAGCAGCACAGAAAGTAGAAGTAAAGAAAGATATCGCCTATAAAAAGGTCGATGTCTCCAATGAGATCAAGAAAGAATCTGAGATCAATGCTGCAAAAGAGGATACACAGATCAAGGATACTACTGTAGAGTCAACACTGCAGGATACTGTGCAGTGGGTGGCAAGTACCGCGACTGCCAATACTTATAAAGAAGTATCCAAGGATACCATTACCGATCCGGAGACCGTAACGGTGGCTTACAGCGGTAAGTTCCTGCGGATGGCAGAAGTGTCTCCTACAGCGGAACCGACAGCAGAACCTACAACAGAGCCCACAGCAGAACCTACAAAAGAACCGACAGTATCCCCGACTGCAGAGCCCACAGCGACTCCGACAGTAACCCCGACGGCAACAGCAACCCCGGCGGCAACAGCAACCCCGACAGCGGCCCCTACGGCAACCCCTACAGCGGCCCCTACGGCAACTCCTACAGCGACTCCTACGGCAACCCCTACAGCGACTCCGGCGGCGACAATTACTCTGGATAAAACGGCAGTGACGACTTATCAGAAGGCAACGGATACAGTTACCGCAAAAGTCAGCGGAAGTGGAACCGTAAGTGCGGCTTCCAGCGATACCGGTATAGCAACTGTGGCTGTAAGCGGCAAGACCATTACTATCACCGGTGTGAAAGCGGGAAGTGCTACGGTAACGGTAACGTATACAGAAGGCAGCAACAAGGTGGAAGCCAAGTGCACAGTAACAGTAAAGGCTTCCAATGCGAGAGAAGATAAAACTACCAAGCTGAAAGACAAGAGCGGTGTACAGCTGTATGTACAGGATGGTGACAGCTATCGTGAAGCAGTCTATGCGGATTACTTTACTGCCTCTAAGTTCTTTATCAAAGGTGATGTGAAATACACCGGATGGCAGACACTGGACGGAAAGCTTTATTTCTTTACAGCGGATGGCAACAAGGTTACCGGAGAACAGGTCATTCAGGGCGCAAAATACAATTTTGCCAGTGACGGATCTCTGGTAGTTGGTTCCGGCACCATGGGAATCGATGTGTCCAAGTGGAATGGAAAAATTGACTGGAACGCCGTGAAGAATTCCGGTGTCAGCTATGTGATCATCCGTGTGGGTTATCGCGGTTCCTCTCAGGGAGCACTGATCGATGACCCTACCTTCAAGACCAACATCAAGGGAGCTACGGCAGCAGGACTGAAAGTGGGTGTATACTTCTTTACCCAGGCAGTGGATGAGGTCGAGGCAGTACAGGAAGCCTCCATGGTACTGGACCGTATCAGCGGTTACAAGATTTCCTATCCGGTATTCCTGGATGTGGAAGGAAGCGGCGGAAGAGGTGATAAGATCGATTCCGCTACCAGAACGGCAGTATGTAAGGCATTCTGCAATACCATTCAGAATGCAGGATACACCGCAGGTGTGTATGCCAACAAGACCTGGCTCAGCCAGAAGATGGATGCAAGTGCACTGAGTGGCTACAAGATCTGGCTGGCCCAGTATGCAGCAGCACCCACCTACACCGGACGCTATGATCTGTGGCAATACAAATCCACAGGAAAAGTCAGCGGCATCAGCGGCAATGTGGATCTGAACCTCAGCTACCTGGGATATTAACATCAGCAATGACCAGCCGGTGAGACTGCTTGCAGGCGGAACCGGCTGGCCATTAGCTGATGAAACACACATGAGCATGTAGGACGATAGTCCGGAATGCGAATGGGTGTTACGGAT
>OJPX01000652.1_pt1 | contig 15027 bp, 18 predicted proteins | sample 1598591 | NCBI WGS metagenome assembly OJPX01 (sample SAMN03922497, study PRJEB24848) | human gut metagenome | isolation source: stool sample | host: Homo sapiens | place: Germany | collected 2011-11
AACGGATTATGGAAAGTAATTCCACTGCTTTTTTAATAAAAATAAAACTGCGCCAAAGCCTTGGCAGGCCATCGCGCAGCGATTTTGTTCAATCGGAATTTACAGGAAGTGTGACAAGAAAGCCAAAACGGTATACTGGGAAAAAAAGATTAAGAAAAGAATAAAGAGCTGGTTTTAATTGTAAAATTTATGGGGAACTAACATCAGCTTATTGACATAAATTTAAAAATAAGTATAATAATAGTTGAGTAATTGTTCAACTATTATTATTTGGAGGTGAATATATGTCAAAAACGCCTTATATTTGTAATTGCGATGTAATTCATGAGGATATTGTGAATGATGTGAAATCCAAGATGCAGCCAAAAGATGATTATATCCAGTTGGCTTCTTTGTTTAAGCTATTTGGAGATGGAACTAGAGTACAAATCTTACACGCTCTAGAACAGAGTGAGATGTGTGTATGTGATCTTGCAGTGCTACTGGGGGTAACAAAATCTGCAATTTCGCATCAGTTAAAGGCATTACGCCTAGCGAATCTGGTAAAATTCCGTAAAGAAGCACAGATAGTTTACTACTCGCTGGCAGATGATCATGTGAAAGAGATTATTGACAAGGGATTTGAGCATCTTTGGCAGAAATAATATTTTTTAACATTATAATTGAGTAATTGAACAATTAAACAAATTACAAGGAGATTATCATGAAACGCATATTTCTATTAAAAGGGTTGGACTGTCCAAATTGTTCTGCAAAAATTGAAAAAGAAGTCGGAGAGTTGGATGGAGTGCAATCCTCAGTGGTAAATCTGATGAAGCAGACGCTTACAATCAATGTTACTCAGACAGCCGCAGATACGATAGCCAGTCAGATTGAAACGATTGTTCATAGTCATGAGCCCGATGTGGAAGTTCAGGAAAAAACCGTTATGAATGTTACAAAGAGTTATTCGTTAAAAGGATTGGATTGTCCGAATTGTTCTGCAAAAATTGAAAAAGAAGTCGGAGAGTTGGATGGAGTGCAATCCTCAGTGGTAAATCTGATGAAGCAGACGCTTACAATCAATGTTACTCAGACAGCCGCAGATACGATAGCCAGTCAGATTGAAACGATTGTTCATAGTCATGAGCCCGATGTAGAAGTTTCTGAAATTGTACAGGAATCTTATATACCGGAAAAAAAGCAGGAGGCCAATGAATCCTATAACAATGAGGATAAGAAGTTGACAGTTCGTTTAGCGACTGGTGCAGCAATCTATGCCATTGGTATGGCATTGACTGTTTTTGCGAAAGTGCCACTGCCTATCGAGTTAACTTTTCTCATTGTTTCTTATGTTATTCTTGGTGGAGATGTTGTATGGCAGGCTGTGAGGAACATTTCAAAGGGGCGTGTATTTGATGAACATTTTTTGATGAGTGTTTCTACGATTGGGGCTTTTGTCATTGGTGAATATCCAGAAGCAGTTGCTGTTATGTTATTCTATCAGGTAGGTGAATTTTTTCAGTCATTGGCTGTTAAGCGTTCCAGAAAATCTATATCAGACTTAATGGATATACGTCCAGATTCTGCTACAGTAAGAAGAAATGGGGAATTGATTACCATATCTCCAGAAAGTGTTGCCATTGGTGAGATTATTATTGTAAAGCCTGGTGAAAAAATTCCATTAGACGGTGTGGTATTGGATGGAGATTCTATGCTGGATACGAGGGCTTTAACTGGAGAATCGGTTCCGAGAAGCGTTCATAAAGGAGACGAAGCACTTTCCGGTTGTATGAATCAGACGGGGGTTTTAACGATTAAGACAACGAAAGCATTTGGTGAATCCACTGTTTCAAAGATTATTGATCTTGTGGAGAATGCGTCCAGTAGAAAAGCACCAACAGAAAATTTCATTACTACATTTGCACGTTATTATACACCTGTGGTTGTAATCTTAGCAGCTATTCTGGCGATTCTGCCACCGATCCTTCTTGGTGGAGGTTGGACAGAGTGGATTCGCAGAGGATTTGTTTTCCTTGTGGTATCTTGCCCATGTGCATTGGTCATTTCAATCCCGCTGACTTTCTTCGGAGGTATTGGTGCGGCATCTAAACGAGGTGTTCTTGTAAAAGGAAGTAATTATTTAGAGGCGCTTAATAATGTCAGCGTTATTGTGTTCGATAAAACCGGAACACTTACAAAAGGTGTTTTCAATGTGACGGATATTTTGCCTGCAAATGGATTTTCAAAAGAACAGGTTCTGGAGTATGCGGCAGAGGCAGAGAGTTTTTCTAACCATCCTATTGCAAAATCCATTCTTGCTGCTTATGGAAAAGAAATGGATCAGTCAGTGATTTCTGATTATAAGGAAATTTCAGGATATGGAATCAGTGTAATGGCAGGGGAAAAGAAAGTTTTTGCTGGCAATACGAAACTTATGGATACAGAATGTATAGAGTACACAACCTGTGAAAAAACAGGTACAAAAGTTTATTTGGCTGTAGATGGTCAATATGCAGGATGTATTTTGATAACAGATGAAGTGAAGCCGGACAGTAAAAAAGCAATTTCTGACCTGAAACATATCGGCGTGGAAAAAACAGTCATGCTTACTGGTGATGATGAAAAAATTGGGAAGTCTGTTGCAGAAGAATTGCAGTTGGATGAATATTATGCACAGCTGCTTCCTGACCAAAAAGTGGAAAAGGTTGAGCTTTTAGATGGTAAAAAGAGACCGGGAAGCAAATTGGCTTTTGTTGGTGATGGTATCAATGACGCTCCTGTCCTTGCCCGTGCAGATGTTGGTATTGCAATGGGTGGGCTTGGTTCGGATGCGGCCATTGAAGCAGCAGATGTAGTTCTGATGACAGATGAACCGTCTAAGCTGGTGGACGCGATTGAAGTAGCAAAAGCGACAAAACAGATTGTCATGCAGAATATAGTGATTGCTCTTGGGATTAAGAGTGTGTTCCTGATTCTTGGCGCTCTTGGTATTGCGGGAATGTGGGAAGCTGTATTTGGTGATGTAGGCGTTACCATAATTGCTGTTTTGAACGCAATGAGAATTTTGAAAAAATAGGAAATGAGGTGGGAATGTGAAACGAAAACTGATTCTGTTAGTTGTTACGATTGTTTTTCTTGTAGGATTTGGTGCCATTTTACATTCACCGCCTTCTATGATTGATGCAGTCACAGGAGCAACACCGAAGTCAAAAAAGGCGGCTCAAGCCTCCGCACAGTTGGAAGGCTCTTATGTTCTCGGTATTAATATGATGTCAGATGGTCTCGACAACGAGAACACCCGGAATAAATTAAAAGAATTGGCACTGGACGATTCGGAAACAAATGAAACAGATCTCATGAAAACGGACATTAGTTTTCGGTTATATGTATCTGAGACGGATTATCCGCTTGTCAGTTATGCTAAGAAACTCTGTGACAGGTTGAAACAGGCCGGTTTCTCCGTAGATCTGAAAGAGTACAGTAACACAATGATGCTATCAAGAGTGGTAAGTGGAAAGTATGATGTATTCCTGGCATCGGATGATTTTATTGACGTTACAACGCTAACACAGATGGACTATATGATCATGGACAGCGAAGAAATGAGGTGAGCGGGAATTTATGAGAAAATGGAATACGATTTTGTCTGTTTTAATGCTTCTCATTTTTATGATTCATGGAATCATGGGCAGCTTTATGCTGAACGGAGTTGGAAGTAGTGCAGGGAAACTTCTTGCATGGATTGGTGTTGGTATTCTTGTTGTGCATACGGTGATTGGTGTCATCCTGACAGTTCAGAGTTTACAGACAGCGAAGCAATCGGGAAAAATGTATCTGAAACAAAACGTCATATTTTGGGCGAGACGAGCCAGTGGGATGGCAATACTGATTCTGCTGTTATTCCATATTGGCTTGTTTGGAAAGGTGCAGAATGGGACATATATTTTGTTCCCTTTTACAACGGTAAAGATGGTAACTCAGCTTTTGTTCGTAGCGGCAATCTTTGTTCATATTTTTATCAATATCCGCCCATTGCTCGTATCACTGGGAATCATCAGTTATAAAGAACGAAGGAGTGATATTTATTTGATCCTTTCGGTGCTTCTTCTTTTTATAGCGGGAGCGGTTATTTTATATTATATTGGGTGGCAATATCTATGAGTAAGACAATTATTATTATAGGTGCTGGACTGGCAGGACTTTCAGCGGCTTTGCAGGCAGCGGAAAATGGATGCAATGTAAAACTGGTTTCCTCCCTTCCGTCAGAGCGGGCACAGTCTGTTATGGCGGAGGGCGGTATCAACGCAGCTTTGAATACAAAAGATGAAAACGACAGTCCCGAAGAACATTTTACAGATACAATAAAGGCAGCATGTGGTCTGGCAGATCCAAATGCAGTTTGGGGAATGACACAGGCAGCACCGGAGCTGGTGCACTGGCTGCTAAAACTTGGAGTTAAATTTAACATGAGTGGCTATGATGATGTGGATCTGCGGAATTTTGGCGGGCAGAAAAAGAAACGGACTGCTTTTGCACAGAGCGATACCGGGAAGCAGATCATGACAGCTATGATAGACGCTGTTCGCAGGAAAGAAGCATCTGGTATGGTAGAACGGTTCAGCCATCATTCTTTCCTAACACTTCGTCTGTGTGGCAATATTTGTTGTGGCTGCGTAATCAGGGATGGATACAGTCAGGAGACTGTGGAATTACCGGGGGATGCGGTTATTGTTGCCACTGGTGGTATGCACGGATTGTTTGGAAATACAACGGGTTCGCTGAGCAATACAGGAGAAGTCACCGCAGAATTGTTCCGGCTTGGTGTTCCTCTGGCAAATGGCGAGATGATCCAGTATCATCCGACAACTGTGAAATGTGGTGGAAAACGCATGCTCATCAGCGAGGCGGCCAGAGGGGAAGGTGGCAGGTTGTTTGCCATGAAAGATGGAAAACAATGGTATTTCATGGAGGAAAAATACCCGGAGCTTGGAAATCTGATGCCACGAGATATTACCGCCAGAGAGATATGGAAGGTCAGCCATGAATCAGAGGTATTTCTTGACATGACGGAAATATCGGAGGAGATTATTTCAAATAAGCTATCTGGTCTGGCAGACGATTGTATGACCTATCTGCATAAAGATATACGAAAGGAACCGGTGTCTGTTTTACCGGGAATTCACTATTTTATGGGAGGCATTCTGGTGGATGAGCAGCACAGAACGCCGATTCAGAATCTTTACGCTGCCGGAGAATGCTGTGCCCAATATCATGGTGCCAACCGTCTTGGTGGAAATTCTCTGTTAGGAGCGTTATACGGAGGACGTGTTGCGGCAAAATCAGCATGCGAACAGGCAGATGTAGTAGATCTATCTTGTGCGACACAGATAGATTTTCCACCAGCGTCTCAAATTTCAGAAATAAAGCAATTAAACAAAGTGATGCAGGAGACTATGGGCGTTGTCAGAAATGAGAATACGTTGTTAAATGGGATTCAAACGGTACAAGCGCTGACAGGAAATCTTCCATTGCTTGGCATGGCAGTTCTAAAGAGTGCTCTTGCAAGAAAAGAAAGCCGTGGTGCACACTGGCGGGAGGATTATCCGAAGAGCAATGACGATGATTACCTTAAAACAACGGTAGCCAGATTTGATGGAAAGCAGATACAGATTTCCTTTGTACCTGTTCCAGAAAGGCGGTGATTCACTTGGTATATAAAATAAGAATCAGGCGGCAGGAGAGTCAGAAATCAGACAGTTATTGGCAGGAATTTGAGTATGACGGAAGCAAAAACAGCTCTGTTGCCACTGTTCTAAAGGAATTGAACAGTAGAACTCCTTTGAAAGATAACTCAGGAAATATAGTTACTCCCATCAGCTGGGAATGTAGCTGCATGGTGCGAAAATGTGGGGCTTGCGCCATGCTGATTAACGAACGTCCGAGGCTGGCATGCTCTACATTTCTACATACATTAAAAGGTTCTACAATCACCTTGGAACCTTTAAGCAAATTTCCGCTTGTAAGAGATTTGATCGTTGACCGGTCAATTCTGTTTGAAAATTTGAAAAAACTGAACCTTTGGCTTGAAAGTGAAGCTTATATGAATCCGTGGACACATGAACCGAGATACCAGTCGGCACGCTGTCTGATGTGTGGCTGCTGCCTTGAAGTGTGTCCTAACTTCTCTGCAAATGGGACTTTCGCAGGCGCTGTTGCTGCAGTCAACGCATTTCGGATTCTGAATGAAGAACAGGAAAGCACTCATTTGAATGAGATTTCTGCTGAATATAAGAAGAAATATTTTGAGGGATGCGGGAAGTCGTTATCTTGTCATGATATTTGTCCGATTGGTCTGCCTGTGGAAGAACTGCTTGTAAGGTCGAATGCAGCGGCTGTTTGGGGCAGATAAAATGGATGATACAATAGGAATATTAAGCATTATTATCATTGTAATACAACTGGTATTTTTAATAGGCTCTATTTTCCCGACGGAAAAGTCATTAAAAAACAATTTCAATGAGGATGGAACAAAGAGATAACTTCTTGTTTGAAAAATTGAGAAAACGTAATATTGAACAAAAAAGAAATGCACAGTTCTTAGCTTATCGTGAACTGTGCATTTTTGTAAATAAATACTTTTAATTAGTCGATTACGGCATCCTCTGCTGTAAAATGTTCCAGAGAATTTTCTTTTACCTGAATGCAGATATAAGTAATTCCAGAAATATCGGATGCAAAAAACTGACGCTTTGCAGCAGGTGCGATTTTTAGCCAGTCTCCAGTTGAAAGGCTAATTTCTTCTCCATCAATTATGGCTTTGCCGTTACCTGAAAGAATTCCATAGATTTCTTCATTTTCTTTATGAGAATGAACAAATGGGACATTTGCTCCTGCAGGTAGTTCGTTTAAACTGATTTCTGCACCTGTTAAAGACAACTTTTCATGCAGCTCAATTCGGTTTTCCTTTCCAATAGTTGTTTTTGTGTAATTTGCCATAATAATACCTCCATAGTTAACACTTGTAATAGAAAGTATTTTGGCTAAGATGTGAAAAATGATGAAGGAAAAACAACTCGAAAGCAGTTTGAAGTTGATTTTGTGGTCAATCAGGGGAGTCAGAGATATTATATTCAGGTGGCTTATGATATGGCCTCTGAGGAAAAGCAGAAGCAGGAATTTAATTCATTTAGAAATATCCCTGATTCATTTAAAAAGATCGTGGTAGTAAACGGAACAAAAAAGCCTTGGAGAAATGAGGAAGGCTTTGTAATCATGGGAATGAAGTATTTTCTGCTTAATGCTGATAGTTTGGAGTTTTAGAAATATTGCTGGGATATCGCCAACGAAGTAATGAAAAATAGTGAAAAAATAGTGTAATTTTAGTGGAAAAACAATTCGCAAAACGATATAATATATGGATGAAATGGAGGTGGAACATGTGATTAAAGTTACTCTGACAAATGAAATTTTAAAAAGAATATCGGAAATAGACGAAAAACGTTTTTCACTTAGTTCGATAGAAATGCCACCTGTTACAAAAAACAGGCTAAGAAAAAACTCCAAGAAAAAAAGCTCCTATGCTTCTAATAAGATTGAAGGAAATCCATTGACTGAAAAACAGGCAAATGAAGCTATTGATAGTGATCCGCACAAACATTTTTTAAAGCCGGAACAGGAAGTGCGAAATTACTTTTTGGCCTTAAATGTTTTAGAAGAAAAGCTGAAAAAGAAGGAACGTTTTTCAAAAGAAATGATTTTAGAAGTACAGGCAATGGTTGAAAAAGGTGCTTCAAAAGAAAAGATAGGCCTAAGAGGCCCTATGCCACCAGGGATGCTATTTGCAGTATATGATTCCGAGACAGGCGCAGCGGAATATATTCCGCCAGAGTACATTGATATTCCGGATTTACTGGAAGAGCTTGTTGAATATGTAAATACTACAGATGATCATCCGCTGATTATCGCTGCTATAGTTCATTATCAATTGGTTACCATTCATCCTTTTGAAGATGGAAATGGAAGAACCGCCAGATTAATGTCAGGATATATCCTTGATTATTATGGATATGGTTTTAATGGAATAGGTTCTTTGGAAGAATATTTTGCCTATGACCCAGATGAGTATTATGCATCATTGCAAATGGGATTACCGGCATTGTATTATTCCGGACGAGAAAATCCTCCTCATCCGGAAATTTGGATCAATTATTTTTTAAGAATGATGGTATTGTATTCTAAAAAAGTATACGAATTATCAAAAGAATCCGAGAACGATGAGTTAGATGGAAGCCTGTCCTACTTAAATGCAAAAGAAAAGGAATTCTTAGCCTTTCTGTTAAAAAAGCGATTATATGAGTTTACACCAATTGAAGTAAGCAAAATGCTTGGTGTAACCAACAAAACTATTATTAATAGATGTGCAAAGCTGGTAAATAATGGTTTGTTAATTCCAATCATTGTCAAGACACGGATCCGATCCTATCGGTTAAGTGATTTTTCTAAGACAAATGAGAAAAAGATTTTGAAAAAAATATCATAATAGATGCATGAGATGTACAAAGACATATGATAAAGAAAATAAGAAACCGGTAGTCCATCAGTATCTTTCCCGTGTAAAGGATTGGCTTTGTTTGATTGATGCCCACATCGTGGGTGAACTCTTTTTCCTTTTTCATAATAGTATCATTATGGTATAATAGAGACATCAAAATCGGCATTTGCATTTGTGGGATGCTTTGGGTTTTACGCTGGAAAACCCGATATGGAAATTGTAAGGAAAAAGCCTGAAGGTTTTACGATTATGGTTCCTCAAAATAAAGAGCCTCTTGTTATATAAATTTTCAAGTGATATACTGAACACATGAAAAAGAACCGTGCGATATTACAGTCTTGCATTGCGCACGGTTTTTTAGAAATACGTGGTTAGACGAAGCTAACACACGTGTGATTTACAGAACGATCTAAAAGAGGATTAATTTTTATGAGAATATTGATTTATGGTGCAGGCGTGATTGGCTCCTTGTATGCGGCTTTATTAGCAGATGCAGGTTACGATACAAGTATTTATGCCAGAGGTAAAAGACTTGAGATCCTAAAAAATGATGGATTACTTTATAAGAAAAATCAGGACTTAATAAAGGCAAAAATTAAGATTCTCGAAGAAGTGCCAGATGATGATATTTATGATTTTATTTTACTGACTGTTCGGGAAAATCAGCTGTATGAAGCACTTACAGGAAAAATAATAAAAGCAATACCCTTGTTACAATGGTAAATTCACTGGACAGTTATAAAAAATGGGAAGACATTGTTGGAACAGGAAGAATATTACCGGCTTTTCCGGGAGCCGGCGGAAGTATAAATGATGATGGCATCCTTGATGCGTCCCTTACTCCGAGGATTATCCAACCAACAACATTTGCAGAAATATCAGGAAATAAATCTGAAAGAACAAAGCATTTTTCAAAGATATTAAAGCATGCTCGTATCCCATATCAGGAAGTAAAGAATATGCATATGTGGCAGCTGTGTCATCTTGCCATGGTGGTGCCGATTGCAGATGCATATTATGAAGCTGATTGTTCGGAGAGAGCAGGAAGAGACTGGAAGATCATGAAGAAAACAGCAAAAAGATTGAAAAGAAATTTTAACTTTTTGCGGAAACAGTCAGGTAGGTTGTCGCCTGGCAAAATGAATATTTTTTGTTTTCTACCATTGTCAATTCTTGCGATTATGCTTGTTATTACATTCGAAAGTAGCTTTGGAGATAAATTTATGTATCAACATGCTATGAAAGCACCAGATGAGATGAGAGAACTACATAAACAATTTTATGCATATCTTAAAAGAATGAAGGCATGTGGATGTAATGTCAAAAATGCAGTGTGATTGGAGGAAAAAGCATGAAAAACGAAGAATACAAAAAGTTGTCGATTGCTGAATTTACAAAAGCAGCAGGAAGATATGAAAGTAACCATGCTGGCATATATGAAATGTGCAAGAAGGATTATCCGGATATTCTGGCGGAGCTGGAGAAAGAGCCGTTTAGAGAATTGCTGGATGCAGGATGTGGTCCGGCTCCAATGATTTCTTTATTATCAGAAAAATATCCAGACAGACATTATACCGGACTGGATCTGACTCCTGCAATGATCGAACAGGCAAAAAAGAAAGATATTCCAAATGCAACATTTGTGGTAGGAGACTGTGAGAATTTTCCTTTTGAAAATGATTCATTTGATGCAATTATTTGTTCTATGAGTTTCCATCATTATCCGGATCCACAGGCATTTTTTGACAGCGTAAAAAGATGCCTTCGCCCAAATGGAAGATTGATTCTGCGTGATGTGACCAGTGACAATAAAGTATTGGTATGGCTGATGAATACACTGGAAATGCCTCTGGCAAATATATGTGGACACGGAGATGTCCGGGTTCCAACAAGAGATGTGGTTATGAAATGTTGCAGAAGAGCAGGGTTAAAAGTAGAAAAATTTGAAATCCGTAAAGGCATGAGGATGCATTGCGTTGTAAGAAAACAATAGTGGAAGGCGACAGATAATGAAAGAAAAAGTAAATGTGACAGGCGTACCGGAAACGATGGTACAGACTTTGTATGCAAGAGCAAAAGAAACAAAAAAGCAAAATGCAAAGATCAAAGATGAGATCGCAGTAAAACTAGTGGAAAAGCTTGATTATGACTTTTCCAAGGCGGATAAGGATAATGCCATGACTTATGGTGTGATTGCAAGAACAATTGTATTAGACCGGATGGTTGAGCAATATTTGAAGAAGCATGAAAATGCAGTTGTTATAAATCTTGCATGTGGACTGGATACCAGATGTTACCGTATGAAGGGAAAATATCTGCGCTGGTACAATGTCGATTTGCCGGAGACTATGAAGATAAGGCGGCAGTTTCTTCCGGAAACGGGTCCGATATACCAGATTGCAAAGTCTGCAATGGATGATTCCTACGTGGACGATATCGATTATCATGGAGAAAATGTTCTGGTGATAATTGAAGGACTTACCATGTATTTGTGTGAGAAGGACATCAGAAAGATATTTTCTATTATTGAAAGATCATTTCAGAAAGTAAACGTAATGGTTGAAACCATGTCACCATTTGTTGTAAAACATGTGAAAGAAAAATCTATAGAGGGCAGCAATGCAAAATTTACATGGGGTGTTAAGAACGGAACTGAACTACAAAAGATTGTACCGAATTTTCTATCCTGCATGAGGTCAGTCTGGTTGAGGGAATGAAAGAACTTATGCCTGTTTATTGTGTAATAGGCAAAATTCCAGCTGTTCGGAATATTTCGAACAAAATAATAGTTTTGAAGAAACGCGGCTGATATTAAGGAGAGGATACAGATGCAGAAAAAGCATTTTGAAATGGAAACAGATGGATTTTATGGCACATACTGGAAATGCAAATCGGATTCAGACTGTGCGATGATCGCCATGATCGGGGATGATTCAGAGGATTATCTGGCGCGCACATCTGTGAAATGGTTACATAAACTCGGTGTGAATGTGATGACGATGTCACCGGCGAAAAAGGATTATGGACATCATAATTATCCGCTGGAACGCATACAGAAAGCAATTCGCTGGTTAAAAGCACATGGTAATCAGAAGATAGGAATTGTCGGGGCATCTACTACAGGAACACTTGCTTTAACTGCCGCTTCTTATTTTGAAGATCTTACATTGACAATAGGTCTGACACCGAGTGATTTTATCTGGCAGGGGTTTATGCAGGGGGAAAAAGATGGCTGTAAGGAATGGCCGATTGAGGGAGAATCACTTTTCTCTTATAAAGGAGAACCGCTTCCGTATATGCCGTTTTGCTATAAACATCCGGACTACTGGCACGTGATTGAAAAAGAAACAAAACGGACCGGTGATATGATTAATTCGAGAAAATTGTTTGATGACTCAGAAACAGCTCATCCAATTACAGAAGAAGAAATGATCAAGATTGAAAAAATTCATGGAACATTATTGCTAATTGGCGCTGAAGATGATGTGTTGTGGGATACTGCAAAATATATACGCCGTATGGAGCTGCGTATGAAAGAGCGTCCCCACACATGCAGGTTGGAGTCTGTTATTTACGAGCATGCGACCCATTTCGTTTTTCCGGAGAGTATGTTAAAGACAATGCTGCCAATTGGTTCTGGAATCTTTATGAAACTGGCATTTCAGGCGGCAAGAAAATATCCGAAAGAATGCCAGAGAGCACGTCTGGATATTGACCAGCGGGTGAGAAATGCTGTTGCTGAATGGAAGAGTGCAGAAAGATAGATTAAAATAGATAAACGGCAGGTGGTCATGTATGTAACAAGTATAAAAGACTACCTGCTTTTCTATGAAAAGATAGTTAATTGGTTATCAACTGCATATAAATGTGAAAATACACATAAAATAGTAATGGATATTGATTAAATAAATCCTGGATGATATAATTCAATTACTAAAAAGTGTGTAAATTTACAAAAACAAGGAGTTGAACTCATGGAGATTAAAAGAGATGCATACCTTGAACAGTTAAAGATAAGAAAAGATAATGGGATGATAAAGATTATCACGGGAATCAGGAGATGTGGGAAATCATTCCTGTTATTTGTATTGTTTAAGAAATATTTATTGGAGAGTGGTGTAGATAATGACCATATCATTGAGATTGCTTTGGATGGCATTGAAAATGAGGAGCTGAGAGATCCAAAGAAGTGTTACCAGCATATTAAAGAGCGGGTGAAAGATGATCAGAAATATTATCTGCTTTTGGACGAAGTACAATTTATGTCACGATTTGAGGAAGTGCTGAATAGCCTGCTTCGAATCAGCAATATTGATGTATATGTGACTGGAAGTAACTCTAAGTTTTTATCCAGCGATATTGTAACTGAATTTAGAGGCAGAGGAGATGAGATAAGAATATATCCGTTGTCCTTCGCAGAGTTCTATGCGGCTTTCGATGGAGATTATGATGATGCCTGGGAGGAATATATGATATATGGTGGTTTACCACAGGTGCTACAGTTTTCTGTGGAACGCCAAAAGGCTGAGTATCTAAAAAACATTTTCACAAATGTTTATATTAAGGATGTTGTAGAACGAAACAAGCTGCGAAATGTTGATGAGATTGATACTTTAGTAGATATCCTTGCTTCTGCGATAGGAGCTCCTACTAACCCAACTAAAATATCAAATACGTTTAAAAGTGAACGAGGCATCAATTACAGCAATAAGACCATATCCAACCACATAGATTATCTTGTGGAGGCATTTTTGATTTCTAAAGCTGACAGATATGATATTAAAGGTAGAAAATATGTGGGAGCAAATCTGAAATACTATTTTTCAGATGTGGGACTTAGAAATGCAAGATTGAATTTTAGACAGCAGGAACCTACTCATATCATGGAAAATATTGTTTACAATGAGCTGCTTATCAGAGGTTATAATGTGGATGTTGGTATTGTAGAGGCGTATACGAAAAATGATGAAGGAAAAACAACTCGAAAGCAGTTTGAAGTTGATTTTGTAGTCAATCAGGGTAGTCAGAGATATTATATTCAGGTGGCTTATGATATGACCTCTGAGGAAAAGCAGAAGCAGGAATTTAATTCATTTAGAAATATCCCTGATTCATTTAAAAAGATCGTGGTAGTAAACGGAACAAAAAAGCCTTGGAGAAATGAGGAAGGCTTTGTAATCATGGGAATGAAGTATTTTCTGCTTAATGCGGATAGTTTGGAGTTTTAGAAATATTGCTGGGATATTGCCAACGAAAAGTAATTATAGATAGTTTACTTGACTTTGCAAGCTATGCATTTTATTACATCAATATAGAAGTAACTTATGAGTTACTAACTTTAGAGTAGATAAATTAAAATCGAAGTTTGTTACTCTTTTTGGAGGTGAATTGGTAATGATAAAATTAAAAATGTCTATTGAAGATATAAGTGAGTATCAGACAGGTATTTTACCAAAGAGTGCTGTTAAAATAGAAACACCTCAGAGCATTGAAGAGATGATGAAAAAAGCGGCACCTATTGCAGCGGTATTATGTGTTTTAATGTTTGTAACGATGCTGTGTAAAACAGTTATGAACAAGACAGTTGTTATTTCGCATGTATTTATTTTGATTGGTTTTTGCCTGGGGTATATTTGTTTGGTGATACACGAGTGGTTACATGGGATTGTCTATCCGAGAAACGCACTGGTTACGATAGGTAAAATAACGGGTAAGATATCATTTGTTGCATTAGCATCATATCCTCTGAAGCGTAGAAGGTTTATTGTAATGTGCCTATTACCATTTGTGCTTGGAATAATACCATTATTGATTTTTATTGTTAGTCCGGCAGAATATAGAGAACTAAATGGACTAATGTTTGGCATGTCATGTATGGGTATGGTTTCGCCATTTCCCGATGTATATAATGTTTTTATTGTTTTAAAAAATGCAAATAAAAAAGATGCAATAATGTTTTATAAAAACGATATGTATAAGGTATCGTAAATTCAAGTTTGAAAGGAGTGTTAAATATGAAATTTCCATTTTATGACGCACCAAATACAGCTACAATAACCTGTTGCCACATATTAGAGAATGGAGAACCTATTTTGTATGTATCACATGATGAAGATGATGGAATGTGGCAATTTCTATGTGGAAAAGCACATGAAACAGACGAAGCAAAGTTAGTATCCTTAAAATCAGTATTCGACTTAGATAATTCTGTTGGTATTCTAAAGGATATGCCTTGCGGTTACTATGCTGAAAGAAAAGCTCAAGATGATGAATGGAGTGTTAGAAAACGGTAACTATCAGCTCGGTCAATTCAAGTTTAACGAGGAGGTGCTTTACATGAAAAAAAGTATATCAAGGAATTCGAATGTGGAGCCGGATTGTTAAAATGTGCCCGGTCGTATTTGATTCGATCACAAATTATATTAGAAAGCAGTTGGTAAAGGAGTAGGTTATGACATTAGAAACTGAGAGATTAATACTTCGTCCCTGGAAAG
>OJPX01000657.1_pt1 | contig 14938 bp, 15 predicted proteins | sample 1598591 | NCBI WGS metagenome assembly OJPX01 (sample SAMN03922497, study PRJEB24848) | human gut metagenome | isolation source: stool sample | host: Homo sapiens | place: Germany | collected 2011-11
TGGAAATTTTAGTGGTTTGTCAAATGATTATTGCTGTTTGGCGTAAAGCATCACCCTGTACCCGGCTTTCAGCTTCACTTTCACGGTTCGGAACTTCTTGGCAAGGTAGCCGGACGCACCCTGCATCAGCCCCCTTGTAACGTCCATAGCCACCTGTTGCCCGGCGTTCTGCGTAAAGGAAATGCTTGTACCCAGCCCGCTGCCGATATTCGCCATCGCCTCGTTGAAGGCTTCCTGCTCCATCGAGGACGGGACGGAAAGCCCCTTTTGCCCGTCCGTGTCGAACACGGCGAGTTCCACCGGGATGATGTTGCCAGCGTACTCAATCGAGGACACCAGTATGTCGAGCCGTTCGCCCTGCACCTTTGCCGTCCCCGCCACAAGGGTATTCTTCGGCACGACTATGTTTCCCGCCTGCATGGGTTCGAGCAGCCGTAGTTTCACCGCCTGCCCGTCCGTCAGGGTTTGGTCTTGGTGTATGCAGGCGGCTATCGTGTTCCTGCCCATAGCGTAGCCCGTGCCTACCGCCGTGTTGAAGCCGTAGTTTCGTGGCTGGCTGTAAGCCCGGATGAAGTCGGCATCGCTCATGGGCTGCTGTAATCCCGATACGGTTGTTTCCCGGATTGCCTGCACGGGCTGGGCTTGCGGCTTTTGGGCGACAGTCCCGGCAACAGGCACTTGTGCCGTTTGTCCGTACTGCCCGCCGTCATTCATGTACTTTGCCGCCAGCTCGTAGGACTTTTCCAAGAGTGCCATTTGGTCGTCAGCCGTAGGCGTGGCGTTCTGCTGTTGCAGTCTGTCGGTCAGTTCCGCCACCTGCCGCTTCAAGTCCTCTTTTTCCTCGTCCACAGGGGGCGTTTCGTAGAACGTGCTTAACTGGCGGTTGATGTCCCGGTAAGCGTTTGCCGAATAAGAAGCACCGCCGCCCCTTTGGGGCTGCACATCTTCTTCCGGCATCAGGTCGATTTCCGCTTGCGGTTCTTCCGTTTCATCGTCCCCCGTGAAACCGAAGTCCTGCAAGGACTGTATCTTGTCTTGCTGTTTGCGGTTCAGCATCGCTTGCTCGTAAGCCTTTTGCTTGTCGGCTATAATCCCGTCCTCTGCGGGCAGGGGTATGTCGGCGTTGAAGCCGCCCACGCTCTCTACATTCACGTCCTCTTTTCCGGAGGGGGCGAATATCAGGTACATGCACCCGGCAAAGGCAAGGAACATCAGCGGGAAGACTATCATTTTCCTGCGTTGCTGTACCTGTTGGGGTGTCAGTTCCCGTTTGGGCTTCTTTTCAGGCTTCCCGTCCGTCTGCGGTACGGTCGTGCCGTTCTCATTCTTCTGTACTTCTTCCATATTCCGGTCTGTTTAAGGGGTTGATACTGTTGATTGTGTCATTGCCCTGCAATGGCAGTTGTTTGATATGTTCTATTTGCAGCCGCCTGCCGTCCCGTTTCCCGATATTGTAGATTGATGAAACGGTGATGTAGATAGACAAGCCGCCGAAAAAGAAGAACATCACGAGGATAACCGCCAGCCTTTTGCCCGGCGTAATCCGTCCGCACATTCGGCGCAGGCGGTCGTCCGCCCAGTCCTGCACCTTTTCGATATAGTTTCGTTTCCTTTCCATACGGCTATCTTTTAACGGTTTGCAAATCCTTGTTCTCGGTAATGGTGAACGCTTCGATGATGAAGCCGTGCGGGTTGTTGTCGCTCCGTGTGGCGTTGAGCAGGCGGCACGAGGTCACAAGGCTTCGCACCGTCAGGCTGCTTTCCCGGACAATCAACTGGCGGGCATACGTGTTCACCTTGTAGGGGTACTGGTCGAAGTCGCATTTCACGCTGTCAATCTCCACCGTCTGCGTGACGTTTCCGGAAATCACCCGGTTGTAGTAGCCCTTTTCCGCCAAGTCCTTGTAATAGTTGAAAGCGGTCTTGTCGGCGAGGAACAGCGAGCGTTTGATGTTGCTTTCGATAGCCCCCTTGTCGGGCGAGAGCGTGAAGAAAAGCTCGTGGAAACGCCGCACGTGCGATTTGGCTTCCACGGGTCTGTTCTGTGCCATGTCCTGCGAGAGTGCCAGCATCAGGCTTTTGCCGTTATCGAGGACGTATATCTTCTGCCGCTGCTTTTCGGCGAAGCTGTACGAGTTCCACACGGCAAAGCCCGTCACCAGTGCGCACAGGCAGATGAATACCAGCGCAAAGAGCCGGATTTGCCGGAAGCTCGTTTCGATGTTCGTCAATGACTTGAATTCCATATTCTAAAAATTGAAGTTGGTTATTTGAGAAGTTTTCCTGCAATCTTTCCGGTTGCCGCACCTGCCGCCGCACCCGTGAGTGCGCCCGCACGTGTCAGGTTGCGGTTGTATGCGGTTGTACCCCCGGCTGACACAATCCAGCCTGCCACTGTCGGAACGGTGAAGTAGCCCACGATGCCGATAATCATAAAGATTACATACACGGTACTGCTCCCGTCCGGTATGAAGTTCGGGTCGGAAAGCTGCTCGATGTCCTTCTGGAGCATCAGTGTCTGTATGCGTGCCAGCACGCTGCTGAACAAGTCCGACACGGGAAGCCACAGGTAAATCGAGATATAGCGTGAAATCCACTGGGTCAGCGTGCTTTGGAAACCGTCATAGACGGAAATCGCAAACGCCAGCGGACCCAGTATCGAAAGCACAATCAGGAAGAACGTGCGCAGCGTGTCTATAATCAGCCCCGCCGCCTGAAAGAGCATTTCCAACAGTTCCCTGAACCAGTCCCGGACGGACTTCTTGATATTGTACGCCGCCCTGTCCATGTACATACCCGTCATAGTCACCATGTCGGAGGGCGACCAGCCCAGTTCTTCCAGTTGTCGGTCAAATTCCTCGTCCGATGCGAGGTAAGCCGTTTCGGGGCTTCGCATCAGGGCTTCATATTCCAGTCGGTCTTTTTGCGCCCGGTACTCGTTCATGTCGAAAGTCTGCGTTTCCATAAGCTGGTTGCACCCTTTCACCACTGGCGACAGTACCGTGTTGATAGTCCCTAATACGAACGTGGGAAAGAACATGATGCACAGCCCCAGCGCAAAGGGGCGCAGGAGCGGGTACACGTCTATGGGTTCGGCACGTGCGAGCGACTGCCACACTTTGGCGGCTACATAGAACAGCGCACCCAGCCCGGCAATACCTTTCGCTACCCCCGTCATGTTGCTGCACAAGGGCATCATTTCATCGTAAAGCACCCGCAACACTTGGTGCAGGTTGTCAAAATCCACTGCTGCTAATAACATAGGCATACCGATTTATATGTTACCAGTAGCGTTCATCCGCCGAGCCGTAGAGAGCCAGCACCCGGTCGGTGTCGTTCTTCTTCTTTGCCCGCAGGTAGGACACGGATATGTTCTTGCGGGTGTAGTAGTTCACGAGGTTGCGGTAGTTGAGCAGGCTTCGATAAGCGTTGTCGATGATTGCCAGCCGTTCGGCATCCGTCAGCGACATACCCGTGATGTTCACTACATTCTTCAAGTCCTGCAACACGTCCGAGCTTTCCGACATCAGTTTGGCATAGCCGAACGATATTGCCGACAGTTCGTCAGGCGTGAAATTCGGGTCTGCCAGCATACTTTGGAAGTTGCGCACGTAGATTTCGGATATTTCCGCCACCAGTTCAATGGACTTCTTCACCTTGACACCGCCCTTAACCACGTCATGCACCGCTTTGAGCGCATCGTAATATTTTTTACCCTGCTGGAAAATCTTCTGCGCTTCCATGAAGCCGTCCAGCGTGTTCTTGGCTGTGGTGGAAGTCTGCACTATCTGCTTAGTGGTGTTGATGATACCCTGTGCCAAGTTGCCGGGGTCTGACACCACCCACTGTGCGGATGCGTTGCCGATGAAGCAAAGGCACACCGCCATAAGGAGAATTGTTTTCTTCATGTTCCTAATTTTTAAGTTGTTGATGATTGGGGATTGCGTTTGCTTTCCGCAAGCCGCTTGATAGCCAGTTCAAGGTTGCCGCCCAGCTTCTCGGCGAGGGCGAACAGTTCCATTTTCTCGCTTTCCTCTGTAGTGTACGTGTAGTATTCGTCCAACGAAACTTCTGTGGCGTACACCGCCGACTGCGTGCCGCCCAGCGAGAAGAAAACTTCCTTGTACTTCCGTCCGGGGTGGTTCGCCATGTTGATAGACAATATCTGCGAACGCTCCTTGTCGGTCAGTCCGAGCAGGTTTTGTATGCTGTCAAACTTGTTGAGATATTTTCGCTGGTCTAACAAAATCTTGCAGTCCGAGTTATTGATGATACTCTCTTTCACTATGGGCGAGGAAATAATATCTTCCACTTCCTGCGTTACCACAATCGCTTCCCCAAAATACTTTCGGACAGTTTTGTACAAATATTTTATGTAGTCCGCCATGTTCGCTGACGCAATCGCTTTCCACGCTTCCTCGATTAGTATTAACTTCCTTATCCCCTTTAACTTGCGCATCTTGTTTATAAAGGCTTCCATAATAATGATAGTCGTTATCGGGAACAAAATCTTGTGGTCTTTGATGTTATCCAACTCAAAGACTATGAAGCGTTTATGCAGCAAATCCAGCTCCTTGTCGGAGTTCAGCAGGTAGTCGTACTCACCACCACGATAGTACGGTTCAAGCACGTTCAGGAAGTTGTCGATGTCAAAATCCTTTTCCCTGACGTTCTTCTGTTCAAGCTGTCGGCGGTAATCATCCCGGACAAACTCGTAAAACGTGTTGAAGCAGGGCGTTACCGACCTGTCGCCCGTGATACGTTCGATATAGGCACTTACCGCATTGGACAACGCCACTTCTTCCGACCGCTTCGGGGCTTCATCGTCCCGCTTCCATAAAGTAAGGATAAGCGTCTTGATACTCTCTTTCTTCTCTATGTCAAATACCCCGTCTTCGACATAGAACGGGTTGAACGCTATCGGGTTCTCGTTGGTGTAGGTGAAATAAATCCCGTCCTCGCCGTGCGTGCGGTTGTGGATAAGCTGGGACAGCCCCAAGTAACTGTTACCCGTATCTACCAGCAGCACGTGCGCACCCTGCTCGTAATACTGGCGCACCATGTGGTTGGTGAAGAAAGACTTCCCGCTACCACTCGGCCCAAGTATGAACTTGTTGCGGTTTGTGGTGATGCCTTTCTTCATGGGCAAATCCGATATGTCGATGTGCAGCGGGCGACCGCTCACCCTGTCCACCATTTTGATGCCGAACGGCGAAAGCGAACTCTTGTAGTTCGTTTCTTCCACGAACAGGCAGAGAGCCTGCCCCAAGAACGTGTAGAAACTTTCCTCTGCGGGGAAGTCGGCTTCGTTGCCGGGTATGCCCGCCCAAAAGAGCGTGGGCGTGTCGGTGGTGTTGTGGCGTGGCTTGCACTCCATTAGTGCAAGCTGGCTTCCCACATCGTTGCGTATGCGTTTGAGTTCGTCCCTGTCGTCACTCCATGCCATGACGTTGCAGTGGCAGCGCACCGAGATAAGCCCCTTGCTGTGGGCTTCGTTCAGGTACTCGTCTATCCACTCCTTGTTCACTTGGTTGGCACGAGAATAGCGGGAGAGCGATTGCATATTCCGGGCGGTCTGCTCGAAGTTCTTCAGGTTTTCGGCGTGGTCGTCTATGAAGATGAACTGGTTATAGACGTGGTTACACGACAACAGCACGCCCACCGGGGCGGCGAATGACAGTCGGCAGTCGCTCCGGTCAGTGGACAGCTTCTCAAATCGGCAGTCCGTCCCGACCTTTCCGGGCAAATCTTCCACGTCCGAGAGCGTGTGCAGGCACAGTATATCGTCCCCGACACGCATTTCTTCCGGGTACAGCCCGATGTCTTTCAGGCAAGTAGTGTCGGTTTGCGAGAGCGAGAAGTATTTCTCGATGATGCCCGCCTTTCCGTCCTGCCCGGTGATTTCCGATGCCGCCAGCCGGGTAAGCGTGACAAAGCCGCTGTCGTTCATAATCCTTTCAAACTGCCCGACCGCTTCGATGAACTTTGCCGCCGCTTCCTTGTCGGCTATCTCCTGCGGGACAATCCTGCCCCGGCAGAGGGTGGAGAAGTCGCTCTGTCGGCGGCTTCTCTCCCTTGTCGTTTTCGTCAGGAACAGGTAACAGTAATGGTTCAGGAACGGGCGTTCATTGAAGTGCCGTTCAAAGGAGCGGCTTAAAAAACTAAGTTCGTCCCTTTCCGTGTCGGGCTGGTAGTTCTCCTTGATGAAGAAGTCCTGCTTGTGTACTATGGAGTAGTCGGGCAGCACCTTGATTGCCTTGTACCACGCCGAATGTATGGCTTCGTACTCGGCACTGGTGACGGTGAACAGTTCGGGCAGTTCCACCCTGAAAGCCACTGTTATGTCGGCATCCTTTGAAATGATGCAGCCGTTCTCCACCGCCAAAAGGGGAAATTTCCTTTCCAGCGTGGTAGCCTTTAACATATTCCTCATGGTCTTTCTTCCTTTCTTTTTTTATAGGTGAATAATCTGGGTATCGCCTTTCGGCTGATGATGAAGCGGGGATGTCTTTTGCGGGCGGCAGCTTTCATCAGTCCGTGCGTGCCGTACTTGGCGTTGAGCCGGAACGTCTGCCATACGAGCAGCAGCGAAGCCGACACGATGAAACCGATACATAGCCACTGGTTCACGCCTGCCATGAACAGGACGATGAACACCACGAAGACGGCAAGCAAGCCGCCGCAAAAGATAAAGAGGTACTGGCTTTTCAACCCCTTGAACTCCACCGGCTTCCCGATACCCCTGTTTACCGGATATTCAGACATAGCCGCCGTTTTATAGGAAGAACGAACGCAGGATAGTGGCGGCGACAATTAAAAAGATACACGCCCCGAACCAACTGGCGGCAGTCTTTGAGGTGTCGGGGTCACCGCTCGAAAATTTGTTATACACTTTTACCCCGCCAATCAAGCCGCAGACCGCCCCGATTGCGTACACCAGTTTTGTTCCGGGGTCGAAATACCCTGTGATTAGGTTCGTGGCTTCGGTGATGCCCGCCTGCCCGTTGCCCTGTGCGTAGGCACTTACCGCAGCGGCAAGGATAGCCGCCGACAAAAAGATTCTCTTTCTCATTGTGATTTGTTTTTAATGCCGGGTGGCGGGTGGGAAGTCCGCCTTTCCCGGCTGGTGAATAATTTGAAATTTTAGTGGTCGGGAGCAGTCCCGTTTGTCTGTTTGGTTTTCAGGTTGCCAATCAACCGTAGTCACGTTGCTTCATATTGTTACACATTATTATATTATAGGAAATCGTTCATGTCGAACGCTTCGTGTTCCTTGCTTGTACCGCCAGCTTCGGCAGGGACAGCAGCCGTAGCCAGTTCCGCTTCGTTGCGTCCCAGCAGTTCCGCCACCTTTGCCAGCCCGCCGTTGATGTTCTCCACTACCGCATCGTAGAGGTTCGTCCCCTCAATCCGAGCCAGCGTCACGGCGGCTTGCCGCTGTTCCGCTTCGGTGGAGTTGTCGGCGTTCGCCGTACGTACCGTTTCGCCCAGTTCCTCAAAGCTCACGCCCGCAGCCCTGCCCGTATCATCGTCCCCGTCCATGTACCCGGATATTTCCTCGTCCTCGTAATCGGGTTCGTCATCCCCGTAGTCGGGCGTTTCGTCCGGCTGTCCGGCAGCTTGCGCCGCAAAAATAGTATCATTTTCAGCCGCTTGCGGGAGGTGTCCCGATTTGTCCTGCACTGTCCCGATTAGTCCACCCTTGTAGCGGCTCTCGCCTATCAGCGTGTAGCCGTCCACCTGACTTTCGGGAACGGTTTTATCATTTGTTCCCTTTTCGGAACGCCTGTTGTCCGCATGGCGATACCACAGCCACAGGGCGATATAGTACACCAGAAGCCCGGTAAGTATGCAATAGGTTACCATAGTCAGACAGGCTTTTGGAAGTGGCTTTCGTACAAGGCGTTTATCTCGTCTTGGTACTGTTCGAAGTGCCGCAGCAGAATATTTTCCACGTAGCTGCTTACCGTCACCTTGCGCCCGCCTATCACCGTCACGATACGCATCAGCTTCTCGTGCGTGGTGCGGCTTACATACAAGGGTTGTCGGTCTGCCAGTTCCACTTTCTGAAAATAGGTTTCCCGGTAGTCACCCGAACCGCCCTTGCGCTTGCGGGGTGTCGGTTTCTCTACTTGCACCGTTTCTGTTTGTGTTTCTTGCGGTACATCATTCGTCTTATTATTATCTTGTTTACTGGGGACACCTTGCGAGATAAGTTCTTTCATGAAATCCTCGTCTATCTTCGGCATCCCGCCGCTTTGCTTTGCCATATCATTGTAATTTGATGTAGTACACTATTTCGGTTATCAGTTCTTCCAAGTTGCTTCCCCTTACCAGCGGGCGGCTGGCGGGAAAGAGCGTGGAGCGGAACACCGCCTTTTTATCTGCTACCAGTTCCTTTTTGTAGCGTTTGGTATCGGGGATAAAGGTTTTCATCAGCGGTAGTTCCAGTTCCTTAATCGTCTTGTCGTAGGCGGTGTAAAGGTCTGTTTTCTCCCGCCCGTCCACCATGTTCCAAAAGAGGTACAGCCCGGCAAGTCGGCAGGCTTCATTCTTCACCAATAGCTTTTGAATAGCCATTGCGAACGACAAGCTGCTTTCCAGCACCACCTTGTCGGCTGAAATGGGGGTGAAGATGTAGTCCATGCCCGCAAGGGAGTTTATCACGCCCTCGCTGTTCACCGTGCCGGGCAGGTCGAAAAACACGATATCCGGCACGTGCCCGGTGGCTATATATTCGTCAGCCGTTGCAATCGCCTTTTCAGGCGAACTACACAATACCGGGTAGGCTTTCTTCCCCAACCGGGTAAACTGTTCATACGCCATGCGCTTGTAATCTTCATCAGCCCCGACCTGTTCGGCATCCCGCTTTCGCATCCCGGCAATGGAGTGTTGCGGGTAGTCGCAATCGACCACCGCCACATCGTAGCCTTTGAGGTAATAGAGGTAACTCGCCGCCAGCACGGTAAAGGTGGTTTTGCCGACCCCGCCCTTTTGGGTGGAAAAGGCGACATAAAGGGGTGTTTTCTCGTTTTCCATATTGCTTTCTTTCATTATTGGTTGATAGATTTATTTATTGCTTTCATCCTTTCTATATTGCAATCTTGAAATATTGAAAGACTGTTTTATTTCAATCTTGTTTTCCTGCTTTCATCCTTTCTTGAAATATTGAAATCCTGCAATCACGTTTTCTTGAAATCATGCTTTCAATCATTCTTTCCTGGTTGGAATATTTCTTTCAATCTTGCTTTCAATCTTGAAATCCGATGCAAATAAAAGGAGAAAAAACGTCCGTTTTCAGATGTGTCCCGATTTGTCCTGTGCTGTCCCGTTTTGTCCACCAACCGCCTATTTTACAGCATTATAAATCACCGTTACTTTGCAGCGGAGTAACGAACCGCAGGGGGCAGAGGTGTAAAACCGGGCTGGTGAACGCAGGGCTTACCGTTCCACGCTAACCCCAATCCGTCCGTGACGGATTTCGATTTTCGTCAGAAAATAGCAAGGTGTGTTTTGTATGCTACAAAACCGTTTTCCGTGCCTGAAAACGCCTTGCCCCTTGCGGGGGTAAAAATCACTCCGAAGTCGTAATTTTTTAATTCAAAGAAGTATGGAAACAAGAAGAACCAACAAAGGCGGTCGCCCCGCCCTCGCAGACCCGGCGAAGCACCGCCATGTCCTTTACCTGAACGACCGGGAGAACGCCCGCTTCCTCTCGCAGTGGGAGCAGTCGGGTGTTTCGAGCAAGTCCCGTTTCATCGCCGCACGTATCTTCGGCGAGCCGTTCCGGGTGGTGAAAGTGGACAAGTCGGCGGTCGAGTATTGCGCCCGACTGACCGAATTTTATGCACAATTCAGAGCGGTTGCGGTCAATTACAACCAAGTGGTAAAGGCTCTAAATAGTAACTTTTCGGAGAAAAAGGCACTGGCTTTTCTCTATAAACTGGAGAAAGCGACTACTGAATTGTCGGCATTGAACCGCCAAGTTATAGCATTAACTAATGAATGTAAAGAACTATGGTTGCCAAAATAAGCACGGGCAGCAATATGTTCGGCGCAGTGGCTTACAACCAAAACAAGGTGGACAGCGAAGAAGCAAAGGTGCTTTTCTCCAACCGGATGCTGTTGGGCGAGGACGGAAATTTCTCTATCGGCGAGTGTATGCGCAGCTTTGAAATGCAGATGCCCGTCCAGCTATCCACCAAGAAGCCGATACTTCATATTTCCATAAACCCGCACCCGGAAGACGTGCTGACCGACCAGCAGCTTTCCGACATCGCACGGGAGTATATGCGGAAGTTGGGCTATGGCGACCAGCCTTATTTGGTCTATAAACACGAGGACATCGACCGCCACCATATCCACATCGTGGGCTTACGGGTGGACGAAAACGGCAAGCCGCTGAATGACAGGTTCGAGCACCGGAGAAGCAAGCAGATCACCCGTGAACTGGAACGGAAATACAACCTGCATCCGGCGGAGAGAAAGGAGCGTGCCGAACGCCCCGAACTTAAAAAGGTCGATTACGCAGCCGGGGACGTGAAGCACCAGATTGGCAATACCGTGAAAGCGGCTTGTTACGGCTATCGCTTCCAGTCGTTCGGGGAGTACAGGGCGTTGCTTGCCACCTGCAACGTGTGCGCCGAGGAAGTCAAGGGGGAAATAAACGGCAGACCCTATCAGGGCATTGTCTATTCCGCCACGGACGATAAGGGCGAAAAGGTGGGTAACCCGGTAAAGGCATCCCGCATCGGCAAGTCGGTAGGCTACGAAGCGGTGCTGTGCAGGATGGAAAAGTCTGGCAAGGCAATTAAGGACGGGAAGCTGAAAGAGCGTACCCGGAAGATTGTCGCCGCAGCCATGCAGACCGCCCGTAACCGACAAAAGTTTGAACAGGAACTGAAACGGCAGGGCATTGACGTGGTGTTCCGGCAGAACGACAGCGGGCGCATCTATGGCGTTACGTTCATCGACCACGACAGCCGGGTGGTGCTGAACGGTTCTCGCTTGGGCAAGGAGTATTCGGCGAACGTGTTCAACGACCTGTATTCCGATGAAAGAAAAACGGATATACGGCAGGAACAATCCGCACATCAGGAACAGCCGGGCTTCACGCCGAAAGCCGACATTGTTTCGGGCGTAGCTTCCGTGCTGGGTGCTTTTGGTGGTTTGCTGGGCGGCGGTTCATCCGGTGGTGACGAGCCACAAGATACCGCCCACCAAAAGAGAAAGAAGAAGAAAAAGAAGCGCACAAGGCGCATTGACTAACTTAAAAATATACAATTATGCAGCAAGAGGATGATTTGAGAGGGCTTGCAAGGGTCATGGACTTTATGCGGGCTGTCAGCATTTTATTCGTGGGAATAAACGTGTACTGGTTCTGTTACTCCACCCTGAAAGAGTGGGGAGTGACCTTTGAAGTGATAGACAAGATACTGTGGAACTTCCAGCGCACTACCGGGCTGTTCTCGTCTATCTTATGGACAAAACTATTTTCGGTGGTGTTCCTCGCCCTGTCGTGTATCGGCACTAAGGGCGTGAAAGAGGAAAAGATAACGTGGACGAAGATACATTGCAGCCTTGCGGTAGGAGTAACTTTGTTCTTTCTGAACTGGTGGTTGCTGGAACTTCCGCTACCACATACGGCGGATGCCGTGTTTTATATCGCCACACTGTCGGCGGGCTATATCTGTATGCTCATGGCGGGTACGTGGATGTCCCGGCTGTTGAAAAACAACCTCATGGATGATGTCTTTAATACCGAGAACGAAAGTTTCCAGCAGGAAACAAGGCTTATCGAGAACGAGTATTCCGTAAATCTGCCTACCCGTTTCTACTATAAGAAGAAATGGAATAATGGCTGGATAAATGTTGTAAACCCGTTCCGTGCCAGCCTTGTATTGGGAACGCCGGGCAGCGGTAAGTCGTATGCAGTGGTAAACAGTTACATAAAACAGCAAATCGAGAAAGGCTTTGCGCTCTACTGCTATGATTATAAGTTCCCCGATTTGTCGGAAATCGCTTATAATCATCTGCTTACCAACTTGGACGGTTACAAGGTAAAACCTAAATTCTACATTATCAATTTTGACGACCCCCGCAAGAGCCACCGATGCAACCCTATAAACGCCAGCTTCATGTCGGACATTGCGGATGCCTATGAAGCCAGCTACACGATAATGCTTAACCTCAATCGCTCTTGGATAAGCAAGCAGGGCGATTTCTTCGTGGAAAGCCCGATTATTCTTTTGGCAGCTATAATTTGGTATCTCCGTATCTATCAAGGCGGCAGGTATTGCACGTTCCCCCATGCCATAGAACTGTTGAACAAGAAATACGCCGATGTGTTCACGATTTTGCGCAGCTATCCCGAACTGGAAAATTATCTTTCCCCGTTCGTGGACGCTTGGGAATCAGATGCCCAAGAGCAGTTGCAGGGGCAGATAGCGAGTGCCAAAATACCGCTTTCACGTATGATAAGCCCGGCACTTTACTGGGTAATGACGGGCGATGATTTCTCGCTGGATATAAACAACCCGAAAGAGCCTAAAATACTGGTTGTCGGCAACAATCCCGACCGCCAGAACATCTATTCGGCGGCACTGGGATTGTATAACAGTAGAATAGTGAAGCTGATAAACAAGAAAGGTCAGCTTAAAAGTTCGGTGATTATAGACGAGTTGCCCACTATCTATTTCCGTGGTCTTGACAACCTGATTGCGACCGCCCGAAGTAACAAGGTGGCGGTTCTGCTGGGTTTTCAGGATTACAGCCAGCTTACCCGTGACTACGGGGACAAGGAAAGCCGTGTGATACAAAATACGGTAGGCAACGTGTTCAGCGGTCAGGTGGTCGGTGAAACGGCAAAAATCCTGTCGGAGCGTTTCGGGAAGGTGTTGCAGAAACGGCAGAGCATGACAATCAACCAGCGGGAGAAGTCCACCTCGATAAGCACCCAGATGGACAGCCTGATACCTGCCAGCAAAATATCCAACCTCACGCAAGGCATGTTCGTGGGGGCGGTGGCGGACAACTTCGATGAACGGATAGAACAGAAGATTTTCCACTGTGAAATCGTGGTGGACAACGAGAAGGTGAAACGGGAAACTGCCCGTTACGTGAAGCTGCCGCAGATTATCGACTTCACCGACAAGGACGGCAACGACCGTATGCAGGAGGAAATACAAGCCAACTACGAGCGCATCCGTCAGGAAGTCCGGCAGATTGTCGAAGACGAGATAACCCGTATCAAGAATGACCCGGAGCTATGCCATTTGATTAAGGAGGAGGAAGAATAACCGATATTCTTTCCTGACACACAGTATTTTTGCTAATTTTGCAGACAAAGAAATGATTATGAATGAGAACCAAAATATAGAATGGAAAGAAAGCTGGCGGGACGACTATCTGAAATGGATATGTGGTTTTGCCAATGCCGCAGGCGGCAAGATATATATAGGCATGAATGACAGCGGGCAGGTGGTCGGTGTTGCCGATGCCAAGAAGCTGTTGGAGGACATACCGAACAAAGTCCGTGATGTGCTGGGTATCATTGTGGACGTGAACCTGTTGGACAAAGACGGGTTGGAGTATGTGGAAATTGACGTGCCGCCTTATTCGAACCCTATCAATTATAAAGGTCAATACCATTACCGTAGCGGAAGCACGAAACAGGAGTTGAAAGGTGCGGCATTGAACCGCTTTATCCTGCAACGTACAGGCAGGCATTGGGACGAGTTTCCCATAGAAAGAGCCAAAATAGAAGAACTGTCGGAAAGCGCATTGAACCGTTTCCGTAAGGAAGCGGCAAGGAGCGGACGGGTGGACGAGGGTGTTTTGAAAGATAAGACCGAACACCTGCTGCATGATTTACGTCTGATAGACGAGGACGGACATTTGAACCGTGCAGCACTGCTGCTGTTCCATCCCGACCCTGAAAGGTTTGTGTTCGGTGCATATATAAAGATTGGTTTCTTCCGGGATGACAAAGGCAATCTGGAGTTTCAGGACGAAATTCACGGTGCTTTGATGGAGCAGGTGGACAAGGCTATGGATTTGATAAAAAGCAAATACCTGATTTACCGTATCTCATACGAGGGAATTTCCCGGCGTGAAACGCCGCAGTTCCCGGTAGAAGCCATCAGGGAATCGTTGATGAATGCCGTAGCACATAAGGACTACGCCAGTGCCGTGCCCGTTCAGATTAGCGTATTTCCCGACCATATCACTTTTTGGAACGCCGGGCAGTTGCCGGAGAACTGGACTACCGAAAGGCTTTTTGAAAACCATCCATCCTCTCCATATAACCCGTTAATCGCCAACGCATTTTTCAGAAGCGGGGACATCGAAAGCTGGGGACGGGGCTACAAGCGTATCTTGGAAGCGGTCAGCGCATACAAATTGCTGCCGCCCCGACTTGAAATGTTAAGCGGTCTGATGATTACCTATTATACCGATATACGTTCTCAACTGCTGGTGCAGCGGGTGGATGAAAGGTATATTCCTGTTATAGAGTATGCAGCCAAGAACGGGCGTGTGACAAACTCGGACGTGCAGGAAATTTTGGGAGTAAGCAAACCGACAGCTTCCCGCATACTCCAGCAAATGAACGGCTGGCTGGATATGCAGGGAAAAGTGGGTAAGGGAACTTATTATACACCTAAATGGCTCACTAACGTATCACGGATATAATGCCGTTTTTTGCAAAATGCTGATTATTAGCCGGAAGAGACATGATTAAATGGCTCATAAATGGCTCATCAAAAGAGAGTGATTGACTTCGCTCTCTTTTTTTATGCCCTTTTTAATTCTCCAATCATCAGTTGGAGATTTATCCTACCCGGACAAACCGGGACACCGCAGGACAAATTGGGACACTCATTGCCGCCTGTCAAAATATAGCATATTTAGTCGTTACCTTTGGATGGGAATAATCCCG
>OJPX01000664.1_pt1 | contig 14749 bp, 24 predicted proteins | sample 1598591 | NCBI WGS metagenome assembly OJPX01 (sample SAMN03922497, study PRJEB24848) | human gut metagenome | isolation source: stool sample | host: Homo sapiens | place: Germany | collected 2011-11
ACAAAACCAAAGTCGCACTCCGCAAGGAGTGCGTGGATTGAAACCCAAATTTACTTTTGGCATAGGGCGCGGCTCAAGTCGCACTCCGCAAGGAGTGCGTGGATTGAAACGCACCATTGGGGGGTTGTCGTGCCATTTTTGGAGGTCGCACTCCGCAAGGAGTGCGTGGATTGAAACAGGTTCCAACGTCCGCATAGGGTTATCCGCTACGAAAGTCGCACTCCGCAAGGAGTGCGTGGATTGAAACCCTGTGACGGTTTGGAAAAGGAAAGTGCGTTGACGTCGCACTCCGCAAGGAGTGCGTGGATTGAAACCGCGCACTTGTCGCCGGACCCGCGCCAGGGCCACGTCGCACTCCGCAAGGAGTGCGTGGATTGAAACTCCATAGAATTAACGTGGTGGCCCCATATCGACCGTCGCACTCCGCAAGGAGTGCGTGGATTGAAACCTCCCGGCTGTCCGACGACATGCGGGCCATGTGGTCGCACTCCGCAAGGAGTGCGTGGATTGAAACCGCTTCGTACATAGGAATATTGACGGGATGTACCCGTCGCACTCCGCAAGGAGTGCGTGGATTGAAACGGCATATCTTGGGAAGAACTTGCGCTCATGACAGGTCGCACTCCGCAAGGAGTGCGTGGATTGAAACCCCAGCTTCACCACCTCCGGCCTGGTGGTCTCTTGTCGCACTCCGCAAGGAGTGCGTGGATTGAAACCAGCTGTCCGTATGGGCGGACCCGGCCAGCGTGCGTCGCACTCCGCAAGGAGTGCGTGGATTGAAACGGAGACGTCGGCTATCTGCCACCCCTGCCCGACCGGTCGCACTCCGCAAGGAGTGCGTGGATTGAAACGGCTCGCCCGCCACCGTAGAAGATTGGAAAGTCCGGTCGCACTCCGCAAGGAGTGCGTGGATTGAAACCCGTAGTTTTCACCTGCCATGAATCTGAGGAATGACAGGAGAGTTGATATAAGTTGAATCAGGGTTGAAATCCGTTGGAACCCTAGAAAACACGGGAGTTAAGTAGGAACAGGCCAGATACGAGCTATCTTATAAAAGTCGGAGCTAAAAAGAGGGCAGATGACAGGTATCTGATATAAGTACACAAGCTATGCAGGGATGCTGCACAAGAGCTGCAAAGGGTAGGTGATAGAGAAAACGACAAGGTAAAAAATCATGATAGGATGTCCCGCATGTGTACACCTGCATATTGCATCCCCTTGTATGGCTCCATGACAGTTATCTCGCCCGAAGACCGAAAGAAAAAGAATCCGCAAATTTATCATCTCCATGATACCGCTGTCGTGTTGATGTGGACAACTCGTGAAAGAAGTAAGACGACATGCTGGGTGCGGGATGTACTCGACAATGTGTGGATTGTGATCAGGAACGAAAGAGAAGATGATTGAAAAGAAAAAGGCCGCCAGGAACAACCTGACAGCCTGAATTGTATCGGAGAGAGTCATCTGGCTGCATGCACCAGGCGTGGGTGTCCGGTCTGGCATCGGAATTGATGATACATCTCTTGCCTAAGATATCGGAATCCCTGAGGAGCTGGAAGCATCCAAAATCCGGTAGGGTACTCATAGACATTGCCGAGACGGTATGCGATAGCTATCTCCTGATCCTGGTAGTATAGATCGTACTGCTTGCGCGTAATACCGCAGCCATCCTTGACGACATCCCATACAGTATCGATATAGCCGACATGGGTACTAATCAGGTCAACCTCGCCAACGATCCGTGATACCGGGGCAGTAGCGTAGATGATCAATCCATCCACCCCTCTGGGTGAGTGGGTGACCTTGCGCAGCTCCCATATCTTGGAGCCATCCCGGTACATATCCCAGTACTGAGGAAGCAAGGGTATCAGAGCAAGCCTCCTGCTCATGGCTGCACCTCCTGATCTGGCATCCATATATTACTGCGGAATCCCCGCTTGGTGGACTTATGCGGCCCAGGAGTGGGAACAATACGTACAGCCCCGACATGATCAGCCAGCCTGCCGGGCGGCATGGTGTCGCGGCGGGCATGCGGCTCGTAGGTCTCCTGGCCGGTCTCGGCGGCCAGCTTGCGGGCCTCTGATCGTCCCCGGTTGATCACCGTATACATCAGGTGCCGGACGTGTTCCACGGCGGCCCAGTTGCGTAATGCCTGGTACACATCCCGGCCCGTGCAAGGCAGGTGCAGCTGGTCGCGCACGATCTCAGCCAGATAGTCCGGAGTTATCTCATAGCGTTGCATGGCATCATCAAGCAGGTGGATGGCCTTGTCCATCTCCGACCAGGTACGGTCCTTGACAGGCGCACAGCCAAGATAAGATGCCAGCCTATTATAGATAGGCACGTAGTGCTCCTGGGTGGCTTTGGTCAGTGACTCGGTGATCCCTGTGGCAGCCCAGACCTCGTCGTGCCTCCAATCCGTCAGGGACGGGAGGGGGCATCCCTGGGACTGGATACGCTTGTAGGCCTTGCCGGCCATAATGGACAGTACGGCAATCTGTCGCTTGGTAAGTGGCTTATTGCTCATGATCGGATTGTTGTTCGGAATTTTGTAAAGCCTTGATCAGTTGTTGCCGCTGCTTGGGTGTCAGATAGACAAGAGTGGCTGTTGCTCCTCCTCTTTCAGTGCCCGTCCAGATAGTCAGCAGGGTTTGGTATCCATAGTCTTTAACCTCAATCTTAGTCATCCCTGGTGCTCCTCTCTACATAGAAAGTCTCCACCTGTCTGATCTCCAACCCCAGCTTGGCGAGCTTGTGAGGCTTGACATGCTGGCGGATCGCGTCCTTGTCAGGAGTCACCTTGGTGACCAGGTACGCCTTGCGGCGCGTAGTCTTGAGCAGGGCGACAATCTTGTCCCACGTCCAGCCCTTGGCGGGCTTGAGGGTGGGCTGCCCCAGACGGTAACCGTAGGTGGTCAGGGCAGTGGTACCGGATTTTCGGCCCTTGGAAAAAAGCTCGTCCCTGCGAGGTGATGCCCATTGCTCGGCCAGTTTGGTGAGCCGGTCAATTTCCCTGGTCAGCTCGCTGATTTTGGGGTCGTGATCTGTGAGCACTTGCTGCATGGCGGTCTCCTTGGCGGCCTGCAAGGTATCCAGCTCGACACCTTTGCGGGCGATGTCGTCCAGAGTCTGATAAAATTCAGCCTTATCCTTAATAACCTGCTGGTCGGTTGCTTTAGTGGTTGTGCGTATTTTACCCATTGTTGCGTGTATGTTGTTTGTTAAGTTGTTTGCGTTTCCTGGCCAGCATGTCGACGACATGCTGCCAGGTGAGGTCTGGCGTGGCGCTGAGCCACTCCAAAAATCTCTCTCCATCTACAGGGACGTAGCGCTCGCCGAGATGCTCCAGGCGGATGGCGATCATGCCCGGCCAGCGGGGGTCGCAGACTTCCCAGTGATCACACGCGCCGGGGAAACGGGAGAGTTGCAGGCCGATGAGATAGGCCAGTGTATTGGGATCATAGGTCATGGCTGGTCAATGTAGATGTAGACGGGAGGAATGGGATTAACAGGTTCGGCTCTATTGATCAGCTTGTGTACCAGATCATCGGATGAAAGATGATTGCCGTGATTGGCGCGGTTCAGCTCTGAGCGGATGCCCTCAGTCATGATTCTTCGGCACTCCGGGCAGACCGCATAGGTCTGCCCATGGCGCTGGATGATCTCCAGGCGAGCGTGCCGGTGGTAATAGCAGTAGATGTCCTCATTCATGGCGGCCCTCTTTGGAAGCATCAAAAAAGCGAGGCAGGAAACGCTTACTCAGTTCTCCCGTGTTGCGATTAAGGTGCGCGTTGATGCCGGAGATATCGTGCATGAAGTTGAAGTTATCGGCCTGTTCCATATCGGCGAGCTTTAACGGACACCCGTTGCAATGACATGCTTCCAGGTCCATCTGGATATCCAGCTCATCGACGTCGGTATTGCCGTATTTGCGGTAAAGGGCGACAGCCCGCTTGGCGATGCGTTCAATGATTTCGCGCTCTTCTGTAGTGGCTGTAAATAAGTCTTTCATTGTTTGCCCTCCTGTTTGCGATTGATGACATCGGTCATTACCTCGCCGATGGCGTCCGTGTTGCTGGCAATGACCGTCTTGAGCAGCGCGTCGATACGTGACGCCGGCGTTTCGTGGTCGGCCGCCCGGAGGGGTTCGCTGTAAATAGCCAGCCCTTGCTTGCCCGTGTCCGTGATGACATCCTCAATATGGAGGATATAATGGCCGCCTCTGGGGGCCGGCTTGACATTGGGGGCTTGCTGCCCCCTGTCCTGTTGATGGTTGGTGTTGTACATGATAATGGTGTTATTGGTTGGAAGCTGAGTCAGGCTGGTCGGCCTCGGACGGACCGACGGTGATACTGGCCAGGCGGATATTGCCCAGCAGGGTGTGCAGATGAGATATGGCCAGATTGAGGGTGTCATAGTCCGTTTTGGTCAGGAGAGCCACCTTGCAGTGGCTGACCCGTTCAACATGGATATGCTGAGTGATGTAAAGCAGCTGACGGTGCCGTTCCCACTGCGCCTCGCTCAATACCGGGATGAGTTCCAGGGAAAGGCTGTGATGCGTGGTGATGAGGGTGTCGAGGTCAGCCAGGCGGAGGACCACATATCGGGTGCCTCCCAGGTCAACGATGGTGTACTTGATCGTCTTCTTGCGCATGGTATGAGGCAGTTGGTAATTAAATATCCTGCACGAGCATGGCGTCTCGCAGCAGAGTGAGGTCCCGCAGGATCTGGGGCAGCCGCTCGGAGGCATCGGTGAGGGCTTGGCAGATATCGCCCAGGGCGACTGGATCGGTCGTACCAATGGCTCCCCATGTTGCCATCGCCGTGTTGACGAGGGTGGCCAGTTGAGGGATGCTATCGCCAATCCGGATGGCGGCCAGGGTTTCCGGGGGGATCGTGATGGTGTGCACGTTTGTGTTGATGTCTTGTTGCATGTTTGTTTATTGTTTGGGGTTACACGTATTCCGGCATCTTGCCGGCTTCCATTTCTTCAAGCTTTTTGACGGCGGCCAGGTAGTAGTCCCAGGTGAGGTCAACCCCGGCATTGTTGGCGGCCTCCACCCCCTTGCGCAGGCGTTTGGTGGTCTTGCCGAATCCGTACAGGTTGGCCTGCTGCTTGAGGGTGGCCAGCATGGCCCGGCTGGGGGACGGATAGCCGTAATAAGTCCACAGGGTTTCCAAGTCGCGGGTCTCGATATGGTCCGGGAGGCGGTAGATATTGGCCGCCCCGCGCTTGGAGGTCTGCTCCAGGATGCCTTTCCACTTGTCATTTTTTTCGACGTACTCGGCCAGCACGGGCGTGCCCACCAGGAGCATGCCGCACTGGGTCTCGTCGTAGATCTCCCTCAGCTGTTCAATGCCCTTGCGTCCGGTCTTGTCGCTGTCCAGCGCGTGGTGGATCTCGTCGACAATGAGCAGGTGCTCCGGAGTCAGGCGGTTGACAATCTTGGCAATCTGGAACTCGGTGTTGCCCTTGACCGACAGGCCTAATTGGGCGGCAATGCGATAGAGCAGCCGTCCCGGACTGGTGACCACCGGGCAGCGCACCAGAATAACCGTACCGGGGTGGCGGCGGGCGTACTCCTTGAGCGCCCAGGTCTTGCCCCACTGCGTCTTGCCCACCAGCATGGAGGCGTACTGGTTGACGTGGGTCAGCTCGGCAATCTGCATCACGTAGCGCGCCAGAGCCGTCTCAATAAACGGGCCATCCGAGGTTGACTGCTGGCGCAGGGCCAGCAGGCCGCACAGGTCATCAAGCTTGGAAAGATGAGGGCCGGTCGGGGCCTGGTAAGCGCCAATCAGCAGGCGGTGCATGACCGTCGTGCTCACCGGCAGCTTGTCGGCCAGCGTGCGCAGCGTCCAGTCATGATCCACTGCGTAGTTGATCAGGTCGGTGAGCATCTTTTTGTGCGCCGGTTTGTACGGCGTATCCTGGATGCGGTCCAGATACCTGCTCAGGTTGGCATTGTTGTTGATTTTGGTAATATCGTCCATATTGTTATTATTGTGTCTGTTATGTTATAAAAATCTTACATCGGGCAGCTCGTGGGGCAGCTCGTCGTCATTGCTGCCGCTGGCGGGAATGAGGCTGATGTCCGGCATGGACTCGGCCGCCGCCGTAGCTGCCCTGGTCACGGCCCGCTTATCGGCAGGAGTGGGGGTGATAGAGTATGCCTGGGCGTACTCGGCTGCCGTCACCGGCTTGCCTTCCATCAGGCGCCTGTTGTGCTCGCGCTTGCGGACGATATCCGCCTCGGTGTTGGCTCCGATGATGCGGGCATATTCCAGCTGCTGCTCTCGATATCCGGCAGCCTTGCCCATGGCCTGCTCCACGGCGTGCGTATCCGCCGTGCAGACCCTCTGCACGAGGGAGGCCGTCCCAATGACGCGCCCGTCCTGCCCGCAGATAAATAGCTGGTTGTCATCGTAGGGATTGACGTATCCCTGGTACGTGCCGTGGGCCAGGACCCGGACGGCTCCGTCAGGAGTCGCCACGCGGGCCTCGTAAATCAGCTCCTCGTCCCGGATGGCCTTGTCGCGCATCCGGATGTAGGCGCTGGCCACCTTGATCGGGCGGGCCATGTCCGTGCCCAGGATCTGGCAGATGCACCAGGGGGGCAGCTTGATGAGCCTGTTGCCCGGTTTGTCCTCCTCGCAGGCCCATGCCTCGGTGGGACTCATCCGGCGGCGGCGCACCAGGTCTGCCCCGGTCTCACAGGCGGTCCGGATTATCTGGGCGGCCATGGACGGCTCCACTTCGCAGGACGGAGTCCAGGGGGCGGAGGGCGAGAGGCGCAGCTCCTCGACCATGAATCCGCATCGCTCCCAGCCCTCCAGCCTGTGGTCGGTGCGGGCGTTGATATCGCTGACAATCTTGGTCAACTCGCGGCTCAGCTCATCCATGGTCAGCATGTAGTGTTGCATCCGTCCGGCCTTGTCTGCGGGCAGCTTGTCCATCGCCTTGATGAGCTGCTCCTCGGCGCGTACCAGCCCGTGCAGGGTTTCCGGGGGAGTGCGGTCATGGCCGGTAGCTCCGGGCAGGTGGCTGAGGCGGTTGTGCTGCAGGTTGTGGTAGCTTTCCAGTGCCGCCTTATGGCGCGGGTTGCCCACGCCACGGCCGCCGTGGCCCTGCTTGAGCGTCTGGCGCACGCCTCCGATGCCGGAGCGGTCCACCTTGATCAGGCCGCCGCTGGCGTGGTACAGCAGCTCCTCCAGCTCCTTGCTGATGGCCGCCGTTCCGTTTTCAACGACGAGGGTGGTGCCTCGCGGGGAGTATCCGACGGTAGCCCCCCACAGGGCCAGGATGCAGCGCATGTCCCGCTGGTTAAGATGAATCATCCTGCCCGTCTCCTCGTCGCGGCGGCGGATTTTTTGCCCCCACGCCACACGCTTGCCTGTCAGGTACTCCAGCACGCCCAGCTGCAGGGGCTGGCCCTTGTCGCGGCCGGAAAGCGCCATCAAGTCAAGCCAGACGTCGTCAAAGAGGAAATGACTGCCCAGCCAGAGTCCCTCGCGGGTGGCCAGCACCTGCGCCAGCTGGGGCGCGGCGGCACGGATGCCCTGCTTGAGCGCCACCGTCTCCAAAGACTGGGGAGCGAGCCTTTGCAGGTTGCGCAGGCTCCAGCCGGAGGGGACGCGCGGCCAGCCCGGCCAGTCCTCATAGCCGGGGATGGTGTCGCGCCGCTCCGTCCAGGTCTTGAGCAGGTGCTGGCGGGCCGTGGGGATGCCTCCGTTGCGCTGGCACTTGGCGCAGAGGCCGTGCCAGTAGGCAAGGAATTTGCTGAGGGTGACGCGGCTGCGCGCCTGTATTTTACGGTAGCGGCGGTCCACCAGGGAGAGGGGATTGCCGCCGCTGTTGCGCCAGATGTCATACCAGCGGCGCATGGTCACCGGGGAGATGCCGCAGAGGGCGGCAGCATCCCGGATAGCTCCCTGCTGCCCGCCATAGCAGGCGCTGGCCTCCCTGATGCGCTTGCAGGCCGCATAGACGGCCAGCACTCTGTCCCGCTCCACCAGCGGCAGATCGTCCATGGTGATATTAAAATCCATTGCGTTATAATTGGGTTGTGCCGTTAGCTACTCCCTCCGTCAGAGCCTTGATGTGCTGCTCGTCGGCATCGGATACCTTGCGGGCGTAGGCGGCCAGGGCCTCGGCAAAGAGCTCACGCTCCTGGAGGCGCAGCAGGTGGACGTAGCCCTGGTCGACAAAGGTTCCCAGCTGTTTGAGGAGGCAGGCAGCGTCCTGCTCGGCCTGGTGCCGGCGGCGCTCCAGTTCTTCCGGGGGGAGGTTGAGGGCGGCCAGGTCATTGGCCAGCTTATCCATCGGGGTGAGGGCCTGCGCCCCGTCAGGGTTGCCGGATCCGGTAAAGCCCAGGGGCTTGACCCGGTCGTGCGTTGTCCGCTTGCGGGTGGCAATCACGCCCAGGTTGAGCATCATTTGCCGGGGTGTTTCTGCTCCGTCGGTGGCCTTGGCTACCAGTTCCGGGGGAGTTGACGGAGCCGTCCGGTCATTCAGAGTGGCGTCCAGCTGGGCGGATTCGGTGGCAGAGAGCCTGGCCTTAGCCGCTTTATAACAGCGCATGTAGCGGTTGGCTGTTTGTTGGTTAAAGTTCAAATGTAGCTCATGGGCTACATTTGTCTGTATTTCAAATTGAGCGCATGAGCTCAATTTGGTATTAGATTCTTTCTTAAATAGTTGTCCCCATACTCCATGGTCTGTTGCGGCCTTGAGATCGGTCAGCAACTTACCCAGCTTGAGGCCTGCCATCACGGCATTGCGCCCGGCGCATGCCGCCATCTCTGCCTGCGCCTGGGCATACCGGTGCAGGCGGTTGGCTTCGCTGACGCTTAGCGTCACCCGCGTTTCCGCGGTTATCATAAGCTCGTGTTTCATTGGTTGTCGAAATGTTGTTGACGATTGATTTCCTGCTGCAGGATGTAACGGTTGAGGGCCACCCTCAGCTTGACCAGGGCCTTGTCCTGCAGCTCCCAGACAGCCTTGTCGGACAATCCCAGGTAATGGGCCAGTTCCGGGCAGGTGAGCGGGCCGTCGTGAGGCACCCGGTAATGGCGTCGCACTTCCGGGATGTTCCAAATGGCGGCCCAGATGGCCCATTCCTCGGCCGTCATGGGCGCGTCCATGTCAACGGGTGTGTCGTCCATCATCGTGTGGCCTTTCCATGACTGGCTTCATCACTCTGTCCCTTGCTCTTTCCTTCGGTGTGTCGTCCATCATCGTGTGGCCTTTCCATGACTGGCAGGATGGCCGTGCGCGGGTCCTTGAGGCCGTCGCGCACTTGCCGCTCCTCCGTATCCAGATACCAGCCTCCCGCCTTGACCATCCCCAGGAATGCCAGGAACATGACCGCTATGGCGGCAATGATATTGGCGACGATCCGCAGCATAGTTACTTGCTCCTCCTCATCCTTGTTAATCTGCGATAAGGCAGTGCATCAACTTTGGCTGTTAGTCGCTTAGAAACACGACGTCCCGTCAGCACCATATAAAGATGTTGTCGGGACACACCTAGAAATAAGGCAGCATCACTGATAGTCCATCCCATTGCCAGTAGACGCTGTATGGCGGTCGGCTCTTGTGTTGTTGAGATCATTATGTTAGATGTTTGTTTTGTAACGCGTGACTGCGTTACTCGTTACAAGAGCGAATTAACATCTGTGTTAACTTCTATGCAAGAAAAAAGTTTACAGCTAGGGCAATTTTCCAAGCGCCTAAAATATGCAATTAAACAGAAGAGAATAACACAGAGAGAGTTAGCGCAACGTGTAAATATTTCTCCTGTAACAATATCTCGCTACATGTCATCAGATGTGCAAACACCAGGAGCGTGGGAACTATACAGGATTGCTAATGCTCTGGACGTGTCGATGGAATGGTTATTAACTGGTGATAATCCTCCTAATGATACTAAGTGGCAACAACGAGCAGCTACTGCCGAAGCAAAATTAGCATCATTTAAATTAGGACTACGTAATTTAACTGAGACAGTTTCTTCATTAACTCAAATAATTACAGATTAAATAGTTATGAATAATATTTTACGAATTTTTGTAATTGTTGTAGGGACTGTCCTTGTTATCACGACTGGAATAATTGCGTATTATTTGCGTACTCTCTCAACTGATATCCAGTACATCCACGAACTAAATAAGCAGAAAATCCACAAAACATATAAGCAAGATTATGAATATCAATGTAAGAGGTTCTATTTGTTTGCTGACGGCAAAATAGATTATCTTGATAAGTTTATGCAAGATGGGTGGCAGGTTTGCTCATTTGTGGGGGTTGTACATGATGCTGACAGGACCAGAGGAGGAGAGGGACATGTCTACGTTGTCCTACGTCGTCCTCGATCTTGATTGACGTATGACACAGCGCAACATACTGATCATAAATTTCATATCTCTAACAAACATAACAAATTTATAATAAATTTGTTGTGCCGTTAGAGAAAGGCGTTTGAGCGAGCTATGCTCGCGTCCGATGACCAACACACATACCATGTTGCACGGGGACTGCATGTCCCTGATGATGACGATGCCGGAGGCATCCTACGATGCCGTGATCACCGATCCGCCCTACGCCAGCGGCGGCCTCTCTACCACTGCCAGGGCACAAGACCCACGCGTCAAGTACCAGCAATCCGGCACCCGTAAATACTACCCGACGTTTAGCAATGACACCCGCGACCAGCGCACCCACCTGATGTGGTCCGTGCGGTGGATGGAGCAGGCCCTGCGCCTGACGCGCCCCGGAGGCTGGCTGATGGTATTTACGGACTGGCGTCAACTGCCCCTGACCTCGGACGCCCTGCAGATTGCCGGCTGGACGTGGAGGGGCATCATCCCCTGGGACAAGACCGAGTCCTGCCGCCCCCAGATGGGACTGTACCGCAACCAGGCCGAGTACGTCCTGACTGCCACGCATGGAGGATATGACAAGTCCATCAAGCTATGCCCTCCAGGAGTGGTGCGCGAGCCAATCCGCCCCAAGGATAAGCTCCACTTGACGGGCAAGCCGGTCCCTCTGATGGAGCACCTCATGACCATCCTGCCGTCCGGCTCGCGCATTTTGGACCCGTTTGCCGGCAGCGGCACCACGCTGGTGGCGGCCCGCAACAAGGGACACACAGCCGTGGGCATTGAGCTGTCGTCCGACTACCACCGCATCGCCACCGACCGTCTCGGTCTGGTCCTGCCGTCCTAATGTTCGTCGATATCCACATATATCAAGACCGCTAGGGAAATTCCTGGCGGTCTTTTTTCATAACGTTTTATCATTTGACTGAGCCCTTCATGTGATTTATATTTTTGTAATGAAAAAAATATCACTTACTGAAGATGAATACAATACGCCCAAGTACACTATTAAAATTGATGGAGAGGAGAAAACGAAGTTGGGTTTCATGGAAGCAATACTCTCTAATTTTAAAGAGGAAAAGGAATGGCATGATAATGATATAGAGATACTGTTGCACATAAAATCATTGGCGCAGTTATCAGATGAAGAAATGATGGAAATCATCACGGAACCTTTGATTGATGAAAAGGATGAAACGGAAATAATTAATGGTTCTAAGGAAGTCATCTCTTGGAAAAATATAAAAATACCTATGGCAGAAAACATGTCCGATAAGGTGTTAATCCGCATTTATGAAGCAATAAAAGAAAAGGCTCCCAGCGTTCTAGGATAAATATCCTTTCCCGCACGCCCCCTGCAGCATCCCTGCAGGGGGCTTTTTTTGCCAGCCGTTAGAGACAGGCTCAACATTGTGGTAAGGTCGGGACATGGACGACAAGACGCTCAAGCACTGGGCCTCCGGGCCGCTCTGTACCATTACCCAGGCAGCGGCTCTGCTGGGGGTATCCTCGCAGACGGTCCGGCGCATGGTGCTGCATGGCCACCTCATCGCGTGGCGTCCCAATCCGGCGGGCCGAAAGTGGCTGCTCTACCGCCGCCAGGTGGAGGATGTGGCGGCGCATATCCAACGCCGTGCCATCCGGCAGGCCCGCCTGATGCAGGACACATTCGATTTTTTTCAAGCCAAATGAACCAAATGCAACAAATGCGCCAAATGCAACAGAGGACTGCCGGAAATGGGCTAAGGTGCCCTCATGAACAACAACCCACTTTCTGTTGATAATACTGGTGCGCATGACGAGAGCCCGGCTCCGGGTGGAACCGGGAATACCGTCATCGGAAAAACGCCGTTTTACCTGTCCAAATACTTTTGGACCAACCTGGCAGCCTTACTGGCCCTGATCATCCCCGACGTACGGGCCTGGCTGGACAGCAACCCCATTGAATTCTTTAGCGCCCTTGGCGCGGTCAACATCCTGCTGCAGTTTATAAGCGGCGGCAAATACCAGCTTGCCGGAGAGGATGGCCAGAGCGGCCAGTCCACCAACCCGGCCGGAGCCCTCCCTCCATCGCCTGTTGCCGTGGAGGGCTCCGCATCCCCCGTGGAGGACCGGAGTCAGGATCCTGATCAGGATCCGTCGTCCATATCCCCCAGCTCCGGCTCCTCCTCACCCTTATCCGGGACCTCCCGCCTGATGGTCGTCCTGGGAGCCTTGATGCTCCTGCTGGGCGGATCCTGCAGCACGGAAGCAGACCCTGTTGCCGCCAGCGTCAGCCTGAGCGACGGGCAGGTGGTGGTCATCCGTGGAGGCTCCTCTCTGGTAGTGGACCGCACGGAGCACAAGCTGCTCTGGTCACAGGCCGCTCCGGAGGTAGTTGTGGCTCCGGTAGTACAAGCCGCCACCAAGTGAGCAATTCTTAACTGTCAGCTATCATGATTTACGCAGCATTACAATCCGACACGTTATCCTGGCAGCGATCCTTGAAATTCGCAGGATTTTACCGGGGGGGCCTTGACGGCCTGACAGGCCCGCTAACCCGTGAGGCTGCCGCCCAATGGTCCATGAGCCACCGTCAGCTACGGGATCGCTACGGGATGTTGGACAAGAGGTCGGAGGATAATCTCTGGACCCTCCAACCGCTGGCAGCGCTTAAAGTGCGCCAGATGATGACGGCCCTGCGAGGCCTGGCCGACTGGAAGCTCATCTGCGGCATCCGCACGTATGCGGAGCAGGACAGTCTCTACAAAAAGAGGCCCAGAGTAACCAGAGCCAAGGGAGGGCAGAGCATGCACAACTTCGGGATTGCGGCGGACGTCTGCCTGTTTGTCGACGGCAAGGACGTATGGACTCCCAGCGAGGGAGCGAACTCCATCTACAAGCCCGTGGCGGCCCTGGCCCATAAGCTGGGGCTGGTATGGGGCGGGGATTTCAAGTCCATTTACGACCCCGGCCACGTCCAGCTGGGCGAGCTGCCCACGGCCATCCTCCATCACGCCTACACCACCGGGTCCGCCACGCTGGCCCAACTGCTCCAGTTATGATGCTCAACCTGATAGCAGACGCCGCAGCAGGCATACCCCCGGAGGCGGTAGGCATCATCCTGGGATCCGCCCTCGGATCATCCGCCACCTGGTATGTGACCAGGGGCCGCAAATCCAGCCAGCAGTCTGACGACTCCCGCCGCCGCGTCTACCTGGAGGACAAATTCGCCACCCGCGAGGAGGTAGCGGAGCTCAAAGCCCTCCAGGCCAAGACCACCGACGACATGCACAAGCGCCTCAATGGCATTACCGTCAAGCTTAACGAGATGTCCGGCACCCTTACCCTCATGATTGACATCCTCAAGACCCGTAAATCCTTATGACCACCCGCGCCAACATCAAGATCACCGTCCTGCAGGTCCTTGACCGGATGCCCATCGGCTATCCCCAGCCGGTGACCGCTCTCCGGGCCGACGTCTCGCTGGCCCTGTCTCCGCGACCCGGCAGCGCCGATATCGACCTGGCCATCCGGGAGCTGGAATCCCTGCGCCTGATCACGTCCACCACCTGCCTGATCACCGGCGAGCGCAAATACGCCATTACCGACGCCGGCCGCGTCCAGCTCGCTCAGATATGACCATTACCGACGCCATCGTAAGCATCGCCGCCTTAATATTGATTGGGTTCATCAACTACATCATTTACCGCCGTTAACCTCCATGCTCCGCAAGCCCAGACCAGACAGTGTGATCGGCTCCCAGCTGCCCCCCATCATCAAGGATGACGTGGACGCCATGTTGTTCAGCGGCGCGTCTTACAAAGACGTCCAGGAGCGCCTGGCTGAGGATGGGGTCAAGCTGAGCCAGGAGGCTATCCGCAGGTACTACCACTCTCAGATTCTGCCGGCGCGTCTGGCCCGGCAGAACAGGACGGCCGAGGAACTCAACAAGATCTCCGTGGATGGAGTGGACGAGGCCACCATGAGGGCCATCCGCTCCGCCGCCCTGGACCTGGCCGCCTCCCCGTCCTGCGATCCCAAGGCGCTGAGCATCCTGGTCAACCTCATCCTCAAGGCCGAACAGCTCGACCAGGACAAGCGCCGTCTCAAGATGCTGGAGGCCAAGGCCGCCCAGGCTGATGCCGCCAGACAGGTCGCCCAGTCCACCCTTACTCCGGAGGAGCGCGACGCCAAAATGCGCTCCATCTTTGGATGCTAACGCATATCTATCCACTCTCAACCCTCCACCATGTCCTCTCTGATCACAACGCCGCTTGACCTGCTGCTGCCTTACCAGGCTAAGTGGGTGGCGGACGAGAGCCGCTTTAAGGCCGGCATCTGGTCCCGCCAGTCCGGCAAGGATTTTTCCACGGCGGCGGAGGCGGTAAGGG
>OJPX01000672.1_pt1 | contig 14559 bp, 9 predicted proteins | sample 1598591 | NCBI WGS metagenome assembly OJPX01 (sample SAMN03922497, study PRJEB24848) | human gut metagenome | isolation source: stool sample | host: Homo sapiens | place: Germany | collected 2011-11
TTTTCATGTAGGGGCTGGCGCCCTCGACAGCCCGATTTTGAGAGTGGAAAAGTTTGAATTATCACGAAGTTTTGTGGGTTGACGAAATATCGAGAAGTGGGACGTCGTATTTGTTTGAATGTACGATATTGACTATATACGTTTTACAAACACCATTGTATCAGGTCTTAACACCTGAGAACTGCGTCTGATAAAGTCTGTAGTAACAACCCTTGGCGGCGATAAGCTCCTCATGGCTACCCTGCTCTGCAACACGTCCACCGTCGATAACGACTATTTTATCAGCATCACGGATAGTGGAAAGTCGGTGAGCGATGATAAGGGACGTTCTGTTTTTCATAAGAGCCACCATTGCGGACTGAATGTGCATCTCAGTTCTGGTATCAACCGAGGAAGTGGCTTCGTCAAGAATAAGTATCTTCGGGTCGGCAAGCACTGCTCTTGCTATGGAGAGAAGCTGACGCTGACCTTGTGAAAGGTTTGAGCCGCCCTCGGCAAGCACTGTGTCGTAACCCTCGGAAAGTCTTTCTATGAACTCGTCTGCGTTCGCAAACTTTGCCGCCGCCTTTATTTCATCAAGGGTGGCGTTTTCTCTGCCGTAGCGGATATTCTCCTCTATGGTGTCCTTAAAAAGCACTGTATCCTGCAAAACTATGGCTATGGAACGTCTGAGCTTGTCTTTCGGGATATCGTAAATGCTCTGACCGTCTATGGTTATCTCACCGCTGTCAACGGGATAAAATCTTGTGAGGAGGTTCACTATGGTGGTCTTGCCTGAGCCTGTTGCACCGACTATGGCTATTTTCTGACCTGCTTTTACTTCAAGATCGAGGTCTTTTAGCACCTGCTTTTCAGGAACGTACGAGAAGTCGATATGCTTGAAGTCGATATCGCCTTTGACGTTTTCCACCTCAAAGTCAGCCTTGCCCTCGTCAGTTTCCTTATCAGCGTCCATGACCTCAAAGATACGCTCTGCACCTGCTATTGCAGTCTGGATATTTGCAAACTGATTTGCAATCTCATTGATAGGACGTGAGAACTGTTTTGAATAGAGTATAAAAGCCTGAATAGTTCCCACTGTTATAAAGCCTTTTATTGCGAACCAGCCGCCGAATGCAGCGATAAGGATAAAGCCGAAATTGGATATTAGGTTCATGCAAGGACCCATTACACCACCGAATATCTGAGCTTTTATGCCGCATTTTTTCAGATTGTTGCTCATTTTCTCAAACTTGTCAACAGCGTCCTGCTCTTTGCCATAGGAAACGACCGTCCTATAGCCCACTACCATTTCTTCCACTTCACCGTTTATCTCGCCAAGAAGCACCTGCTGTTTGATGAAGTATTTCTTCATATACTTTGTGAGTACGCCTGAAACGAATATGGTAAGGAACACTGTAGACAGTGAGATAAGGGTAAGAAGCGGTGAATAGAGAAGCATTATGACAACTGTTCCCACTATGGTCAGCACGCCTGAGATGAGCGAGCCTATAGACTGAGAGATAGTTGTGGAGATATTCTCGACGTCGTTTGTCATACGGCTCATTATATCGCCATGGCTGTGGGTATCGAGATATTTTATAGGAAGTCTTACAAGGCTTGAGAACAAGTCTTTACGCATGGTCTTTACTGTGTACTGTGAAAGCTTTGCGGAGAATATTCCCTGCATATAGGTGAAAACAGAGGACAGGAGATAAACTGCCCCAAGTCCTATGAGCGTTTTGCCAAGCGCATCGAAGTCAACGCTTGTTTTCTTTTTCGTGAGGGTAATGCAGTCTATGGCTATCTGCTGTATTGACGGTGCGGCAAGATTGAGCAGAGTTATGATGAGCATTACTCCGATAAGAGCGAAAAACAGATATCTGTTTCTGCCTATATAGCCGATAAGCTTTTTAAGGGTGTTCTTGGCGTCCTTTGGCTTTTCCATTGTGAGCCTTGCACCGTGCGGTCCGCCCGGTTTTCTTCCGCCGGGTCCCATTGGAGGCATTGGAGGCATTACACTTCACCTCCTGACGTTTTTACCTGTGAGGCGTAGATATCCTGATATACCTCGCAGGTCTTTAATAGATTTTCATGGGTATCGCAGGCACAAAGCTTGCCGTGGTCGAGGACGGCTATCCTGTCGCATGATTTTACGCTCTGGATACGCTGTGCGATTATGATAAGGGTAGTGCCGTTCATTTTGCGGTCTATCTCCGCACGGAGCTTTGCTTCTGTGCCAAGGTCGAGGGCGGAGGTGGAATCATCAAGAATGAGGATCTCAGGTTTTTTTAGTACCGCTCTTGAGATAGAAAGTCTTTGCTTCTGACCGCCTGACAGTGAAGCACCCTTTTCGGCTATAATACCCTCATAGCCTGCAGGTATCTTCTGAATGAACTCGTCAGCCTGAGCTGCCTGTGCGGCGGAGATGACCTCCTCATGGGTAGCGTTTTTGTCGCCCCACTTTATGTTGTCCTCAACTGTGCCTGAGAAAAGCTCGCTCTTTTGCAGGACTATGCCAACTTTCTTTCTAAGCTCGTCAAGCTTGCAATCCTTGACGTTTACGCCGTCAACAAGGACTTCCCCTGCTGTGCAATCGTAAAATCTTGGAATAAGATTTACAAGGGAGGATTTTCCCGAACCTGTTGCGCCTAGTATGGCGACGCTCTCGCCTGACTTTATATCAAGGGTAAGATCTGAGATAACAGGTCTGCCCTTGGTTTCAGGATAGGAGAATGAAACGTTTTTAAAGCTCACTGTGCCGCCTGTTTTATCTGAAAGGGAAACGCTGCCGCTTTTTATAACAGGGTCAGTTTCGAGGACTTCTCTCAATCTATTTGCAGATGCGGAAGCCTTTGCGATGGTCTGGAACATCATAGACATCATCATTACGCCATGCAAGACCTGAGTAAGATATGTGATAGCCGCCATGACCTCGCCGACCTTCATAGCTTGTGCCTGCACCTGCCAGCCGCCTATAACTATAACGGCAATAACAGACAGATTGAGTATTATCATAAGAAGCGGCTGAAGGATAGCCATAAGGGTCTGAACACGGAGGTTTGATTCCATAAGGCTTATATTTGCATCGTCAAAACGCTTTTCTTCTGTATCCTCTCTGACATAGGCTTTTACTACTCTTGCGCCTGTGACGTTCTCCTGAACCACAGAGTTTACGGTGTCTAGTCGTTTTGCAACGATAGAATAGTATGGGTTTGCCTTTTTGAGAATTATTATCATCATGATTATCTCGACAGGCAAGGCACATAGGATTATTATTCCAAAGCGAACGTTCAGAGTGAGCATCATGATTATTCCGCCGAAGAACAGCAGGCTGTCACGCACCAACATTCTCAGCATGAAGTCCACCATTTGCTGGATAGAGGTTATATCCGCTGTAAGACGTGTTACCAATGAGCCTGTTGTGAACTTGTCGGTCTGTTCAAATGAAAGACCCATGACACGCTTAAAAACGTCCACACGCAGATCTCTTGAAAAGCTTTGGGAAACTATCCCACCGAATGCAGAAGCCGCAATTCCGCAAGCTCCGCCGCCTATAAGAACAAGGAGCATAAGAAGTCCCGTTCTTATGATAAGATCCATATCCTGACCCAGCACGCCATCGTCAACTATTTTTGACATAAGCTTTGGCTGAAGCAGGTCGCCCAGCACTTCTCCCACCATGGATAGAGGTGTCAGCACCGCAAACAGTGCATAGGGCTTCAAGTATTTGCTTAGTTTTACTTTCAAAGCAGTTCCTCCTAAAATTTTATTTCAGGCTACTTATACGCAGGATAGCTTGATATGTACATTTGCAAAGCACAAGCATTGCGTGTTTATAAACATCAAATTTTCCATGCCGGCAACATAGTGTCACAGCCCTAATTGTGCATTATCTCAAGCTCCTCGGACAACTCCTGCGCTGTCATTTTTCTGCTGAGGGAGGCTTTGTCTATCATTATGGTAACAGGCTCTTTTCCGTGGATATCGAACCAGTTGTCAGAGAAAACGCAATCTGCGGTCTTCAAGCTGAGGCAAACGCTTTTGGCGTAATTCTCGGCACAGAATGTCAGGGCAAATTTATCCTCGCTTTCTGATATGCCGTAGGTTATGGCAGGCTCTAAGAATGTAAATTCTTTCGGGCGCACAAAGAGGGTTGTGCCAAAGCTCAACACCTTGCCGTTTTCCATAATGGAATATTCGAGATATTTTTCACGAGGGTCGGTACGGTTTTTAAGCTCGTCTGAAAGGTCGATGGTAAGGACGTTTTGTGCGGTAAGAGCCGGAACGCTCACGGATTTTTCTCCGCTTTGCAGAATTTCAGCTTTATTGTTTCTCAGCGTCCATTTTACCACGCCCTCAAAGGCTGTCATTCGCTCGTTGGATATGTTAAGGACAGGCTTTTTTCTATGGGTATCGTCGCAGGAGATAAGGCATGGAGCGTAAAAACGCTTTGCATAATAATGCAGACCTTTCCACCTGCCGAAATAGTCGATACTTGACCATGAGATAACAGGGTTTGAATCGTTCACCTGCCAATAGGCAGAACCCATACATCTGCCCCTTGCTCTTCTCATATGCTCAACATTTGAGCGTATGCAATCCGCCTGAACGAGCTGTGAGGAATAGATGAGCTGTTTGAAATCGTACGGATATCTCACCATTTGTGCAAGATAGTACATTATCTTCTCGTTGCCCTGAACGCACTTCTGATGTGCCGCCATAACCGGTGAGCAAAGGTCAAAGTCGCCCTTTGTTTCGTCGGCAAAGGCTCGGCAGGTCTTTATATCAGGCAGGCTTTCAAAGCCGTATTCTGAGCAGAAGCGGTAATAGAACTCTCTGAACGCTTCGATAGGCTTGAAGTTGTGCCAAACGTCCCAATAGTGCATATCACCTGCATGGTTTGAGGAAGCGTCCTTGAAGCCTCCCCCTGATGAAGGTGATGACGGCCAATAGAAGGTGTTTTCGCATGGGTCATAGGCTTTAAGCACCTGTGGGATAATATCCTCAAAAATGATAAGATAGTCACGCTTTGCTTCCTCGTCCTCGGGAAGACCCCAATATTCCCATGCGGATTCTATCTCGTTGTTGCCGCACCACAGACCAAGGGAGGGGTGGTTTCTCAGGCGGATAACGTTGTCACGAACTTCCCCACGGACAGTTTCTTCAAACTCCTCTGTGAGCAGATATGCAGAGCAGGCGAACATAAAGTCCTGCCATACTATGATACCGTTCTCGTCGCAGTAGTCATAGAAATACTCGTCAGGATAATAACCGCCGCCCCACACTCTTATAAAGTTATAGTTTGCGGCCTTGCAGTCTGCAAGGAGCTTTCTTGTTTTCTCCTCGTTACAGCGTGTGACTATCTGGTCTTCGGGGATATAGTTTGCGCCCATGGCAAATATCTTCACGCCGTTGTTTATAAAGCAGAACTCCTCGCCCCACTGATCTTTTTCACGGCTGACAGTTAAAGTTCTAAGACCTATGCGCTGTGTATTTTTATCAGCGCACGAGCCGTTTTCATCATACAAAGTCACGGCACAGCTGTAGAGTGGCTGTTCGCCATAGCCGTTCACCCACCAAAGCTGAGGGTCGTTTATCACAAGCTCTGTTTCATAATATTCTGCACTTTCCTCTAGGCTTATGTCGGCTTTTGCAGTGATATTGCCCTGCGGGTCGGATATTTCCACCATAGCTTTTTTACAGCCGTGGTTTTCTATATGCAAAAGGGCTTTCAAAGTCACTTTGTTATCGGTGTGCTTTTGGCTGTAGTAAACGTCAAGTATACGTCCTGCAACTGGGACGATGAGGGATACACCGCGCCATATTCCCATGTCAGGGAGCATTGGACCCCAATCCCAGCCGAACATACAATGGGCTTTTCTTATATGTGTATAGCCTGTCATGGTGGAGTCAACGCCCCAAAGGTGACGTTTTTCGTCCATTTCTTTTATGTATCTGTTTGGCGAGGTTATTTTCACTGTGAGAGTGTTGTCCCCCTCTTTGATAATACCATGGACAGGAAACTTCCACACTCTGTGCATATTGTTCACTCTGCCAAGGTGAATGCCGTTGAGACAGACGTTTGCTATGGTATCAATGCCGTCAAAGTGCAGGACAGTATGCTCGCACTCCACTGCGGCCTTGTCTGCGGTGAATGTAGTTTCAAAATCGTAATCATCATCACATATCTGTGTGGAGATATACTCGTTCTCACGATAATATGGGTCGGGTATCTTTTTATAGTCAAGCAGGGTCTTATATACAGAGCATGGAACTTTGCAGTCAAAGCTCTCCTGCGAGCCTGCTTTTTTCATTTTCCAGTTATCGTTAAGGCTTACTGTTATACTCATTATTTTTCTCCTTATTAATCATGAACGCAGAAAAGGTTTGTTTCCCATGCGGGGTAGTATCTTTCCTGACGGATATAGAATTTGTATCCTTTGCAAAGACTGTTTATATACAGAGGCAGGGTGATGTAATCATATGGTCTGTGATACAACGCACTGCATATTTTTGGGGCATAGCGTGAAATGGTATATTCACTGCCTTTGATAGCTTCTAGGTCTGCTCCCTCAACGTCATATTTTATATAGGTGCATTTTTTGCCTGCAAGAACGCTGTCCAGACTTCTTGCACGAACCTTTTTTCCTGCGGCATCTACTCTGCCCTGTCTGCCTGCGCCGCCTGCGAAATAAAGCTCGGTATCAATGCTCCATGCGGCGGCATTGTAAAGGCTTATATTGTCATTGGCTTTTAGATTTTTCAGGCATTTCTGAAAGTTTTTTCTCTCAGGTTCGAGGGCATATATTCTCTCATACTTTCCCCCTGTGCGTGAGATAAGCTCTGCGGCAGTGTCGCCTGTGTATGCTCCCAAGTCGCAGTATATCTCGTTTTCTCCAAGGGGGAGTATCTCGGTTATCTTGTCCTTATCCGTAAATATCTCACGGAGATAAGAAAGCCTGCCTGTTATCTTGAACGCTGTCAGCTTTTCAAAGGTAAGCTTTGAAATATCGTCATCAAAAAGGCGGTAAGCTTTTTCAGCCTGAGAATACATTGAGAGAAGCTTTTCCTTGCTGAAATTTTCATCGCCTGCAACGCACATTTCCGGCACTATGACCTCACAGCTTTTTTCAATATTGTCGATACGCTCCATTATCTCAGGCAGGCTCGTGCCAAAGCCAAGCACAACTGTGATATCACCAAACTGCGCTTGCACCTGTGAGAAAGTCTGCACCTTAAACCCTCTGAAGCTTTGTCCGCGGACAAAATCGTCGCTTGCAAAAACACCTGTGCATTTTATGCCAAGTCTATCAAATTCATCAAGAAGCTTTTCCGCTCCATCGCCCATGCCGTATATGAATATCGGCTTTTCACAGGTCTTGAGCCTGTCCCACGAGCTTTCAAGGGACTGAAAATATTCTTTTGAAAACATTCACACTTTCCTCTCCAAAAAAGGCTCTCACAGAAAGATCTGCGAAAGCCCCTTATTCTTATAGAACTTTATATGATATCGTCATGGATATCAAAATCATCATGATCATGGCAATGACCGCCGTCACCGCCGACCATATCCCTGCCCCTCACACGGTATCTATCACGATTTATATTGATATACTTATCAAGCTGTGCAAGCACATCTCTTGGTGCTTTTATGGACTTGACTTCCTTAACAGGCGTATCAACGTCTTTGACATTCATTACTATTGTGCCACAGCCGAACATTCTTTGTCCGAACGGCAGGACAAGCTTTTTGTCGACGACCCTATAAAGGTCAAGCTCGTCTTCCTCTATGCTGAGAAAACCCTTGCGTGTTATAAACTTATCTTCTGTGAGAAAATATCTTGTAAATGATATAGGCAGACCAAAAATCGTTCTTTTCTTATCTGTCCAAATGTAATTGATAACGTCTTTTTTCATAAAACGACGTCGCCTCCCTCAACATTATCTATAATTTTTTACAAAGACATCATTGCAAACTGGTGGCACAAAAAAGCTGCTGACCATGTTTTTGCAACGATCCTCCCGTATATTTTACCACGCAATAAAGCTTTTGTCAAGAAATTATCCTTTGTAAAAGCTATGTAAAAATACCATTCATTTATATATTTCTATATCATTTCGCAAATATTAATAAATGTAAAATCACACATTTATCTTAATATTTTATTAATCATATAGCAATCTTTGCTAGCGTTTTCGACTTTTTTCTACATAAAATGAGCTTTCATAACAATGTAAATTTGATGTAAAATATAGCGAATCGTCAATCTATTCATATAATATATTGATTTAAACGACACAAAAGCATATTTTCTCTGTGTAAATTACAATATTTGCACAATTATCTCATTTAAAATTTGGTCATAACCGACATTTGTTTATTTACTATGTATAGATTGTTGCGTATTTCTTAAAACATAGTACAAAAAGCAAGAAAATTAAGTAAAAAACTTGAAATTATATTGTAAAGATGTTATACTGCAAGTGTAGTATAAAGTTAAAAAAATAAAAAATCGGAGGAAGATTTAAAATGTGTAAAAAAGACGTGATCAAAATCCTTGTCGGAAGCCTCAATCAGGCCGGCATGAAGGTGGCAGACTATCTGAAAAAACAGGGGTACAATGTTGCGCAGTCAGACTACAATCCACTGGAGATACAGCTTGAGGTGCTTAAAAGCAAACCTGATTTTCTGATAATTTCAGAAATAACGGAGTTTCCATACGAGCTGTGCAAGAATCTCAAAGGGGCTTGTCCTAAGCTGAAAATAATCATGCTTTCCGACAGAAAAACCAACAATGGACTTGCAAAATACGCAGACATGATAATAAAAAGTCCTCTAAGCTGTGCGGATATCAAAAACGCACTCAGAGCGCTTCAGTGTCCTGACGATTCTGCAGATCCGAACATCACAATAACACGAAGCACTGACGAGTGGTACACCAATGGCGACATACAATCTGCTATATCCGCCGTGATGAAGCGGTTGTGCATAACTCCGAATTATAACGGCTATGGCTACATCAAAGAGGCAATAAAAATGGCTCTTACGACAGACAAAGCCAACAGACGTGTTACAAAGGTCATTTATCCAGAGATAGCGGCGGCACATGGAGTAACCACAGTAAGCGTTGAAAGAAACATGCGCACCGCCATAAGGATCGGTTGGGAAAAAGCTCAGGACAAAGACAAAGCCGAGATATTCGGTAATTTTGCCATAAGACCTGACCACTACCCCACTAACAGCGAATTTATTTTCGTTGCCGCCGAATACATAAACAGCAAATATCCAGTGGAAAAGGCATTATCAGCCACCGCTGAACATACTAGCGAAAGTAATTTATTTATCTGACAAGAAGAAAGCCGTTATGCCCACAGGCACAGCGGCTTTTTTCTATATAAACGAAACGTCCTGCAGTAAATGACAACGGGCTGCCCTGCGGACGCAGATCTTCGGCTGCGTCACCCACTGTCATACGATCACTGCAGACGCTCCGTTATCTCATTTTATGCCGACATGGTTTTTATGACACAAAAAAGCGTACCGAAAAATCGGTACGCTCAGTGTTTAAGTAAAAGCCGCCTTGCCGTCGCACAGCCGATAAACCCGCTATAAAAGCAGGGTGGGTAAAACAGCCTGAAAGCTTCACGCTCCCTTCGTCCGTTTCCGAAACGGCAAATGCGGTTTCGTTCGGGAGGTCTGCAATCCATTTCCAGAGTCTGAATCCCTTTTTAGAAGTGTTGGATTTATAATAACTGTGCTTGTTCGCACAAGGCAGGAAACTTTTTCTGTTACTTAGTATATCACAACATATCCATAATATCAATAGGTAATTTCAGCAAATCAAAGTACATAAAATTGTACATTTTACATATTGACAAGCCTATATGCTGAGATATTTTTCTTATGACAGGTGGTCGTGATCGTGACAACCGCAGCCACAGCCGCAATCATCGTCTTCGTCCTCATCGTCAAACTCGAACATTTCATCGATACGCTCCATGAACATCTGACCGATCTTCTCATACTCGTCATCATCTTCGATAGAAGCAAGTATCTCGTCATTGTTCTCGTCATACTCAGCCTTGAGTATCACAACGTCGCCTGAATCTTCAAGGGCTTCGTCACCGTTCTCATAATAAGGAGTGAGAGCATAATACTTCTCGTCACCATATTCCATTGCGTCCAACAGCTCAAAAGTCTGCTTATTACCATTTTCGTCCTCCAGCTCGTAGAGGTCCGGCAGAAACTCGTTATCCATAATTATCCTCCTAACATGATCTTGTGCGGTATATCGGCACTTTCTGAGTGGGATATATCGAAAAAATCAGAACAGAAAGACTGTTTCTGACCACCGCAACACTTTAATTATACTACACTGCAAAATCAAAGTCAAGCGCATTTTGTAAAAGTAATATTAAATATAAAATATACAAAAAAGTTGAAAAAAACTATTGACAAGTGCTAAAAGATGTGGTATAGTATAGTCAAGGAAAAACAAAGAGCCAAACAAAAGCAGACAACAGGGTTCGCTGAAACGGTCAACGGTCTGACGATACAGTAACGATTTCAGAGGGCACGGCAAAGCGAAGTGAGGCGAGAGGTTTTCCTTATATATCACAGGCAGATCGGTGGACACAGCATATACCCGACACTAGGTACACTACAGTTCAGCAGGCGGGCAGGCTCATCGGATACCTAATAAGATATGAAAGGAGCGAGTCCAATGGACGCATCAGAGATCCAGGAGAGTATCCATAGGCTCGGCAATTTCTTAAAGTAAAAAAGGATCAAGACGCAGACGAATGAGCTGACAGGAATCCAGACATATATGATTTACACAGGAAGAAATTGCAGAGCCTCATGGACTAATCACAGCACAGAGTTACTGCAATTTAAGGATACTCTCAAATTTACAATTGAATATTTTGCAACTTTTATATAAGGAGTGATCGACATGATCGGTTACAGAAGGTTTGCAAATAAAATTTAGACAGGAGTGTTTCCAATGCACAATTTCAGCTTTTCAGAGGTAAAGAAATAAACTGAAAGAGTGATTCCAATGTAAAATTTAGCTTCTGAACATAAAAAGCTCACAGAGCTATAAAAATCAAATAAATTTCGAGGAGTGGTGCATATGAAAATGCACAAAAGGAACTTGAACATGAAATAGAATGGAGTGAGTCCGCCAAGAAATTTACGAGCTTAATGCTCTTACTGATTTGATTTACTGACTAAGATTTTTCTAAAGATCATATAAAATACTGAAGGAGTGGTGCGTTATGAAAATGCACTCAAGGCTTTTGAACATCTGATATTTGGAGGTGAATCCGCCAGTTACTTCAGCAAGGCTTATCTGATATGATGAGCATAAGATCTTGAAATTATGCGAAAGGCGATAATTCCAATGGAAATGTAATAAATTTCATTGACAATAAATTTCACGAAAGGTGTTAAGTCCAATGGCACGTTAAGTTTTATCTACTGAGGCATAACTTAATATTTTGAAAGGAAATAGATCCAATGGAAAGGTAATTTGCACTTAGAGATTATTTTTACCGAAAGGAAATAGATCCAATGGAATAGCTTATATTATGCGGACAGAATTTTACTGAAAGGCGTGAGTCCAAAGTACAATTTAGCATGAGTTTACGACTAGAATTTTCAGAAGGGCGTAATACCAATGGCATAATCAATATGAACGTACATACTTAACTATGTGGTGTATTCAGATATCACATAGTTAAGTTTTTTTTGTGTAAGAGGTTGGACGTCGAGGACGCCGTCCCCTACAATATTCAAGAAAACAAGAAAGCACCCTGCAGTCAATGCAGAGTGCTTTTATTTTATATCATATTTTCAAGGAAAGCCACTGTCTTTGGATCGTATGTAAGATCCTGCGCTTCCATATCCTCGTCAAGCTGCCACAGCTTTGTTACTGCGAAAACTGACGATACAAAAAACGGCTGGCTGTTCAGATAGCCGAGGGTTATCTTTGCCGGAGTGTCCCCCGTCTGCTCGCTGAGCTGTTTTACCTTTGCAAGTCTTGCAAGATTAGCAGGGCCTGCATACTGTCCCTCAGGGAGATTGTTTGCAGCGTCGCCCTTTGCAAGCTTTGCAAAAAAGCCCTTTGCCTGTGGGGAGAACGCCATAACAGGAAAATCATGCTTCTTGTACCAACGGAACTCCTTTGTATCCATACAAACAAGAGTATTGTCACCGAAAGTTTCAACGCTCGAATGTGCAAGGCTGTAGTTTATCTGACTGATCCTGATAGGCTCCATACCGTTTTCCTCTGCAAACTTATTTGCTTCCTCTATCCTCTGAGTTGTCCAGTTTGAAACGCCTATAAAATGTATCCTTCCGCTCTCATAGAAATCATTGAGAACCGGCATTATCTCTTCCACAGGTATCTTCGGGTCGTCACGATGGAGAAAATAAATATCCACATAGTCAACGCCCAACACTTTCAGGCTTGCTTCAAGATCCTTTGTAAGCTCTTCCCTGCTAAGACGGCTTTTGTCCATATGACCCATTTCAGGGTGACCACCCTTTGTGGCGATACAAATTTTGTCACGATTGTTTCTGGCTTTGAGCCATCTGCCTATTACGCCCTCACTGGAATTGTGACCATTCTCAAGCCAATCGCAGTAAACTCTTGCGGTATCGATACACCAGCCGCCAAGCTCTACATATTTGTCGAGAAACTCAAAATACACATCGTCACAATCGTTCCTCTCAAAACCTGCCGCACCAAAAGTCAGGGCAGGAACTTTCATTTCATATTTGTCATTTTTCAATACATAGCTTATCATATACTCTTCCCCCTTGGCATACAATTTCCTATACTATTTATCATCACTATGTCTGTCAATTAATGATTATACCATATAAAAAGGACTTTTTCCACAGAATTTTGTTAAATTTTATTTTTTCATAAAAACCCCTTGACAAGTCGGTAAACTTGATATATAATTGTAAAGGTTTATGACTTTACAGAAATCCATTGGGAGGTAAGCGGTATGAGTAAAAATTTGCAAAACAGCGTTTTGCTCGACTTGTATGGCTGCCTGCTCACTGATAAACAAAACGAGATCATGGATCTTTATTACAATGACGATCTGTCGTTGGGAGAGATCGCCGCTCAGCTCGATATCTCAAGACAGGGCGTTCATGATGCTATAAAAAAATGTGAAACTGCAATGGCTGATTATGAAGAAAAGCTAGGTCTGCTAAAACAGCAGGAGGCTTATCTGGCAGAGCTTAAAGAGTTCAAGGCTCAGGCTATGGACGTTTTTAACGAGTGTAAAAAAAAGAATTATGCGAGAGATATCGCCGAAAAGGTGATAGTGCTTCTTGAAAATCTCGATTCTAAGCTTGATGAATTTGACAACGCAGAATATACCGAAGAAGAATAGATATAGATAAAAAAATTATACGGAGGACAGCTTATGGCGTTTGAAGGACTTTCAGAAAAACTAAACGGCGTGTTCAAGCGTCTTAAATCAAGAGGTAAACTTAGCGAAGCCGATGTAAAAGAGGCAATGCGAGAAGTTAAAATGGCTCTGCTTGAGGCTGACGTTAGCTACAAGGTAGTAAAAGATTTTATTGCCAAGGTAACAGAGAGAAGCGTTGGCGAGGAAGTGCTAAAGAGCCTTACTCCTGGTCAGCAGGTCATAAAGATAGTTAATGACGAGCTTATAAAGCTCATGGGCGAGGCTAACTCGAAGATAAACTTCCCTAACAAGCCGCCTTGCATCATAATGATGTGCGGTCTTCAGGGTTCAGGTAAAACAACACACGCTGCAAAGCTTGCGAAGATGTTCAAGAAAGAGGGCAAGCGTCCTCTGCTTATAGCAGCAGACGTTTACAGACCTGCGGCTATCGAACAGCTAAAGGTTGTGGGAGAGAGAGCCGAAGTCGCAGTATTTGAAATGGGTCAGATAGACCCACGAAAGATAGTAAAAGAGGGTATCAAGCACGCCAAGGATTACGGCAATGACCTTGTTATCATAGATACAGCAGGACGTCTTCACATTGATGAGGAGCTTATGAACGAGCTTAAAGACATCAAGAAGATTGCTGAGCCGAACGAGATAATGCTCGTTGTTGACGCTATGATCGGTCAGGACGCTGTAAAGGTAGCTTCAAGCTTTGACGAGGCTCTTGGTATCGACAGCGTTATCCTTACAAAGCTCGACTCTGACACAAGAGGCGGTGCGGCGCTTTCAGTGCTTGCTGTAACAGGTAAGCCTATCAAGTTCGTTGGTATGGGCGAAAAGCTTGACGAGTTTGAGGCTTTCCACCCTGAGAGAATGGCTTCAAGAATACTTGGCATGGGCGATATGCTCACACTTATTGAGAAAGCTACTCAGACAGTTGACGAAAAGGACGCCAAAAAGCTTGCAGAAAAAATGCAGGAAAAGGGCTTTGACCTTAACGACTTGCTGGAGCAGATGAAGCAGATACAGAAAATGGGTTCTATGAAGTCTATTATCAGAATGCTTCCAGGCGCAAACAAGGTAACAGACGAGCAGGTGGAGCAGGGCGAGGTTCAGCTGAAAAAAACTGAGGCTATG
>OJPX01000681.1_pt1 | contig 14444 bp, 17 predicted proteins | sample 1598591 | NCBI WGS metagenome assembly OJPX01 (sample SAMN03922497, study PRJEB24848) | human gut metagenome | isolation source: stool sample | host: Homo sapiens | place: Germany | collected 2011-11
TTCGGTCACGCCGGGCGGGGGTTTTGTGTACGCACGATCAAAGCGCCGATTCGCGCCGGACAAGAAAGCGCGATCTTCTCAGTCAGCCGTTTCTTTGGTGACGACGGGTTTCCCATCTGCATCCAGCAGCGGCGTCAATCCGCCCGCATATCCGCTGACGATAAAGAGATAATTCACGCCGGTCTCTTTGTCCACATAGATCGTTTTTGCGCTCATAAAGCCGCCTTCCTGATATACGATCTCAAACCGCTTTTCTTTTTTCATTTTGTCTGGCCTCTGCATTTTGATTTGCGTCCTGCGTTCCTCTTGCCATGCAGCCGCGCACTATCTGTCCCAGCAGGTCTGTTTGTCCGCCTCCGTGATCGGCCGAATGACCCTGCACGGATTGCCGACAGCGACCGAATCGCTCGGAATGTCTTTGACGACGACGCTGCCGCCCCCGATCACGACATTGCTCCCGATCGTGACGCCGGGCATGACCTGCACGCCGCCGCCGATCCACACATGATCGCCCACGGTGATTGGGTAAGCATACTCCAGCCCCCGCTCGCGGCACTCGGCGTCGATCGGGTGGCCGGCCGTGTAAAACCCGCAGTTCGGCGCCACGAACACGTGCTCGCCGAACGTCACCGCGGCGCAGTCGAGAATGACGAGATTGTGGTTGGCGTAAAAGTGCTCCCCGAGCCGGATGTTGTAGCCGTAATCGCACCAGAACGGGGCCGTCACGCAAAACGTCTCGCCCGTTTTCCCCAGAAGCCGCCGGAGGAGCTCCCGCATCCCGGCCGCGTCCGAGGGCCGCAGCTGATTGTAGGCATGGCACAGCTCCTTAGCCCGCACACGGTCGGCGCAGAGCGTGCTGTCGTCGGCGTCATACAGCATCCCGCGCAGCATTTTCTCCTTCTCAGTCATGGTCATTCCTCCCGTAAATTCCGCCTCCCGGCGCACTGTGTCTCATCTTACCACACATCCGCGCGCAGCACAACCGCAGCCGCAGCGGTCAGTTCCGCTGCGGCTGCGGTCTGCTTTCTTCCCCGCGTATCTTACCCCTTCGGCTGCTTGACGGCGAAAATGTGCATCGCCATGCCGAGACCCGTCACGCCGCAGAACACGCGGTGCATGACGCGCGCCTGCTTCGGGCCGATTTTCTTGGCCGCGGCGTGCGTGTAGTTCAGGCCGAGGATGCCCGCGCCGATGACCGACCCGCTGACGACGGCGGGCACGTCCGTCTTGCCCGTTGCAAACGCCTGCACCGTGTGTACGCCCGCGCCGAGGCACAGCAGCCCCGCGCCCGCGCCGTGGATGAGCATGCGCAACTTGTAGTGTGCTTTGCCCCACTTCGTGTGCTTGAGCACGGCCTCCGCGCCGTCGATGGCGTAACCCGCCACGCCGATCCACGGCCAGATTTTCTGGTACTTGCCGAGGGTGTTCATGATCTTGCAGTCACATTTTTTCATGGTCGAGTGCCTCCTGAGCATTCATTTTTGGTTCTATCTGCAGCCCGGCGCGCAGCCGGGACAGGGCTTCGGGGTCATTTTCCACCTCGCGCGTGACGAGCACGACGAGCTGCGCGTCCGTGCAGCCGCTCACCGCCGCCAGACAGTCGAGCAGCCGCAGCGTCGCCGCGGCATACCGCACGGGAAAGACCACGTCACGGTCGTCGAGCGCGTCCATGCCGTGCCGCCAGACGATCGTCTGCGCGAGGCATGTCTGCTGCACGGGCGTCATTCTGGGCGGCGGGCAGGCAGGGAGCGCCGCCGCGCGCCGCAGCAGCTCCGGCCAGCGGGCATCGAGCGGCTCCGGGGACGCGAACGCCGCCGCCAGCGCCGCCGGCGGCATGGGCTCCGGCGCTGCATCGGCCGTCACCCCCGGCACATCCCCGGCGGCCAGCGCAGCGATGCGGTGCCGATCGAGCAGGCGCTGCGCTGCGCACGCGAAAGCGCGCGCGGCCGCGAGATTTTCATACGCCGTGTGCCCCGGCCGCGCCAGCAGCGCAAGCACCCGGTCGCGTACCGCCGTGACGGCGGCCGTCAGCCGCCGCTCACGCACGCTAGGCACATACCCGTCGTCCGGCAGCGGCGCGGAGACAAAGCGCAGGGGCGCGGAGCGCTCCAGCAGCCGCCGCGCGGCCTCCGGGCACGCGGGTGATAGCCCCTGCTCCACCCGGTCGCACAGCAGCACCTCCCAGCGCGGAAAATCCCGGCACGTGCGGCACAGGCTCTGCTCGCCGAGCGTGCGCTGCAGCTCGCACAGGCCGTCGGCACACAGAAACGGGCAGCGCCCGTCCGTCTGCGCAAAGTACGTATCGCCCTCGCTGTCTACGCGCAGCACGCGCCGCAGCTTTGCCGCCAGCGGATGCTGCAGGCGCAGGTAAGCGTCCTGCGCGTCCGGATCGACAACGATCTCCCACGCGGCGCAGCACGTCTGCGGACATGCCCCGGCCAGGCACCGGAACGCAGCGTAATCATCGGGTCGGGTCTGGTACATGGCGGCCTCCTTGCGCGTATTTTTTTTATTGTAACACATCGCGCGCCGCAGGAAAAGGGACGTTCGGCACTCCCGTGCACAAAAAAAACAGACGGACACCGAAATGTCCGTCTGTCTGTTGGTTTTTTGACCGGCCGGCAGCTTACTGCTTGACCAGATCCATAAGGTTAATGATGCCGCGCGGGCAGATATCGGCGCAGTGGCCGCAGCCGACGCACTTGTCATAGTCGATCGTGGACACGAAGTTCTCGATCTTGATGGCTTCTGCCGGGCACTCGCGCTGGCACTTCATGCAGCCGATGCAGCCGACGTCGCAGATCTTGCGCGTGACGGCGCCCTTGTCCTGATTGCGGCAGCCGACGAGCACAGCCTGCTTATACGGCACCTTCTCGATGATTTTCTTCGGGCAGGCATCAGCGCAGGCCATGCAGCCGACGCACTTGTCGCGGTCGACCTTGGCAACGCCGTTGACGATGTGCATCGCGCCGAACTTGCAGGCTCTGGCGCAGTTGCCGAGGCCGATGCAGGCGAAGCGGCACTCCTTGTTGCTCTTGCCGCCGAACAGCATGGCAGCCTGGCAATCCTGGGGCCCTTTGTAGTTGAAGCGCTTGACGGCGACGCCCTCCGCGCCGGAGCACGGCACGAACGCGACCATCTTCTCCTCCGCACCGGCGGAGACGCCCATGATCGCAGCGATCTTGTCGGCAGCTTCCTGGCCGCCGGCGACGCAGCAGTTGACCGGAGCCTGACCCGCCGCGACCGCAGCGGCATAACCGTCGCAGCCGGGGTAGCCGCAGCCGCCGCAGTTGGCGCCGGCGAGGCACTCACGCACGGCCTCCTGCTTGGGGTCAACTTCCACATGGAAGATTTTAGCGGCGAACGCCAGCAGCGCGCCGAAAACAGCGCCCATGATGCCGAGGACGGCGATCCCTTCGAGAATCAAAGTAAAATCCATATTTCAGCCCTCCTTAGCCGATCTTCATGCCGGAGAAGCCCATGAAAGCCAGGGCCAGCAGACCGGCGGAGACGAGGCAGATCGGGAAGCCCTCAAAGCTCTCCGGATAGTCGGCAAACTCGAGCTTCTCGCGCACGCTTGCGAACAGGCAGATGGCGAGCATGAAGCCGAGGCCGCCGAACACACCGTAGACCACGCTCTGCACAAAGCCGAAGCTGTACTGCGTGTTGAGCAGCACGACGCCGAGCACGGCGCAGTTGGTGGTGATCAGGGGCAGGTAGATGCCGAGCGCGGAGTACAGGGACGGGATGGACTTTTTGAGGAACATCTCGATGAACTGCACGAGCGCGGCGATGACGAGGATGTAAGCGATCGTCTGCAGGAAGCCCAGGCCGAGCTTGACGAGCAGGCAGTTGACGAGCCAGCAGATGGCGGACGCCAGGCCCATAACGAACGTGACGGCGAGACCCACGCCGGCGGCGGTGTCGATCTTGCTCGAGCAGCCGAGGAACGGGCAGCAGCCGAGGAACTGCGAGAAGATGAAGTTATTCGTCAGCACGGCGCTGAGGATGATGGCAAAAATACTGGTCGTAGAACTCATGTTATGCCGCCTCCTTTTCCTGCGCTGCGAGCGCTTTTTCCTTGGCTTCCTTCTTCTCGGCAGACTTGCGCAGCGCGTACTGCATGAGCGCAATCAGGCAGCCGAGGGTGATAAAGCCACCGATCGGGAGCGTAAGCACGAGCGCGCCGTACTCGGACGGGAAGATCTGAATGCCGTTGCCGGTGCCGATGACACCGTCGATGGTGTTGATGATGCCGGTGCCGAACGAGCCCTTGCCGAGCAGCTCACGGATGACGCACATGGCGATGAGCACGAGTGTGTAGCCGAGGCCCTGGAAGATGCCGTCGAAGAACGACGGGCCGACGGGGTTTTTCTGGCAGAACGCCTCGGCGCGGCCGATGATGATGCAGTTAACAACGATCAGCGGGATGAACACGCCCAGAGACGCGCTCAGCGCGGGAACGTAGGCCTGCAGCAGCAGGTCAACGATGGTGACGAAGCCCGCGATGACCAGCACGAAGATGGCCAGACGGATATCGTTCGGAATGACTTTGCGGATGAGGGAAATGACCACATTGCAGCAGGTCAGAATGACGAGCACGGACAGGCCCATGCCGATGCCGTTGAAGAGGCTGGTCGTGATGGCCATGGTGGCGCACATGCCGATGAGCTGCACGAGGACCGGGTTATTGGTAATGAGGCCTTCCTTGAACTGTTGTTTGATATTCATGTTTCAGCCCTCCTTAACCCAGCGACTTGGCCGCGTTGATGACGGTCTGCACTTCGGTAACGACGGCGCGGGACGTGATCGTCGCGCCGGAGATGGCGGTGATGTCGCCGCCGTCTTTGGCAAGCTTCATACCGTCGCCCTGACCGACGAGGTTGTCGCGCCAGGCGCCTTCGTTCGTGTCCGCCGCCTTGGCGCCGAGACCGGAGGTCTCGGAGTGCTTGGTGACGTACACGCCGGTGCAGTTATAATCATCGTCCAGGCCGACGACCATGGTGATCATGCCCTGCGCGCCGGAGAACGTGGTCTCGGCGACGTAGCCGGCCTGCTGGCCGCCGGTGGTGGCGGTGCTGAGCTTGGTGATGGTGCCGTCGTTCTCAAAATCGGCCTGCTCGGTGTATTCGTCGGCCGCGAGGACGTTGGCATATGCTTTCTTGGTCGTCTCGGCCGCGCGCATGGCGATGGTGTCCTTCGTCAGCTCATTGACGAGACCGAGGGCCAGCGCCATGATGGCGGACACGGCAAAGAGCACGAGCGCGAGTTTGATGATCTGGCCGCCGCCGGATTTCTTTTCAGTCTTTTCAGCCATTTGCAGCAGCCTCCTTTGCTTCTTTCTTCGCAGCCTTTGCAGCGGCCTTCTTGGCCTTGACGTCCTCACGGCTGACGCCGAACTGACGGCGCTGGGTGTGCTTGTCGAACATCCATGCGCAGCAGTTCATGATGAGGATGGCAAAGGAAACGCCCTCCGGGAAGCCGCCGAACACGCGGATGAGCACGGTCAGCGCGCCGCAGCCGACGCCGTAGATGATGCGGCCGGGAGCGGTGACGGGGCTGGTGCTGTAGTCGGTCGCCATGAAGAACGCGCCGAGCAGCAGGCCGCCGGACAGGAGGTTGTCGAGCATCCACTCGACGTGGGTGTAGCCGCCGCCGTTTTTGCTTCCGAAGATGAGCGTCAGCAGCGCGACGGTGCCGATGAACGACACGGGGATGTGCCAGGTGATGACCTTGCGGCACAGCAGGTACACGCCGCCGATGAGCAGCGCGAGCGCGCTGACTTCGCCGAGGCAGCCGGGCATGGTGCCGAGGAACATGGACTTATAAGTGAAGTACTGCGGCAGCGCCTCGCCGGCCTTCATGTAGCTGAGCGGGGTGGCCATGGTGGTCGCGTCCGCGCCGATGACGGACGTCAGGCTGCCGGGCACGACCCAGGTGGTCATGAACAGCGCGTAGGAGGCGAGCAGGAACGCACGGCCGGCGAGCGCCGGGTTGAGGAAGTTCTTGCCGATGCCGCCGTAGAGCTGCTTGACGACCACGATGGCGAAGAACGCGCCGATGATCGGCAGCCACCACTTGCAGTTGGCCGGCAGGGTGTACGCGAGCAGGATGCCCGTGACCACGGCGGACAGGTCGCCGATGGAGTCGGGCTTTTTCATGAGCTTGCGGTAAGCCCACTCAAAGAACACGCACGACACGATGGACACGGCCAGCGGGATGAGCGCCTGCGCGCCGAACTGCCACACGCCGACGCACAGCGCCGGGAGCAGGGCGATGATCACGTCGAGCATGATCTCGCGCGTGCCGCGCTTGGCGCGAACCTGAGGCTGATAGGCAGCGTCAAAGGTATATTCTTTCGGTGTCATTTCGTTTCAGCCTCCTTTGCAGCGGCTTCCGCGCGGGCCTTTTCTTCGGCCGCGCGGGCGGCGAAGAGGAGCTTCGCGGTCTTGAAGGTATGGGTCAGGGGCAGACGGCCCGGGCAATTGTACGAGCAGCTGCCGCACTCGAAGCAGTCAAGAATGTGGTACTTCTGCATATTCTCGAAGTCGCGCTTCTGGTAGTACTTATACATGTACAGCGGCTCGAGCTTCATCGGGCAGACGGTCAGGCACTTGCCGCAGTGGATGCACGTCGGGTTCTCGACGGAGCGGTCTTCCTTGTCGGTGAAGAACAGGATGCCCGCGGTGCCCTTGATGTTGGGCGCCTCGAGATTCGTGGCGATCAGGCCCATCATGGGGCCGCCGAGGACGATCTTCTTCGGCTCGACGACGAAGCCGCCGCACTGCTCGACGATGTAGCTGAACGGAGTGCCGAAGCGGCACTGCAGGTTGTAGGACTTATCGCCCATGGCGCTGCCGGCAACGGTGAGGACACGCTCGATGCTGGGCATGCCTTCGTAGCAGGCGCGGTAGATGGCGTAAGCCGTCTGGGTGCTGATGACGTTGCAGCCGACGCCGGACGGCAGGCCGCCGGGCTTGACCTCACGGTTCGTGATGGCCTTGATCTGCATCTTCTCAGCGCCCTGCGGGTACTTGACGTTCTCCGGCACGATCTCCACGCCGTACTGCGCGGGGTTTTTGGACAGGAGCAGGTCGATGGCGTCCTGCTTGTTCTTCTCGATGCCGTAGTAAGCCTTGTCGAGACCGGACGCGATGCGCGCCAGCTCGATGCCCTTGAGCAGCTCCTCGGGGTGGTTCTTCATGGTCAGGTGGTCGCCGTTGAGGTACGGCTCGCACTCTGCGCCGTTGATGATGAGGGTATCGACTTTGCCAAGGCCGCCGCGGATCTTGAACGCGGTCGGGAACATGGCGCCGCCGTGACCGACGATACCGGCCTCGCGGATGCGGTCAAGGATGGCTTCGGGATCCTTCATCTGCTCGGGCGTCAGGGGCGCGAGATCCGTGCAGGGGGTGTCCTGGAAGTCATTTTCGATCACGATCGCGGGGATCATATCGCCCAGGGGGTGGGGTCTCGGCTCGATGGCGATCACCTTACCGGAGACCGTCGCGTGGATGGGAGCGGAGACGGGTGCCGGATTGTCAGCGATCTTCTGACCCATCTTCACATAATCGCCCACCGCGACCAGCGGTTTGCAGGGTGCGCCGATATGCTGCATCATCGGGAGCACGACCTGCGGCGGAGGAGCAATGACGGTCACCGGGACATCCGGCGCCTTCATGTAGTTGGGATGAACTCCGCCATGAAACTTAAAGGGCATTTGCATCACCTCTCTATTTTTTGACCCACATATATTAGCACGCCAACCTAATTTCGTCCACCAAAAATGGCGGAAAAACATCAAATTGTACTAATTTAAATATTAACGAACCTGCAAAAAAGCTGACAAATCCAACATTTCCGGAAACTTTGCAACATTTTGTGCATATTGGCTGGATTTTTCGCCGCCGCGGTCCGCAGCGCGGAAAAAAATCCGCGTCCGGGACTTAACAAGCGGGGAAAAATCCTGTAAAATAGATAGCAAATGCGCTGCCGGCGCGCCGCCGGCAGAAAGGAGGCCACGTTATGCTGACACCCTGGGCGGATACGCTCGACCGCGCGCAGCCCCTGCCGGAGTATCCCCGGCCGCAGATGGTGCGCGACAGCTACCTGAATCTCAACGGCCCGTGGAGCTACGCGATCACGACGAGCGCGAACAAGCCCGCGCAGGCCGACGGCACGATCCTTGTGCCCTTCTCGCCCGAGAGCGAGCTGTCCGGCGTGGGACACGTCCTGCAGCCGGAGGAATACCTGTGGTACATCCGCACGGTCACGCTGCCGGACGGATTCAACGTCGGCCGCGTGCTGCTGCACTTCGGCGCGATCGACCAGACCGCGACTGTGTGGTGCAACGGCGTGGAGCTGGCCACGCACACGGGCGGCTACCTGCCGTTCACGGTGGACATCACCGAGGTGCTGGCCAAGGAAAACACGATCCTTGTGTGCGTGCGCGACGCGACGAACAAGTCCCAGCTCCCGCGCGGCAAGCAGACGCTGCACCCGCACGGCATCTGGTACACGCCGCAGAGCGGCATCTGGCAGACAGTCTGGCTCGAGAGCGTGCCGCAGAACTACATCCGCTCCCTGCACGTGACGCCGCTGTTTGACGCGCATCAGGTGGAGATCACCGTTGAGGGCGAAGGTCAGTGCACGATCGACCTCGAGGGCAAGCGCTTCACGTTCCCCGCGGGCGTGCCGGCGCACGTGCCGGTGCAGTCGTTTCGCCCCTGGTCGCCGGAGCACCCGACGCTCTACCCCTTCAGCGTGACGCTCGGGGACGACACGGTCTACAGCTACTTTGCCATGCGCAAGTGCAGCGTCGAGACGGACAAGGACGGCGTGCGCCGCCTGTTTCTCAACGGCAAACCGTATTTTCACAACGGCCTGCTCGACCAGGGCTACTGGCCGGACGGACTCTACACCGCGCCGAGCGACGACGCGCTCGTCTACGACATCCAGCTGGCCAAGGACATGGGCTTCAACATGCTGCGCAAGCACATCAAGGTCGAGTGCGACCGTTGGTACTATCACTGCGACCGGCTGGGCATGCTCGTCTGGCAGGACATGCCCTGCGGCGGCAGGCGCTACGACCCGCTCATCGTCTCGACCCCGCTCGTGACGGGCTGGCATCTCGACGACAGCTGGTATCCCCTCTTCGGCCGCACGAACGTGACGGCGCGCAAGGCGTTTTTGAACGAGCTGCGCGACATGGTCACCACGCTCTACAACCACCCATGCATCGCCGTGTGGGTGCCGTTCAACGAGGGCTGGGGTCAGTTTGACAGCCAGACGGCCGTGCAGGTCATCCGGTCCGTGGACAAGACGCGCACGATCGACCCGGCCAGCGGCTGGCACGATCAGGGCTTCGGCGATGTGCGCAGCCTGCACGTGTATTTCCAGAAGTACAGGTTCCAGCCCGATAAGCTCGGCCGCGCCACGCTGCTGTCGGAGTTCGGCGGCTATATCCACCGCGTCGAGGGCCACGCCATCGGCGGCAAGAGCGTCGGCTACAAGACGTGCGACGCCCCGCTCTCGCTCGAGTATGCGCTCCAGGCGCTCTATGACGAGCAGATCCGCCCCGCCATCGCGCAGGGCCTCAGCGCCGCGGTGTACACGCAGCTGAGCGACGTGGAGCATGAGCTCAACGGTCTCGTGACCTATGACCGCAGCATCGTGAAGCTCCCGGTAAAAACGCTGCACAAGATCTTTTATATCGAAAACGAGTGAAAAAAGGCCGCCCGCTGCGATCGCAGCGGGCGGTTGGTTTTTCTGTTTTGGGAGCGCTCAGTACGCCACGCCCCAGTAGATCATGCACTTGGCGGGCTTGCCGCACACGGGGCACACATCGTCGAGGTGCTCCTGCTCAAACGGGATGCAGCGGCTGGACATGCCGGCCTTGTCCTTCATCTCGAGCTCGCAGGCGAGGTCGCCGCACCACATGGTCTTGATGAAGCCGCCGTTTTTCTCCTGCAGTTCCTTGGCCTCGGCCAGCGAGTGCGCGGCATAGGTGTGCTCGTCGAGGTTGCGCTTGGCCTTGTCGAACAGGCCCTGCTGCACGGTTTCGAGCAGCTCGGGGATGCGCGCCTCCAGCTCATCGAGCGCGACGGTGATCTTCTCGCCGTTGTCGCGGCGGACGGCAACGCAGTGGCCGGCCTCGATGTCCTTCGGGCCGATCTCGACGCGCAGCGGCACGCCCTTCATCTCCCAGTTGGCGAACTTCCAGCCGGGGCTGTTGTCGCTGAAGTCGCCCTGCGCGCGCAGGCCGGCGGCCTTCAGGCGCGCAACGAGCTCCTCGGCCTTCTCGGTCACGCCGGGCTTGTGCGCCGCGATGGGCAGCACGATGACCTGGATCGGCGCGATGTGCGGCGGCAGGACGAGGCCGCTGTTGTCGCCGTGGGTCATGATGAGGCCGCCGATGACGCGCGTGGACAGGCCCCACGAGGTCTGGTGCGGGTAGACCTGCTGGTTGTTCTTGTCGGTGTAGGTGATGTCGAACGCGCGGGCGAACCCGTCGCCGAAGTAGTGGCTCGTGCCGGACTGGAGCGCCTTGTGGTCGTGCATCATGCACTCGATGGTGTAGGTGTTTTCGGCGCCGGCGAACTTCTCCTTGTCGGTCTTGTTGCCGCGGATGACGGGCATGGCCAGCTCCTGCTCGCAGGTCTCGGCATAAATTTCGAGCATCTGCAGCGTCTCCTTGCGGGCCTCGGCCTCAGTGGCGTGCAGGGTGTGGCCCTCCTGCCAGAGGAACTCACGCCCGCGCAGGAACGGGCGGGTGGTCTTTTCCCAGCGCATGACGCTGCACCACTGGTTATACAGGCACGGCAGGTCGCGCCAGCTGTGCACGATGTGGCTCCAGTGCTGGCAGAAGAGCGTCTCGGACGTCGGGCGCACGCACAGGCGCTCCGGCAGCTCCTCGCTGCCGCCCATCGTGACCCACGCGCACTCGGGCGCGAAGCCCTCGACGTGATCCTTCTCCTTCTGCAGCAGGCTCTCGGGGATCAGCATCGGCATGGCCACGTTCTGGTGGCCGGTCGCCTTGAACTTGCCGTCGAGTATCTTCTGGATGTTCTCCCAGATGGCGTAGCCATACGGGCGCATGATGAACAGGCCCTTGACATCGGAATAGTCCACGAGCTCCGCCTTGATGCACACGTCGGTGAACCACTGGGCGAAGTCGACTTCCATATCGGTGATCTGCTCGACCTTCTTTTCTTTGGCCATAAGCGCAACACTCCTCTGTATGCCGCGCAGAGATCCCGCGCGGGCGTATTCATAATGTATGGGGTAACTTATATAGTGTATAGAATCCGCCGCCGCTTGTCAAGCGCCAAGCAGCTCCTGCACCGCGAAAATTCCGATCATGACGGCGATGAGAAAGTACATCACGACCGCGGCGACGGAGTGCCGCGCCGGCCGGCGGTCAAACAGCTGGCCCACGCACCAGAACACGAGCAGGCCGGTGCCGATCCAGTAGACCGGGTTGAGCGCGACGGCCATGACCGTCACCTCCACGATCAGCAGTGCGAACACCGCGATCTGCCACGTGCGGATGCGCCGCGCGCGGCTGTTGCAGTAGATCTCGCGCCATGCGTCGGAAAGCTCGCGGCGCTGGCGGCGGAAAAACGATTCGCGCGGCTTTTTCGGCGCGGGCTCGCCCGTTTCGGCCGGCGTTTCGGCCGTCTCGGGCACAGTTTCGACGGTTTCGGCCGCGGTTTCGGGTTCCGTTTCAGTGTAGGGGCGCTCTTGTTCCATGCGTTCCACTCCTTTCCGGTTTTTCGGAAAACCGGTCCTTTTTCCTCAGGATACCCCGCCGCAGAGCGCCTGTCAAGGGCCGGATCGCGGCCGAAAAGTGCATTTCGGGCTTGACCGCACACCATTCGTGCAATATAATGTGTAAATTAGAGATGCTATTTCAAGATGCAATTGAACCCCTTGGAGGTGACCATCTATCAACAGACAGAGTTACATGGCGGAAATCAGCAGCCTGCTTGGCCTGATTACCGACGACAATACCCGTCAGGCGCTCATCGCGCAGATGGAGAACATGTTTGACAACGCGCCCGATGAGGAGCGCCTCATTCAGGAGATCGGCAACCCGACGAAGGTGGCCGTTGCCCTCATCCGCTACGCCGACAGCGGCAAGATCACGCCGGCCGCCGCGCCCGTGGTCGCGCCCGAGCAGGTGCAGCCCAAGCGCGCGCCGCAGCCGCGCCCGCGTGCCGAGCAGTACCGCCCCATCGCGCCGCAGCCTGCTCCCCAGCCGGCCTACGCCGACCAGGCCGCGGAGGATGCCTATGACGAGCAGCCCGCCGCGCCCGTGCTCGACGGCCAGTTCTCGTTTGACGAGCAGCCCGAGGAAGGCTACTATGATGAGCAGCCCGCCGACGACGGCTACTATGACGAGCAGCCCGCCGACGATGGCTACTATGACGAACAGCCCACGGACGATGGCTACTATGACGAACAGCCCACGGACGACGGCTACTACGACGAGCAGCCCGCCGGTGACGACGGCTACTACGACGAGCAGCCTGCCGGCGACGACGGCTATGACGACCCGAACTACGCCACCGACGGCGAGGAAGGGTATTATGACGAGGCCTATTACGAGGACGAGCCGGTCTACAAGACGAACGTCTTTCTGGCGATCCTCTACACGCTCGGCGCGATCGTGATCGGCGTGCCGGTGCTGGCCGTGCTGCTGGTGCTGGATTTGGCCGTGCTGGCCATCGGCGTCGCGTGCGGCGCCGGCGGCGTGGGCCTGATCGCAACGGCCTTCATTGGCCTGCCCATGGTGGCGGATATGCTCATCCTGCTCGGCGGCGGCGCCGCCGTGATCGCCATCGCGCTGGTTGTGATCTGGCTGGCCATCTGGCTGTTCATCCGCATGGTCATCGGCTGGGTCCGGCTGCTTGTGCGCCTGGGTAAGCGCTGGTGCAGAAAGGAGATCGCCGCATGAAAAAAGCCTGGAAAACCATTCTCATCATCGCGCTGTGCGTCCTGATCGTCGGCGAGATCGTGCTTGGCGTCGGTCTTGCGACCGGCGGCAGCCCCGACCGCATCTGGGAAGCGGCGTATGAGCACTACGACATCGGTGCGATCTTCGCCCTCATCAAGTCCTCCGGCATCGCGGACCTGCTGGCGAGCATCGGCCTGTAAGAAAAGCAAAACATGAGGCGGCGAGCGTGGCTCGCCGCCTCATTTCATTTTATTTCATTTTAAAGAGCAGCACGCCGCCCGTCATCAGCGCGAGCCCCGCCCACTTGCTCCAGCCGAAGGCGAGCTTTTCCGTGCCCATGATGCCAAAGGCGTCGATGGCCGCGGCCGTGGCCAGCTGCGCGATGAGGATCGTCGCCACGGCGAGCGTCGGGCCGAGCCTGCCCATGCCGAGCATGACCGTGACCGTGATGGCCAGCGCCAGCACACCGCCGAACCAGCAGTATTTCGGCGCGGCGCCCAGCGCGGCAAAGCTGCCCGTGCGCCAGAACACCAGCACCAGCAGCGACAGCACCGCCGCCACGCACTGCACGAAGGCATTGGTCTCCATCGTACCGATGTGTTCGCTCAGGCGCGTGTTCATCACGCCCTGAATGCTCATCGCCGCCCCGGCGAGGATGCACGCGAGAAATCCACCCAAAATTCATCGGCTCCTTCCGAATAATCCTTGCACTGCCGCGCGGAATGTGTTACACTGTGTCATACTGAAAAACATTTGCCCGCAGCACACGAACAAAGGAGGGGCTGTTTATGGCCGCAGGCAGCAAACCGAAATACTATCTCGTGGAGGCGAGCGTCCTGCCCGAGATTTTTGCCAAGGTGATCGAGGCCAAGGAGCTGCTCGAGACCGGCCAAGTGCGCACGGTGGCGGACGCCGTGGCGCGCGTGGACATCAGCCGCAGCGCGTTTTATAAATACAAGGACTTCGTGTCCCCGTTTCAGGACATGTCGCGCGGCCATCTCGTGACGTTCAACCTCGAGCTGCTCGACCGGCAGGGCGTGCTGTCGTCCGTCCTTGCTATTTTTGCCGAAAACGGCGCAAATATACTCACCATCAACCAGAGCATTCCGACGAGCGGCGTCGCCCCGGTGACGATCACGGCCGCGACCGAGAACATGCAGACGACGATGGAGGCGTTCATGGCGGCGCTCAAAGCGGCCGAGGGCATCATCCGCGTGCACCTCATGGCCGGCTGACCACGAAAAACAAAAGCATCCCCGGACCGAAATGGTCCGGGGATGTCCGTCCGTTAAAAAGTCCGTGCCGAACTTTTTAACAGACGGACAGCAAAATCGGATTCGAGGCGGGCCTTGCCCCCTCGAGCTCCCCCGCTGCTCTGTCCGCTTTGCACTTGCGCGCAGGTTCCAACAGTTTTACAGCCCCGGGCCAATTACGGTCCGGGGCTGTTTTCGCTTCATATCGATTTATCTTTTCACTCGAGCAGCTG
>OJPX01000732.1_pt1 | contig 13614 bp, 10 predicted proteins | sample 1598591 | NCBI WGS metagenome assembly OJPX01 (sample SAMN03922497, study PRJEB24848) | human gut metagenome | isolation source: stool sample | host: Homo sapiens | place: Germany | collected 2011-11
TTGTTAAACTCATCCAGTATCAGATTGACGGGCACATTGCAGCGGCCGTTCGGGCGACTGTCTGCATATCGAGTCAGTTTGATGAACATGAATGAGAAAAAGAGCGATGACAGGAACGCCATCGTAGCGTCCTGATCGCTCAGCACAATGTAATAGATGCACTTACTTCTGCCGGGTGCCGTCAGGTCAATGTCAGACTGACTCGTGATCCGCTGGACCGCCTGATTCTGAAGCACCTGAAGACGGGTACCCAGACCCAGTATGATGCCGGAACGCACCGTATCACTGGACTGGGCAAACAGATTAAAGGGCGCCCGTGCCGGATGGTCAAGCGGCAGCTTGTCAAACATAGCGGTCAGCTGCCGTTCGCTGTTTTGTGTGAGCAGCTGATATACAGCGGGGAGATGCTTCATATCGGGGCTTCGTGTCCGATCCTGGTCAATGAGCAGGATCAGCGCCTTCAAGAGATTGCCTTCGCCGTTGTCCCAGAAGTGATCGCCTTTACCTGAGCTGGTGTTTCCGATAATGACATTGGTCAGTACCTGCGCCATCAGCGTGTCGCCGTTCAGGTCTGACATACAGTTCCATGAGTCGCCGTGTTCAGGGGATACGAGATTGTAGATTTTCACATCATATTCTTCGTTTCGGAACATTTCCGAGGTATCGGCATAAAGCTCGCCCTTGCTGTCGGTTACGATCACGGACTCGCCGCGCCGCAGCGCCTGAAACAACGCATTGCGGATGATCGCGCGCGACTTCATGGTACCGGATGCGCCGAAAACGGCAATATGGCGGTTCAGTCTGGTGTCCTCCGGCATACAGACGGCTTTGCCGTTGTACTCGCCGAGGATCGTACCTTTGGCATCGGGGACCGGAGATATCTCCAGAACTTCCTTCATTTCTTTTTCGTCCATCCAGGATGCCGTGCCGTAGATACCGGATTTGCTTCTGGCAAAGCCGCGGGGATCATGCTGCTTTCCGTCAAACTTATCGTGGAGCTTCACATAGGCGAAGATGGCACCGGCGATCAGCAGAATCATCAGAATGCCTTTGATCCCGTTGCCACTGAAAGCCGCCGGAAAACAAATCAGCGGATTCCAGCTTACCGGTTTCATCGTGCTTTCACCGGAAACACCGCCGCTGTCCATCCACGCTGCGTAGTTGCCGAGCAATTGGCCAAGCATTCCGCCCAGATAGAACAGCCCGACGCATCCCAGTATGGCGGCGATGATAATGGCTATCTTGCAGTTTTTATCGTTCAAATAAATCCCTCCTTTCCGGGTCAAGTTCTGCCTCCACAGCGTCAAACCCAATCGTTTTTATTGTTACGCGGTTCCCGAGATACTCTCGGATGAATGCCATCTGGTATGGGTAACACAGCACCTCATAATTTCCGCACTGATTCTCGACGGCTTCCTTGAAGCGAACCAACCTTGCAAGATCTCCGTCCAGATGCGAGAACACATAGGCATCACCAATTTTTGCGTCATACTCAAACAGCCCACGGTCATAGGTTCGCACTTCCGGGTCAAATAGAAGCTCCAAGAGCCGTTCTTTCCAATCGGGTACGGTCATAAGCCGCAGCTGGCGACTGCCATGCTCATCCATAGGAATGAAATACAGATTGCGGTAGATGGCATCAAACCGGAACTCAGGTCGCTTGGTTGTGTCGGACTCTAACAGTGTCTTCAGTGCGATGCTCTCAGACTGGCCGAATAGAATGGCGGCCGGCGTTGCATCGGTGCCGGCATTCAGGCGGCTGATCTCAATAACGCTGTGCAGCGTTTTGAACTCGCCCTTGCCGCTCCATTTCATCACGGCGCTGCGCGTGTTATAAACGGCGTATGGCCGCTGTCCAAGATAGGCGGTTCCCACCATCCGGGTAAACATCGTTTTGTTCATCTCCGCTTCGCCGAGCTTCTTCAGTTCTTTGGCAAGATAAAAGCAAGGCGCATTGGGTATTCGTTGGGTAATGGTCCGGTTTTGAAGAATGGGAAGTATATACGGTCGGCATTCAATACCTGAGCGCATACACACAGCCACCGCTTCGGCAACACGGTGGTTTCTGTCCCGGTGTGCGGCATTCCCAGGGAATTTGTGTTCCCAAAAGGCGTCCATGTAATACCGGTAAGCGTCCGGGTGAAGCCAATCCAGTATGGGGAGAGCACCCTTATAAAAGCGCACAGATCTGCTGTTGCCTTTGCCGGTAACGGTAAGCAGGCGTGTGGTCAGTTCCGTTTTCGTTTGAGGGATGCGGAATGTTTCTGGCGTGGTGAGCTTATGAACCAGGGCTTTGTAAGCGCGTTCATTGCCGAGCAGGTAGAGCGAACGAATCGGATATTCACCGACGACGGAAAGCATTGCGATGAGCTGCCGGAGCTGACTGCCCGGGCGGAAGTATTGCATAGGCGCATCACCTCGCTTTGTAAGAAATTCCGACCACATGACTGCTCTCTTTGTCGGAATTTCCGCCGTGAAATCTGCCCCAAATCGCCGCTATACCGGGCATTTTTGACTCCCAATTTCTTATGTAAGTTTTCCGAACCGGAAAACGGCGGTTTTTACATAAGATTTTTCCCTTAACAAAAGCGAACTTCATAGAGCTTCACCCCCTTATCCGGCAGCGTTTTCTCTTCGACCATCCACATAGGAAAGTCGTGTTTAGGGATTACATAGACTTCCGTGCGGTCCTCACTTCCGGCAGCGCTGCAATAGTAATGCGAGCAAACTGCCGGGTGATCGTCGGGCAGAACATACAGTGCCAGAATGTCCGTGACCATATTGGTTTCGATATTATCGTGATCCCGCATGGCCCGTTCCGGGCGGCTTCTGTCATACACATGGCGGTAGGCAAGTACGCAATCCCGAAAGCGAACCGGAGGCTTGCCCTCAAAGAACTTCCGCATAGCCGGATAGAGGTAGGAGCGGATATAATCCGCCGAGCCGGACGCTTTCTTCGGCAGCAGTGCCGGAATACGGACGGAGAACCATCCTTCGGCTGTAAATCCGACCTCGACCGGGATCGTATCGGATATGATCGCATCCGTTTGGGCCGTTGCCCCGGCTGCTCCGGTGTAGGCCGGAAGGACACGGGTGAGAAGGACTGCCTGCTCGGACAGTTCCTCAAGCCGAAGCGCCCGGTTATAGCTTTCCGGGAGGTTTCCGTTTTCGTAAAACCAACGGACAGCAGCGGCCTGTTCCTTCATGCGGGACAGCTTGGCTTCCACCTTACCGAGTGTCTTCATATAAGTTGTTTCACCCTTCATGCTCGGTCGCCTCCTCACTGTAAAAACGGACCTCCGGTTCGTCCTGGCCGCAAAAATCCACCGTGGCGAACAGACACGGCGCATTCGGAAGCCGAACAGTGCTCACCATATCGATTCGAGGCACCACAACGATATATTTCATATCTTCCTGGGGCTGAAGCAGCTTCAGCAGATTCTGCTCTCCGTCATAGAGCACCACGATCTCATAGCCGACATTTTCTTTCAGAAAAAATAGCTGCGACGGGTAGACCGCCGGATAATGCGCCATCGGCTCCACCTTGTCAATGAACCGGAGCAGCACCCATATTGCCAGGATCATCCGCTGATCCGGCTGGCACATCGGGTCAAGCCCGATATAATAGCCGCCGGAAACATCTGCGATACGCATCTGCCTTTTCAGATTCCGCAGGATCTTTTCTGCCGTCTGCGGCGGCTTTTGCAGCATTTTTATGATTTGCGCACGGGGCAAGGCTCCGTATTGCGAGAGCCATTTGACCACATACTGTTCATCTGTCAACAGCACGATAACCACCTCCTTTTTGTACTCATTTGCACCCAAATGCGTATTCCGTGCAAAATACGCATCGTTAATCTGCCTCTTGCTGCCGTTCCTTGAGGATAGCTTCCAGCTCGGCACGGTCGGTCGTGATCATTTCCTGTTCCTCTTTGGATGCCTTGATGATGACAGGCACCTTGCTGTTGTTGGAGCAGATCAGCGCCTCGCCGCGTTCAAAGCGGGTAATGGAACGGATCTCGGTTTTTGTGAGCTTCAGCGTATCCCGTACAAACTCCGCTTCGTCCGGCTCCAGGTTCAGAATGATCTTGTTTTTGGAATTGTTGATAATGGCCCGACCGTAGCGCCCATCTTCCAAGCCGAAGAAATCGGACAGGTCCTGTGTTGCGGAAATCGCCGCACCGCCGAATCCACGAATGACCTTGAAAATCTCCAGACAGAACTCTGCCGCCATCCGGTTGGAGCCGGCACCGATCAGCTGCCAGATCTCATCGATCATAATGGCTTTCTTTTTTGTTCGGTCGCTTTTGATTTTATCCCAGACATAATCAAGGGCAATCATCATACCCACAGGCAGCAGCTTGCCCTTCAGCTCCGACAGGTCGAGAACGATATACTTATTAGACAGGTCCACATTCGTCTGTTGATTGAAGGACTGCGCCGAGCCGGTAACAAAACGGCTGACAATAACAGCGATACGCTTGGTCATTTCATTCTTTTGCAGTTCCTCATGTAGATCTCCGAGGATCGGCATGGTCTTCATCTTCGGCGGAACGGCATTGCGGTCCGCATAGACCGAATCGTTATCATGCGTGATACCGAACCTGCCGTAAGTGCGGATCAGCGCCTCATCCAGCATCTGTTCCTCTTCGTTGGTCATGTCCGGAATCAGCAGTGAGAAGAAAATCATCAGCTGCTGAATTTTCTGCGCCAGAAGGGAGTCCATCTCGCTGTAATCCAACTCATCAATCAGTTCCATCTCCGGGCTGATGGTGTGCCGGATCTCCATAATATTGATGCAGTGCGGCGAACCCGGTGCGATCTTGATAAACTGACCGCCGATGCGGTTACACGCCCGCCGGAACTCATGTCCCTTAATGGGAGCGATGATATAGCACTGAATGCCGCGCATACGCATACGCAGCGCCAGCAGCTGCATGGTAAAGGTCTTGCCTGCGCCGCTGGTGCCGAGCAGGTTTAGGTTGGCGTTTTTGTTTTTCTTCGTGTCAAACAGATCGACGATGCACAGCGAGTTGTTATGACGGTTGATTCCGAGCAGCACGCCGGTATCGTCCGACATCTCAAAGGATGTGAACATATAGGTAGAGGCTGCACCGCTGGTCAGCACATTTCGCTTGGATTTCTTTTCAAGCTTCGGGGACATCTGCAGAAACGGCATCACCGTGCGCAGGGCGTCCTCCTGCTGAAAGCTGCAGTCGCTGACATACATATCCATAGACTTGAGCATATCGGTCATCTGCTGCTTGCGCCACATCACTTCTTCGTAGGTCCGTGCGGACACGGTTACGAACACCGACATGTAAAAAAGGTCCTCGTTGTAATTGGCGATCCCTTGCTTGATGAAATATCCGGCCTGAATGGAACCGGCAAGCTCCTCATAGTCGGTCGAGGTGTCCTGCATACTTTTAAGCTTCGTGCGGTTCAGGCGGATGCGCTGGGCAACCTTGTCGATGGTCTTGCTGCGGTTTTCCCGTCTTAAAAACACATCGACATCAATGCCTTCACCGGCATTGATGAGGGATGACATCCATCCGGCGCGGACCTTATTCGGGTATCCGTTTCCTTTGATATACAGGAAGGAGTAGTAGAGCCCGTCCATAATGATGTAATTGCGGTGCATTAGGTCAATCCCGCGCGGCGCGATAAAATGCGCCATACGGATATGTGGGATCGGATCAATGCCGATGACTTTGTTTTTTGCCGCCATCGTGTCTAAGACGATGCGGTCGACACGGGAATGAAACGGCTCTTCTACACAGGAACGGCGATTGAAAAACATATATAAAATCTCCGCCGTTGCTTCGTCGGGATCCTTCGGCTGAAGGATATTGTTGCCGCACTGCATGAAGTAGGCCCGGGCGTTCTGCTCGGCGGTTAGCAGTGTGCTGCAGATCTGCCCATAGTCGCTGTTTTCATTACGCCGCAGTTCCTCGTATCGAAAAATCAAAAAGAAGCGCCTCGTCAGCGCTTCACGGCTTCCCACATCCTTAATGAGGCGGATATATCCCTCGCTGAGCTTCTTACACTGCTCGCTTTCCTCGGTTTCCATTTCCTTTCGGAGCATAGCTATGTGCTTATCGGAGTCGGCTTTGCGGGTGATGCTCTTAAACTGCAGATGTACCGGCGAAATTTTCAGCCAGCTTGCGAAGGAGCAGATGATCTCATACTGTTCTTCCTCCGAACGCAGCATAAAGTTGATAGGCTCGACTTCCAGGATCTTGATATACCGTCCATCGGCCGTTTCGATGATGCCGTGATCCAGATTTTTGATCGGAATGAAATCCTGGGTAAAGCTCAGCTTTTCAGGCTTTCTTTTTCCTGTTTTTCTTTTTGCGGAGCTGTCTTTGGTCATATTTGTATCCCACCCTTCTCAAATGCAGTTTTCTTCTGTGTGCCAGATAGCAGATAATGTGACCCGCATACTGGAACAGCGAATCGCCGTCAATGCCCATAGCAGCGAGAATCCCGATTGGAATCAGCGTGACGGTCATTACCACGATGCGTATTGTGGTTGCCATCGGGATCAGCATCAACTCCGGATATCCGATGGCCAATATCAGGATCAGTGCCTCGACCGCATTCCGCGGTTCCAGCATTCCGCCGAATATCTTTCCGGAGTCGGTATAGTTTGCAGGAATGGCAAAGGTCGTATTAAATTCTTTTTCTTCCATGATTCCTCCGTTCTTTTTTATCCCGGTGTATCACCGAAATCTACATTCTTCGGTCGGCGCAGTGCCAGCCCGACCTCATAGCTCGGCGTGTTGAAAATTACGCCCTCACCACCGGAGGAATGGACCCACATACGCTCGCCGTTTTCACCGTATCCGGCAAAAATAAGCACATGATTCCATCCGCCTCCGTCATCATCCATCAGGAATCCCAGATCACCGGGCAAAAGCTCTTCTGCGGTAATGGCATAGGATTCGTCCCACTGACTCCATGAGGCACCGTTCAAGCTGACGCCGACAGCCGTTTTATAGGTCCAGTCTGAAAAGCCGGAGCAATCCAGACCGAATGGACGGATCGTGCCGGTCGTTGTGGAGCCGGCGGCTGTAACGAGTTTCGGTGTGTTCCATTCATCATTCCATCCGGCCGCCGATTTGCCACCCCAGAAGTATGGCACCTTCCCGACGAGGGACAGCCCGGTTTTGACAATGTGCTTTCGTGTTTCGCTGCAATTCTGACGGGCGAGGAAGGCAATCAGTTCTACATCGGTAAGCGGAACGGTGCTGCCGTTTCCGGCCGTTCCGTAGAGCGTTTTCTTCAAAGCCAAGGCACGGGAGTGGATCACATCGCCGTATGTGGTTTCCAGGCCATTATAGGCGGCGTTGAGATCCAGCCCGAACGCCGTGGAAATCACCGTATTATCAAAGGGATGAATGGTGCATTCCAGATATTTAACGGTTTTCTTTTCCGGCGTAAGAGTTTCCTTGCCCGTGTACTGATAATAGGTTGCCTTGCGTGTTCCGGTGATATTGCCGCCGCTGTATACGGGGAGCGTCAGGGTGACGGCAGCGTATGCATCCACCTCGATCTGTGTATCGGATGACAACTGCTGATCCTGCAAATAGTAGGTCGTTTCCGCCGTTTCATACCGATATTGAGGGACGCCGTTGATCACTCCGGTCTTAACCGTTTTCGTTACCACGGTTATCGTGACCGGCTTGTAGGTATAGTAAGCGACCGGCGTGATCACTTCATTTTCCCGTTCCACTGAGGTTACGGGAAACATGTTGGCTGTCACACCGTCCAGCTTCTTTTGCATATCGTCCGGGTCGTTGCTGAGCTGTTCTACCGAAGTGGAATATGCCGACAAAATATAGGCGGTGTCGTAGCCGGCCGAGCTCTGCGCATAATTGATCAGCGCATTCATGGAAAGCTCCCGGTCATAGCCGCCGTCTGAAATCAGGCGTTCCACCTCAGCCATTGAAGCGTCGTACCCGGCATGGACAATGTCCGAAACCGTCTCAGAGAGATTTTCATAGATCTCCGTGATGGATACCGTCGGCTCATTGCCATCGAGACCAAGTGCTTTATTGATGATGATTCCGGGCAACTCTACGATCATAACAATGAGGAAAACCACCGATAGGCACAAGCAGACCAGAATCTTAAACAGGGTATGCCGCATGGCCCATGCGGCGGAGATGATCGCACCCCAAGGACCACCGGCGGCTGTACCGGCTGCAATTTCTGCCACGGCTTTGCCGCCCTCCACACCGGCCTTTACGGTTGCCGCAGCGGCATTGGCTGCTGCTTCCGCGCCTTTTTTCGCCGCCTGCTTTGCGGCTTGTTTTCCGGCATTTTTGGCGGCTTTTGCCGCCTGACCGGCCGCTTGACCGATATTATCCGAACCGTCTCCAATTTGCTGTTTTTGCGGCTCTGCCATTCTTTCACCTCCGTATTCAAACTGCCAAGGGCAGGCTTGTTTTCTCTTTTATATAGGAAGACAGCCGAACCGAAAACATTGCTCCGATCCGGCTGTCCGCCGTTTATCGTCTCCGTCTTGGCGACTTGATCTCTGTTTGATCACGGGATTTTGGCTCGCCATAACGGGACGGTGTGCTTTTGTACCGCACGGTTTCCGTAGAGACGGTGCGTACATTATCGCCGTCATAGACCGGTTTTCCGTTCTCATAAACTGGCTTGCGTTCCACTGCAGCCTCACCGTGTACTGCGTACCACTGGCTGCCGTGGACATCTTCATATACCTGATAGTCACCGCGGGGAGGTGCATACTGCGATGTATCATAGAACATCGTGCCGGATCCATTTTCATGCCGGACCTCAAAATGCCCGTCCATACGACCGGATCCATCCACGCTTGTGACCGGCTGTTCATAGCCCGGCATAAAGCTTTGGAACTGTGCCCGATTATAGCCATCCGCCGCGTCGCCCGCCTCAAAGGGAGGCGTTTCTGCGTGCTGCTGCATGGCGTACCACTCTACGCCGTTGGCCGCCTGGATTGTGGAATGCGGTGCATCCGGCTCGTCATAATATGCACTGTTGTACCATCTGCTCACGCCGCCGTCCGAAGATGCCTCAATGACACCGTCTCCAACCGTTCTGAGCGTTGCACCGTCCGCATCCGGGAATGCAGCTGCGACCTGTGCCGCCTCAGCGGAATTGCCGCTGAATACGGGTGCATCGTAAAATGCTCCGGCTCCGGAGCCGCTGGCCATCTGATACCACTGACTGCCGTCCGAGGCATTGACAACGGCGTGCGGACCGTCCGGCTTTTCAAACTGGGAAGCGTTGAACATCTCGACAGCCGTTTCTTTCCCGTCAGCACCGATTGCCTTTGTGGAGATATGTCCGCCGGTGATCTGCGTATCCGAGAGATCCATGCCTTTCATATGCGGCATATAATTGCCGAGACTGCGGTTGGCAATGTCGCCGCCGATAGAACCGGACACATTCGGTGTTCTGGACGCTACGGAAGAGATGGATTCTCCGGTCAATGTGGCGCCGTTACGGGCTGCCATACCGCCGAAAGCCCGACCGACAAAGCCGATCGTTCCGCCGGCGCCCATTCTTGTGCCGCCGTCCACGACCGCATCACGGACATACGAATTGCCCTTGAAACGGTTGGCAAAGCCTGCAGCGAACCCTGTTGCTGCTGCGCCTGTACCGGTTGCGGCACTGCCTCCGCGGAACACGCTGCCGGCGCTCCTTGCGCCTCCGGCCACGCCGGTGATCACTCGTGCAGCCATTAGCAGTTCCATGCCCATACCGGAGCCGGTCTGGGCTACATTCAGTCCCATTGCCGCGAGATAGCTGTCAAACTTCTGTGCCGTTTTGAGAAACGCCACTGCACAGAATAGCCACAGGAACACATTGCCGTTTCCGTTGGACAAGGCACCGCCTGTGCCGATGTACTGGCCAACCGAGGTTGAAAAGCCACGCAGGAACCAGACATTCATCACAAGGAGCAATAGCTGCGACCCGACCATCCGGCACCACGACCGGAATACCGGCGTTGTTGCTTTGGATGCGCCCATAGAAAAGGCGAGAGGTGAGGTGTAGCACAGCACGCCGACAACGATGTACCGTTCCACCGTTTCAAGCAGCAGCTTGAAATAGTTCCAGCCCAGCGCAATTTCCAGTATGGTGAGCAGCAGCAATCCGACCACCGAGATGGTGGCGATAAGACTGGTCAGCCCGTTTTGAAGGGCCTGCTCGATTCCGGCAAAGGTAAAGTCCTCCGCCGTCATCTGAATGTCCATGAGTGCCGTATACGGCGCTGTTGCGATTTTCAGCGTCAACAGGAAAATCGGCTTGGCATATCCAATCAGAAAGGCGAATAACGCACTTCTGCCAAGCAGTACCCACGGGTTTTCCGCTTCCGTTACAGGACCGCCGAATACACGGAACAACTGCCAGACTGTGATCAGAAACAGCAGTGCCCATGCGGTGTACTGCATTACGGTAAAGGCTTTAGACACAAACGGGAAGTATTCTTCCATTGCCGTCATATCCGTACCGAGTGCCTGAAGGAACAGCCCTGACACCGTATCCATCATGTCTGACACAACGCTGCTGATCCAGGTGACGATTCCTTCAAAAATCCAGTCAAGCATAGGTGTTCACCTCCTTTCCGCTTGACCGGATCTTTTACGGGTTGTAGTTTCCGCCGCTGATAAGGGGCTGCAGATAGGCAACGATAAAGCCGAGAGAATTCAGAACGATCCAGGTGATCACGATCCTCTTGAGCCAGCTCGTCGCCTCGTCGACGGCTCGCTGATTGCGCGATATCATGCGTACCAGCAGGGCGATAGCGGCCACGGTAACTGCCACGATGGTGCTGATCGCCACAAGCTCTCCGTAGATATCCTTCATGATCATCGAAAAACGATCCCACATATCTGCGGCGAATACCGCCTGTGTCGAAACGAGCAGTGCCGCCACAACGCTCACAAGCGACCAGTATGCGGTTTTGATCTTTCCATCGCGCAGCCGAAGCTGTCTGTTCATGCTTTTGGCCCTCCTTTCTTCGGTATTGGGCAGCAAAAAACGCCGTCTCTTAAAGCTTTTCAGCTCAAGAAACGGCGTCGGTTTCGCCCGATCCCAGTTTGGGACGATATTATTTTAGCACATTTACTTTCCCGTGTCATCGGCAATCGTGTGCCAACTTTTCGCCTTTTTATGGGCATATTCATTTCAGTCCTTCCAGAAGCGTCAGCATTTCCAGCCAGAAGTCTACATCCGGCGCAGCTGTCGCCCACAGACGAATGGAAAGAATGGAAATGGCCTGCTGACGATAGCGATAAAAGTTCCGCGACGACAGGTTTAGGCGATACAAAACCTCCTGATGGTTGAGCACCTCCGGCGCTATGTAGGATGTGTAGATGAGATTATACAGCCGTTCGCCGTTGTCCGGCTTCTTTCGGAGCACGGTCAGTGCCTCGTTGAGCCGATCCATTAACAGACGGGATTTCTGCATACCCTGCATCCGGCTTTCGAGTTTTTTGTTGCCCAGCGCCACCTCGACATCCACATCCTCGATCAGCTTGTCCACGCCTTCAAATGGCCGGTCAAGCTCGGTGGCAACCGTTTCAGGGAAGCATTCCAGCATCCACACCAGCGTGCGATAGTGCTGGAGAAGCATCAGCGTGTTGTGATAACAGTTTTTCGTCTTTTCCTGTCTGGCAGCACGCTTTTGTGCATCGTCGATCCGGCTGTCTCCCAAGATGCCTCGCCTTGTCAGAAGTGTGATAAAAGCGTCTGACTGCGCTTGTATTCGTTTTTCCTGCTGCTCATATTGCAGTTCATCCTGTTTGCTCATGATAAAACATCTCCTTTGCGATTTTGGTGATATCCGTCGGCCTGCACGGTCCGCGGATTTTATTCGTTTCCTGTACCTTGAGATCGAAATACCCTTTACTCCGGCAGACATACTCACAATTCTTACAGTTCCAACACAGAGAAAAATACGCGCGTATTATACTGTCCGAAAGTGCAACGCGATTTTCCTCCACATTGTCAATCGACTTTTCCACGGCATTTCTGCTGTACCATGCGACCAGCCGGTTGATGTGTTCATTGTCACTGCCTACCTTGTGCGTATTTGCACCCCAAATACGTATTTCGTCAAGAATACGCAGGAATTCTGCCTGCTCAGGCAAGGAAACCTCAGTATCCATCGGATAAGATTTATTGAAAACGAGGCAGCCGTAAGAGCCGGGAAGACGGTACAGTGCAAAGACATCCCCGTGCTTTTTGAAAAATCTCCATACCTTTGTCTTTTCCCAGCCCCAGCGCTGACCCAGTTTTTCCATAGTTAATATGGCGCCGTAATTGCCGTATTGAACAGCCGGCGCTATAAAAGAAAACGCATTGCCCGGTTCTTCTGATACTGTGTGGCACCAGAGGTCCAGCCATGCGTCTGCTTCATCAAATATATATCGCTCCTCGGCAAGTCGCTCCGTAATGTTGCGGGGGAGGCAGAGAAACCCAAAACCGTCTGTGGCATACACGGTTCCGTTCATGCACTCCTCGCCGGAGCATTTTACGACCCAATCCGTTAATTGATAGGTCAGCTTTTTGGTTTTGCTGTCCAGTGTGTATTTCAGATAACCGAGGTCTGACAGCTTATCCAGTATCTCTAAAGCCTGTACGCGGCTTTTGATGCCGAGAATACTCTTCAGCCCAACAATACCTCCGGACCACATTCCGGGGCTCACAGCGTTCTTATGGCCACAATAGAAGGCGTGTCCCTTGCGAAATGCAGCTCTGGCGGCAATCTTTGCCCAGGCACCCATAATACCTTTGCCGGCCGGCAGGGTATCTCTTCGGAGCTTTACCCATTCATACTTCATCAAGCATTTCAACATCAGCGCCTCCTTCCTTGGAATAATAAAAAAGACGACCATTCCGTCGTCACATAGTATCAGTCTTCGATTCTTACGATCAGTCCGTTTAGCTTGATCAGCTTCACGCCTTTGAGATACCAGAACTCACCGAGTTCGATTCTCGTCGGGATCCACTCTCCGTCAAGCAGCACCTCCAACCGTTCTCCGCAGTGAAGGCCGCCGTAGTAATCCAGCGGCCCGAAACGAATGTCCATCCGACCGATTACATCATCATAAATCAGTACACCTTGTTTTTTCATCCTTATCCTCCTCGTGAAATAGGAAAAGCCGAATGAGTTTCAGTGCTCATTCGGCTTTTCTGTGTGACAGGTTATTAAATATGTTTTGCTCGGCTGCCTATAAATTGGCTCCTCCTTTCGGGCATATTAAAGTCGAATTATGCCCGGGCCTCGAACCTAATTCTTGGACAAAATCAGCAAAACCCCAGTGTTTATGCGGCATAATCCTCTTTGTGTTATTATACCGCAATCATCGATCCGGCGCACGATCCCTGTTGCTTTCATCTATAATTTCCTCCAGTCAAAGCAAAATTTACAAAGGTAGTATCCGCGCGGCACCAAGTGAATATGCACATCCGCCGCGCCGCCATTTTTTACCGCCCACCATGGAAAAAGCGGAAACTGTAGCATTTATCACTGAAAAAATCCCGCAAAATGCATATACTGTCTGCAAGAAACCATAAGGCTGAGAGGAGAGTATGACCATGAAACAGACGAAATAC
>OJPX01000764.1_pt1 | contig 13132 bp, 9 predicted proteins | sample 1598591 | NCBI WGS metagenome assembly OJPX01 (sample SAMN03922497, study PRJEB24848) | human gut metagenome | isolation source: stool sample | host: Homo sapiens | place: Germany | collected 2011-11
TAAGCCTATCACTCTTATATGAAAGAGTAAATATCAACTGTGCGGGAGTAAATTCCACCGCATAAGCGGGCGGTGGAATTTAAATAAAAAATTTAGGACAATTTCTCATCTTTGTAGTAAGTCTTTACAGATGTTCAAAAACATTTTAAACTAGAGGTGTATAAAATCAAATACATAAATAAGGGTACAAAGAGAGAAAAAGCAGGAGGGAACTATGGCAGACAACGCAGAAAAAGACAAAAAAGATAATTCCTTTATGATGAAACTTGCCACGCTCATTGTAGACAAACGAAAAGGATTTTATCTGATCTTTATTGTTTTATGCATATTTTGCGTATTATCCATGAACAGAGTCAAGGTCAATAACGATCTGACCACTTATTTGCCGGACACAACAGAGACCAGAAGGGGACTGGATCTGATGGATTCGGAATTTACCACGTATGGCTCCGCCCGGATCCTGATCTGTAACGTGACGTTTGACGAGGCACAGAAACTGGCAGATCAGGTGGAGGAGATGGACGGTGTCAGCATGTTGGATTTCGATGACACCGAGGATCATTATCATGACATGGAGGCTTTATTGTCTGTCACTTTTGATGAGGAAGCAGACACGGAAGCTACACAGCAGCATCTGGATGAGGTATTGGATGCATTGTCCGATTATGATGTTTACTATTCTTCCGATATCGGTCAGGAAGAGCGTGACGCGGATGACTTGAATAATGATATGATCGTCATTCTGTTGTTGGCAGCAGTGGTTATCATAGCCGTATTGTTATTTACCTCTACGACTTATGCGGAAATTCCGGTTTATCTGACCACGTTTATCGTGGCAGCTATTTTGAATAAAGGTACGAACTACTGGTTCGGAACCATCAGTTTTGTAACGAACTCTATTGCGGTGGTACTGCAGTTAGGTCTGGCAGTAGACTATGCTATCATTCTTGCTCACCGTTTTATGGAAGAACATGAGGACAAGGATGCCAGAGAGGCTGTGATTGTTGCTTTGAGTAAGGCAATCCCGGAGATTTCCTCCAGTTCCCTGACCACCATCTCCGGTATGGTAGCCATGATGTTCATGCAGTTTAGAATTGGTTATGATATGGGTATCATTCTGGCAAAATCCATTATTTTCAGTATGGTAGCCGTATTCTTCCTGATGCCCGGACTGTTGTTGACCTTTTCCAAGGCCATCGACAACACCCATCACAAGAGCTTCGTTCCGAAGATCACAGCAGTCGGTAAGTTTTGTGTGGCTACCCGCTACATTATACCGCCTATTCTGATCGTAGGTGTTATTATAGCATTTTTCCTGTCCAATAAGGCAAACTACGTGTACGATACCAACACTCTGGAATCCAGTACTATGAGTGATAATAAATTTTCCGTCAGCATGGTAAATAAGGAATTCGGCATGGTGAACCAGTTGGCGGTCATTGTGCCGAACGGTGATTATGAAAAAGAGGCACAGACACTGAAAGCTCTGGAAAAGCTGGATGTGGTGAAATCCTGTCAGGGACTTGGCAATATCGAGGCCATGGACGGCTATATGCTGACGGATAAGCTGAATCCCAGACAGTTTGCGGAACTGATCGATCTGGATATTGAAGTGGCGGATATGTTGTATTCGGCATATGCACTGGATCAGAGCGATTATGGTGCGCTGGTCAGTGGCGTCAGTGAATACGAAGTTCCGTTTATTGATATGTTCCTGTTCATTTATGATCAGAAAGAAAGCGGCAACATCACACTGGACGATGATCTGGAAGAAACTCTGACGGATGCTTATTCCCAGATCTGTATTGCGAAAGATCAGCTGCTGGGCGAAGACAATTCCCGATTTGTTCTGGAATTGAATGTTCCTTATGAGGGAGAAGAGACCACAGCAGCACTGGATCAGATCCGTAATACCGTGGCAAAGTTCTATAATATAGATGACATTCTGCTAGTCGGTAACGCCACCAGTGATAAGGATCTGGGCGATTCCTTCGCAACGGATAATACGATCATCACGGTGCTGACAGCATTGTTCGTTATGATCATCCTGCTGTTCACCTTCCAGTCCGCCGGTCTGCCGGTACTGTTGGTTGTAACGATTCAGGGTAGTATCTGGATGAACTTCTCATTGCCGTATCTGTTGAATGAAAATGTATATTTCCTGGGATATCTGGTAGTATCTGCGATCCAGATGGGTGCAACGATCGACTACGCTATCGTTATCACCAGCCGTTACATGGATCTGAAGACCTATATGCCGATCAAGGAAGCCGCCATCGAAGCACTGAACCAGGCGTTCCCTACCATTGTTACCAGCGGATCCATGCTGGTATCTGCGGGATTTATTATCAGCTATGTATCTTCCAATGCAGCGGTAGCGGCCATCGGACTGGCTCTTGGTCGTGGTACTCTGACATCTATTTTGTTGGTACTGCTGGCATTGCCGCAGACACTGCTGATCGGAGATATCATTATTCAGAAGACAGCATTTACACTGAAACGGGATCTGGCAAAGCCCTTGCCCTCCGCCGGAAGAATCCGTATGAACGGTCACATCAAGGGTTATGTCAATGGTGTGTTGGAGGGTGATTTCATCGGTGTCATTGATGGTGAGATGGGTGCGGTGGTGCGTCCCAAGGATACCGTGACGATGGAGGAGCGGGACGATGCCCCGGAAGAAAACTATCCCAGACTGGAAGCCCAGGAGCTGCCGGAGCACGAAGCAGCAGGACAGGAAGAACCGGCTGGAGAAAATACAGTGGAAGCAGCCGGAAAAGACGGGGAAATTTCGGACAACAGTGAGGACAGAAATACGGAAAAAACAGCAGAAAGCGAGGGAACAGAAGATGAACAGTAAGAGATTATTATGTTTCCTGCTGGGAGCAGCATTGATCCTGCAGACACCGGCCACCGCCTATGCAGCAGAAACTTTGACCTATGAGCAGTACAGAGGCGGCAGCGGTTATAGCAGCACGATAAAGGAGCAGGATTATGCAGTCATAGAGATCAGCACGGAGGAGGATCTGCGGAAACTGGTGGAGAACTGTGTACTGGACAGTTGGTCCAGAGATAAAAAAGTAGTGCTGCAGAACGACATTGTTCTGAGCATGACAGGTGAACTCAGTATTCCTACGTTTGCAGGAATCTTTGACGGCAGCGGTTTTACTATTTCCAATGTGAAACTGACCGGAGACGGTTCGGCAGTGGGATTGTTCCGCTATGTGCAGGAGGGAGCAAAAGTTCGCAACCTTACGGTCACGGGGGAAGTATCTCCCTCTGGAAGTCAGGATCAGGTCGGCGGTATCGTCGGTGTGAACTATGGCAGCATTGAAAATTGTAAATTTACCGGAAATGTGGTCGGTGATACGGATGTCGGCGGTATTGCCGGAGTCAATGCCGAGAGCGGAGAGATCCGTCGGTGTGAATCCTCCGGAAATGTGATCGGCAATCATTCCGCAGGCGGTATTGTGGGCAACAACCACGGTATTCTGAATAACTGCAGCAACAATGGCAATATCAATACGTACAGCACGGAAGTGACTTATGATCTGGAAGATATCACCATGGACAATCTGGAGCAGATCAACAGTACCTCCAATGTGGCAGCTCATACGGACACCGGCGGAATCGCAGGTATTTCGGATGGTAAGATTTATTATTGCTCCAATTCCGGTGCCATCGGCTACCAGCACGTAGGCTACAATACCGGAGGTATCGTAGGCAGACTGCATCAGGGCTATCTGCAGAACTGCACCAACACCGGATATGTGCAGGGCAGAAAAGATGTGGGCGGTATCGTGGGTCAGATGGAGCCGTTCCTGGAAATCCAGTATCTCAGTGACAAGCTGAAGGAACTGGATACGGAGACAGACAAATTCCTGGATATGTTGGATGCCACCCAGAAAGATGTGAGCAGCTATAGCAAACAGGCATCCAGTATTGCCAAGAGTATCAGTTCGAACCTGAAGGATGCCAACAATGCGGGAAGTTCTCTGATCGGGACCGCTCATGATCTGTGGTATATTTACAATCAAGAGTTGAACGGCGTCAGCAACGATCTGAAAGTCCTGAATGACGATCTGAACAAGCAGGCGGATAATGACAAGAATAACGGCAACAGTCATGACGTTACCATCAGTGGAAATGACATTTGGAATGGTAACTGGGGTGGCGATGGCGATCATGACGTCAGTGGCGGAAACATTACCATCACCGTACCGGACGATACGGAGAGCTATAAATCGGCACTGAAAAAATTCGGAGAGAATGCCACCAAGCATCTGGATAACATGACGAATGCTTCCACGGATCGCAGTGGCGGTATCAAAGATAATCTGGACACACTGAATGACAGGCTCGACAAGGCTTTTGACCAGTTGGGTCAGTTTGGGGATGTACTGGAAGCCGGGACAGACAGCACCAGTGCCCACATGGATGAGCTGATGGATCAGGCCAGAGTTCTGCGGAATCTGGTCAGCGAAATCCGGGATGATCTCTTCCGGTATGAAGGAATTTCTGTAGAAGATACTTCGGATGAGTCAGCCAGCAAGGAAGAGGTGAACCCCGGAGATCCCGATGCGGAGGATGACACCGCAGAACCGGAAGGAACCGAAGAAGCGCGCTATGATACTTCCAGCTTCCAGAAGGGAAAGGTCACCTTATGTGTGAACCGCGGTACGGTGGAAGCCGATACGAATGTGGGCGGTATCGTTGGACAGGTGGCAACGGAATACGATTTTGACCCTGAGGACGATATCACTTTAACCGGAACGGAGAGTTTCGATGTGGAGCAGACGGTCAAGGCAGTCATCAGAGACAGCCGCAACCTTGGAGACGTGACCGGTAAAAAAGACTATGTCGGCGGTGTGGTCGGTAAAGCAGAATATGGCGCAGTCATTTCCTGTGAGTCTTATGCACCCGTAGAGAGTACCGGAGGCAGCTATGTGGGAGGAATTGCCGGATCTGCCAGCTATGCGATCCGCAGCTGTTACAGCATGGGCAGGATCACCGGTAAAAATAATATCGGAGGTATTGCCGGAGAAGGCTGTGATATTTTCTACAGCTATGCGTACAATGATCTGGATATGTCCGGCGAAGGCCAGGGCAGCATTGCCGGAAAAGTCAGTGATGATGGAACTCTGTATGGCAACTATTATGTGGAAGGCGGAGCCGGTGGCGTAGACGGCATTGGTTATCAGGGCGGTGCTACCCCGTTGTCCTACCAGGAATTCTGCAGCAAAGACGTTCCGGACGCTTTCTCACAGTTTACCATTACCTTCCAGGCGGATGGTGTAGAAGTGGCTTCCTATAAATGCGGTTACGGGGATTATCTGTCGGCAGACCAGATTCCGGAAGTACCGGAGAAGGATGGCTATTACGGTGTATGGCCGGATTATGATTTCAGTGATATTACCGGTAATAAAGTGCTGGAAGCAGAGTATGAGGAATGGACCGCATCCATTGCTTCCGCAGAGAAAAACGATAACAATAAGGCACTGGTTATGGCAGAAGGCAACTTCTATCCCAATGCAGCATTGCATCTGCAGGTAGAGGGAAATACTTATACAGTATCCATGACCAATTCCATGGAAGAGGATGCGCCGGACTATACCGGAGAAGCAACCTTGCGTGTCTACTGTGAGGATGCGGATAACACTGTCATAGAGGTAGCACAGGATGGAGAGTACACGGAAGTGGAATCCACTGTGATCGGCAGCTATAGACAGTTTACCATGGAAGTGCCCGGCAGCTTCCGCACGGTAGAGGCCGAGGGCAGTCATACACTGCTGATCGTACTTTGCATCGTCGGTGGTGCAGTCGTGATCCTGTTGATCGTATTGTTAGGGAAAAAAGCGGCAAAACGCCGGAAGACGCGCAAGGCGGCAAAACGTGACCGGAAAGCCGGAAAAGCTGACGAGGACCAGAGTGGCAAAACGGATGCAGCAGAAGATGCCGGACAGACGGCTGACGCAGAGGAATAACAATGATTCAGGCAGTTTTATTTGACATGGACGGTACGCTGATCGATACCGAAAAATATTACCGTATTTTCTGGCCGAAGGCACTGGCAGCCTGTGGGTATACCATGACAGATGAGCAGGCACTTACGATGCGCAGTCTGGGACGCCCCTTTGCCCCCAGACAGCTCAAGGACTGGTACGGTGAAGATTTTGACTATTATGTGGTGCGTGACAAACGAAAAGAGATGATGGAAGAAACACTGGACCGGGATGGCATCAAATGCAAGCCCGGTGCCGTGGAGCTTCTGGAAGATCTGAAAAAAAGGCATATCACCGCAGCGGTTGCCACAGCGACGGATCTGGAGCGGACGGAAAAATATCTGGCGATGGCAGGACTTCGGCCGTATTTTGAGAAACTGATTTCGGCCACTATGGTAGCAGAAGGTAAGCCGTCCCCGGATATTTATCTCTATGCCTGTAAGCAGCTGGGACTGGCACCGGAAGAGTGCATGGCCGTGGAGGATTCTCCCAACGGAGTCATGAGTGCTTACCGCGCCGGCTGTAAGGTTGTGATGGTGCCGGATCAGACACAGCCAGATGAAAAATTAAAAAAATGTCTGTACGCCTGCGTACCGACCCTGGCAGATATCAGCCACTTCATTTAGAGGTGGCTATATTTGTCATAGTAGCTTGATTTTTGTATTCCAGTGTGTTATTATTTTAACGATTAGAGTGACTATTCGGAAGACAATGAAATCAAGCGGGACTGCTTTGTCATGCTTGCATGTAAAAAGCAGTTTTGCTTGATTTTAGGTGACTCGAATAGAGTCACCGCCACACATATGAGCAAAAATAGCTGCGCAGCAGCGAAAGCACGATTTATCGTGCGATTTTGCGAATAATGTGTGGAATGTATTCATACTTGGAGCCCACGAGGGGCGGAAAGGAATGGAAGAAAATGAATTTTGATGACATCGTAGCAAAAGTAAAAGAGTGTGGGAAGAAGACCGTCGCAGTCTCCGTTGCACAGGACAGTGCAGTACTGGAAGCTGTACATGAGGCCAAGAGACTGGGCATTGCAGATGCAATCCTGGTAGGTGATGAGGCAAAGATCCGTGAGATTGCAGCCGGACTGAATATGGACCTCTCCGATTATGAGATCATCAATGAGCCGGATATGATCGAAGCTTCCCTGAAAGCTGTAAAGCTGGCACATGACGGCCGTGCAGATATGTATATGAAGGGCCTGATTGACTCCAAGAACTTCTTAAAGAGCGTACTGAACAAAGAAGTAGGCCTTCGTACCGGTGGAACCCTGTCTCATGTATGTGTATTTGAGATTCCCGGCATTGACAGACTTCTGTTCCTGACCGATGTTGCATTCATGACCTATCCTACACTGGAGGAGAAGGTTCAGATCATCAAGAACACCATTCCGGTATGTAATGCCTGCGGCGTTGCAGAGCCTAAGGTAGCACCTTTAGCAGCAGTTGAGGTTGTAAATCCCAAGATGCCCGTTACCGTAGATGCGGCAGAACTGACTAAGATGTGTGAAGAAGGACAGATCCCCGGCTGTATCGTAGACGGCCCGCTGTCTCTTGATCTGGCAATCGATCCCGAGGCAGCCAAGCATAAGGGCGCAACCGAACGTAAGATCCAGGGTGATGCAGATGTATTGCTGTTCCCGGATATCCATGCCGGCAACCTGGTATACAAAGCAATCGTACATATGGTAAAAGTAAAGAACGGATGCATCCTGACCGGTACCAAGGTACCCGTAGTCCTGACCAGCCGTTCCGATACCTTCGAGACCAAGGTATACTCCCTGGCACTGGCTGCAGTTGTAGCAGAAGAGATGAAAAAGAATCAGAAATAAGCTATGGATATCGTGATCGAAGTCGCTGTGGAAGCTGCGGGAGAACTGCTGTCGGCAGGTATAGATGCTGTAGTGGACAAAGCGGTAAAGCATAAGAGCGAATATAAGAGTGAATATAGGAGGAAACACACAATGGCAATCAAGAGTCTGATCATCAACCCCGGTTCCACCTCCACCAAGATCGGTGTATTTGAGGATGAGAACTTATTATTTGAAGAAACCCTGAGACATTCTACCGAGGAGATCTCCAAATACGATACTATTTTCGAACAGAAGGATTTCCGTAAGAAGATCATTACCGATCTGCTGGCAGAGAAGAACTGCGATCTGAAGAGCTTCAACGTGATCGTAGGACGTGGCGGTCTGTTAAAGCCCATCCCCAGTGGTACCTATGCGGTAACCGATGATCTGTTGGAGGATTTAAAAGTAGGTGTACAGGGTCAGCATGCTTCTAACTTAGGCGGTATTCTGGCAAGAGAGATCGGTGATGAGATCGGCGTTCCCTCTTACATCGTAGACCCCGTTGTAGTAGATGAGCTGATGCCCATCGCAAGATATTCCGGTCTGGAAGAGATCCCCAGAGGAAGTATCTTCCATGCCCTGAACCAGAAGGCAGTTGCCAAGAGATATGCAAAAGAGGCCGGCAAGCCTTATGAGTCCTTACGTCTGGTAGTCGTGCACATGGGCGGCGGTGTATCCGTAGGCGCACATGAGGACGGCAAGGTTGTAGACGTATTCAGTGCATTTGACGGTGACGGTGCATTCTCTCCGGAGCGTGCAGGCGGTGTACCCTGTGCAGCACTGGTAAAAATGTGCTTCTCCGGAAAATATACTGAGAAAGAGATAAGTGCAAAGCTGATCGGCAAGGGCGGCCTGAATTCTTACCTGGGTACCAACGATATGCGTGAAGTTACCAAGCGTGCCAATGAAGGCGATGCCAAGGCAGCTGAGGTGAAGCAGGCATTCCTGTTACAGGTAGCCAAAGACATCGGTGCTATGGCCTGTGTGCTGAACGGCAAGGTAGACCAGATCGTTATCACCGGAGGCATTGCATATGGTGAGGATGTAGTGGCTAAGCTGAAAGAGAGATGCGGCTGGATCGCTCCGGTGACCGTATATCCCGGTGAGGACGAGCTGTTAGCTCTGGCTCAGGGGGCTCTGCGTGTCATGAACGGCGAAGAACAGGTGAAGCAGTACTAATTTAGAAATTTAGAGTAAAAATATAGAACTCCCGGTGGAATGATTCCATCGGGAGTCTTTCTATTTCAGGGAATAGACTTTCTGTCAGCACTATCGTTTTAACTAAAAATCAGCTTTGACAGAATCCCCAGTACCAGCATGTGTACCGGATAAAAGGCATAGCAGGCAAGCTGGATCTTGCGGTTATGCGCGCCCTGGCGTCCATGGTAGCACCACAGAAGCGGCAGACACAACAGCGCCAGTCCCTGTTCTGAAATCTCGAAGGCATGACCGAAAAGCTGTAATGGAATCTGCATTCCTGCCAACAGCATGACATTGATCCAGTAGAGCCCGGCAAACTGTCCGGCAAGCTGCCACCATTTTTTCCCATGGAAGAGATAGAATACGATAACAGTCAGAACGCCTTCCCCGTAATAGTCGAACATGAGGAGGGTTGCCAGCACGTAGCCCACTGCAGATAGCAGCAGGATCGACGGAATCCACAGCCAGACCGGACATTTTTTCCGTAGGGTATCTATTGCCCAGATACACAGGAAGCCTGTGAGCAGTGTCCAGATCACGTTCTGATGAAACGGGTAGAATAACAGTCCACTGTACATCAGATTGATGGGAAGCTCAGAAAGAATGGCCAGAAGAAGCAGGCGCATGCAATATTTTTTCCTATCATGGGTATGGAAGAAGCCTTCCACCAGGAAAAAGGCGAACATGGGAAATGCCAGTCTGCCGATGCCGGTCAGCCACCAGGCATCTCCGGCGAGGGTAGCCCACAGGTGATCACAGAACATGAACGCCATAGCGAGGATATGCAGCGTCAGAGCACTGAGATCCGGTGGGAAAATAGAACAATGGGATACTTTGTTTTGCAAAATAAAACTCCTTTCAAAATTCCTTACGGAAGGATATAGTTGCATTATATCTTGTTTATGCGCTATAGTAAATATATCTGTGAAAGAGTATATGAAATTCCAATGATGGCTTACCCGGCATTTATATGCCGCAAAGCCTGTTGGGCGCACAGATATTGACAGAAAAACAAAATGCAGCACAGGAGGAATACAATGCGTCGTAACGATCGTGAGATTACAGAATTTTCGGAAATGACAGATGTCATGAAGAGGTGTGATGTGTGCAGACTTGCACTGAATGATGAGGAAGGCTATCCGTATCTTCTGCCGTTGAATTTCGGAATGGAAGAGATGGACGGCAGAGTGACACTCTATTTTCACGGGGCAAAAGAAGGAAAAAAATATGACTTGATCCGTAAGGATGTCAGGGCAAGCTTCGAGATGGATTGCTCCCACAGACTGGTGCTGTCAGAGAAAGAAGATGGCTGCCAGTGCACTATGGAATACGAGAGCGTGATCGGTCAGGGAACTATAGAGATCCTGTCGGATGCGGAAAAACAGAAAGCATTGAATCTTCTGATGAAGCAGTACTATCCTGACAGAACGGAGAATTTCGTATTCCGACCGGAAGCCGTAGCCATGACGGAGATATTCTGCCTGAAAGTGGAGCATATGACGGGGAAGAAACGTTTCAAAAAGTCGTAGAAGATATTTTCTATTGATATCCCCACGGGATAGGGCAGCAGGAAAATAGAGATAAAATAGAGAGGATGAGGGACAACTATGTATACAGACGGACAGATATATATGGGCCTGGCAGATGGTCAGCGTGTGAATATGTCGCTGAATATGAGTAACCGCCATGGACTGATCGCAGGAGCCAGCGGCACCGGCAAGACGATCACTATGAAGGCCATGGCAGAATCTTTTTCAGATGCGGGAGTGCCGGTATTTTTGTGTGATGTGAAGGGGGATGTCTCCGGAATTGCCACAGCCGGTGTGGCTTCGGAATCCATGGACAGGAGGATTGATAAATTCGGTATCCGCAACAGTTTTTCCTATAAGGCTTATCCGGTCTGCTTCTGGGACATCTATCAGGAGGGCGGCCATCCGGTGAGAGCCACCATCTCCGATATGGGACCGGAGCTTTTATCTCGTATTCTGGGGCTCACCGCTGCGCAGGAAGGTGTATTGAATATTGTCTTCCGGATCGCGGATGACAAGGGACTTTTATTGATCGACTTAAAGGATCTGCGTATTCTGCTGAATTATGTGGCAGAACACAAGGATGACTATCTGACCACCTACGGAAGTATCTCCAAGCAGTCCGTGGGCGGTATTCTGCGGGCGCTACTGCCTCTGGAGAATCAGGGCGGAGATCTCTTTTTCGGAGAACCGGATCTGGATATTTATGACTGGATGCGTACGGATGTGTACGGCAAAGGTATTGTCAATGTGCTGAACTGCGTAAAACTGGTGCAGAATCCCACACTGTATGCCAGCTTCCTGTTATGGATGATGTCAGAATTATTCCAGAAGCTTCCCGAGGCGGGAGATCTGGAAAAGCCGAAGCTGGTATTTTTCTTCGATGAGGCACACCTGTTGTTTGCTGATGCACCGAAGATACTGGTGCAGAAGATCGAGCAGGTGGTAAAGCTGATCCGTTCCAAGGGCGTGGGTATCTATTTCGTGACCCAGAGCCCCAGTGATATTCCCGATTCCGTGCTGGCACAGTTAAGCAACCGGGTACAGCATGCCCTCCGGGCGTACACTCCGGCGGAGCAGAAAGCTGTCCGGGCAGCAGCACAGTCCCTGCGGGCCAATCCTGCCTTTAAGGCAGAAGAAGTCATCATGGAACTGGGCGTAGGTGAGGCACTGACTTCCTTTCTGGATGAGAACGGCGTGCCCGGCATTGCCCAGCGTACCTCCATCATCTGCCCCCAGAGCTTTATGGGACCTGTGGATGAGACGGAGCGCAGGAATCTGATGGCGAGAGACGGCATGGGACGCTACGATGAGGCGGTGGACAATATTTCTGCCTACGAAGTGTTGACAGATACCATGGAGCATGAGGCGAAAGCGGCACAGCTGGCAGCAGAGCGGGCACAGCTGGAGAAGGATAAGGAAGCGCTGGCAAAGCAGCAGGCAAAACTGCAGGAATCCACCGTAAAGCAGAAGCAGAAGGAATGGGAAGCCGCACAGAAAAAGAAGGAAAAGGCAGCGGAACGCAGACAGGCCCAGATCGAGCGCCAGCTGATTAACACCGGTGCCCAGGTCATCAAGAGAGGAATTTTGAGTACACTGTTTGGAAAGTAATTAGGAATAAAATTCTTTTGATGCTTATTCTGCCATCGTCAGCGGACGGAAAGATTATGCAAAACGATGGAAAGGCTAGAATAACTGCAACCAGAGAAAGTGTCCGCCAAAGATCAGCCAGAGGACGGACAGAACCGACAGCAGGATACAGACGATGGTCTTCGCCGGCTGCCGGGGGCGTCTGCAAAGTAACGGCGGTAGAGCGATGGCAAGCAGAAGGATCGGAATCCCGTACCGGAAAAGCATAAGCCCGATGGCAAAGGCACCCAAAGCCAGGGTGAAGAGTGCTTCGTCTAAATTTGCTTCATTTTGTATAAATAAGAACGCACCAGTAAAGAAGAGAAACGCAAGAAGGATCACGGAAAAAATACTAAGACAGAGGATGCGAAGCCATTTCGCGGCTCTGTCTTTTTTCTGCTGGCGGGCTTCGCAGATCACATCGCTGAGGAGCGCGTTGGTGTCCACAGAGGGAAAGGCAATCCGCTCGCCGCAGCAAAGCTCCTCAATAGATACCGACAGCGCAGCCGCCAGATCATCCAACAGAGAAATGTCGGGGTAAGCATTGCCGGTTTCCCAACGTGAGATTGCCTTGTTCGTGACATGCAGCTGATCAGCTAACTGCTGTTGCGTCAGTCCCAGAGCCATCCGCTGTTCTCTGATAAAAGTTCCCATTTTGGCCTTATCCATGTGCTTCACCAGCCCCCTTTATAGTTTTAATATTTGATTTCAGTATAGAAGAATCCGGGGGAATTGGCAATCTACCGAAGCGAGAATGCCGGGAAATTAACTGGAAAGTTAGTAAAGAAATGCTATCAAATCCCCGTAGCCCTTGGCAAGGTATAAGAAACGCGGCACGCTCGTACTTTAGTACGATGCGCTCCTGTCGCAGAGCGTAGCGGTACATAAGCGGTCACAGTACGACCGCAATGCGTCCC
>OJPX01000766.1_pt1 | contig 13117 bp, 7 predicted proteins | sample 1598591 | NCBI WGS metagenome assembly OJPX01 (sample SAMN03922497, study PRJEB24848) | human gut metagenome | isolation source: stool sample | host: Homo sapiens | place: Germany | collected 2011-11
TTTCGGCTCCCCAAACGCCCGCGCTTCGCCTGTCCGGATATGAAGCGTACAACCATACGCGGGAAAAAAACACCCTCTTTGTCGGGGAACGCTGCAATGTGGCGGGTTCCCCCAAATTCGCCCGCCTGATTCGTGAAGGAAATTACGAGGAAGCGGTATCCATTGCCCGGCAGCAGGTGGAAAACGGCGCGCTGGTATTGGATTTCTGTTTTGACGACGGCCTGATCGACGGGCCGCAGGCCATGGTCCGCTTCCTGAACCTTGTTTCCGCAGAGCCGGATATCGCCCGCGTTCCTTTCATGGTGGATTCCTCCAAGTGGGAGGTGCTGGAAGCGGGGCTCCAATGCATGCAGGGCAAGGGAATCGTGAATTCCATTTCTCTGAAGGAGGGGGAAGAAGAATTCCTGAAGAAAGCGGCGCTGATTAAAAAGTACGGCGCGGCGGTCGTGGTCATGGCGTTTGACGAACAGGGGCAGGCCGCCAATTACGAGGACCGCGTCCGCATCTCCAGACGGGCCTATGACTTGCTGGTAAACCGGGTGCAGTTTCCTCCGGAAGACATCATTTTTGACCCGAACGTCCTGACCGTAGGCACCGGCATTGCGGAACACGCCGATTACGCTCTTGATTTCTTCAAGGCCGCAGGCTGGATCTCCCGGAACCTGCCGCATGCCCACATTTCCGGCGGCATTTCCAATGTCTCCTTTGCTTTCCGCGGCAACAACCCGGTGCGGGAAGCCATGCATTCCGCTTTCCTGTACCACGCTACGCAGCAGGGGCTGGACATGTGCATCGTGAATGCCGGGATGCTGGAGGTGTACGACAATATTCCCAAGGACAGGCTGGAGCTGATTGAAGACGTTCTGCTGAACCGGAGGACGGACGCCACGGAACGCCTGACGGATTACGCGGAAAAACTGGCTGCGGAAAAAACCGGAGACGGAAAGGAGAAAAAAACCGTACAGGCCTGGAGGGAGCAGGACGTTGCCAAACGTCTGGAATATTCTCTTATCAAGGGCATTACCGAATTTGTTGACGCGGATACGGAGGAGGCTTTTCAGGAGCTGGGGTCCCCGCTGAACGTGATTGAAGGCCCTCTGATGGCCGGCATGAAGGTCGTCGGGCAACTGTTCGGGGACGGCAAAATGTTCCTGCCGCAGGTGGTGAAAAGCGCCCGCGTCATGAAACAGGCTGTAGCCTGGCTCACCCCCTATATAGAAGCGGACAGCAAAGGAGCCGCCAAGGCGGGAAAAGCCGTAATCGCCACCGTGAAGGGGGACGTGCATGACATCGGCAAAAATATCGTCGGCGTGGTGTTGGGCTGCAATGGTTTTGAAATGATTGACCTGGGCGTCATGGTCCATTGCGATACCATTCTGGACCGGGCGGAAGCGGAACAGGCGAACCTGGTGATGCTTTCCGGGCTGATCACCCCTTCCCTGGAAGAGATGTCCCATGTAGCCGCGGAGATGGAACGCCGGGGGATGACCATTCCCCTGATGGTGGGGGGAGCTACGACGTCAGCCCTGCATACGGCCCTGAAAATAGCCCCCCATTATCAAGGAGCCGTGGTGCATACGGAGGATGCCTCCCAGGTGGTTCCCGCAGCCGCCTCCCTGGTGGGAGAAAAAAAGGATTCCTACATTGCCGCCGTGAAGGCCCGGCAGGAGGAATTGCGCAACAATCATGAAAACAAACCCGTCCGGGACCTCCTGCCCCTGGAGAAAGCCAGGGAATTGCGCTGGAAGGGAGCGGAAGGCGGCTATCTCCCCCCCGTTCCCGCCCGTCTTGGCCCGGTTTCCATCGGCAGCCTGCACAGCTCCGTAAGCTGCGGCTGCTGCAGTGACGATCCACGTTATTACGTAACTGTTCAGGAGCTTATCGAGCGCATGGACTGGACGCCTTTTTTCCACGCCTGGGAGCTGCACGGCACATGGGACCGCGCCCGCCGGGAGTTCCGCACCAAAGACCCGTCCAAGGCTGAGGCGGCCGCGGCGCTGTACCAGGACGCCCTCCGCCTGCTGGAACAGGCCGTGAAGGAAAACCGCTACCAGGCGCGCGGCGTCATAGGCATTTTCCCGGCCAATTCAACAGCCAGCCATGACGACATCACCGTCTGGGCTGATGAATCCAGAACCATTCCCCTGGCTACGCTGCTGACGCAGCGCCAGCAACTGGACAAACAGGGGAAACCCCGGCTGGCGCTGGCGGACTTCATCGCTCCCGAAGGCGTCAGGGATTACGTGGGGGCCATGGCGGTCAGCATCCACGGCTCCCGCCGCTGGGCAAAGGAATGGGAAGCCAGAAACGACTCCTACCGCGCCCTGCTGGTCAGCTCTCTGGCGGACCGCCTGGTGGAGGCTTTCGCGGCCATCGCCCATGACAAGCTGCGCCTTTTGTGGAATATTCCGGAAGGGTCCGGCGTGCGACCTGCCTGCGGGTACCCCAGCCAGCCGGACCACCAGGAAAAGGAAACCGTCTTCACCCTGCTCCACGCCCGGGAGGAAGCGGGCATGAGCCTGACGGAAACATGGATGATGCAGCCCGTTTCTTCCGTCTGCGCCCTCGTCTTCTCCCATCCGGAAAGCACTTATTTCTCCGTGGGCGTCACCGGGGAAGACCAGCAGGAGGATTACGCCTCCAGAAAGCGGGCCTCCCGGCCCTGACTCCCCTTTCCCTTTTATGCAGCATACCGACCAGATACAGGCCCTTTCGGAATTCCTGCTGGAATACGCCACCACCCTCATGGGCGCGGGGGTGCACACCAACCGCGCCGTGCGCAACATTTCCCGCATTGCCGCTGCATACGGATACAGCGCAGACATGACCATTTTCCAGCGCAATATCACCATGAGCCTGATCTGCAAGGATGACGAGACGCTGCGCCGCACCTCCGTCCGGAAACTGAAACCCCTGGCGTTCAACCTGAACCTGATCCAGCAGCTCAGTGAATTGAGCTGGCTCCCGGTGGACAACAACGTCAGCATTGCGGAAATGGAACAGGCATTCCGCTCCATGGTGCGCACCAAAAGATTTTCCCGCTGGACGGACCTGCTCCTGGTCAGCGTGGGCAACGCCGCCTTCTGCCGCCTGTTTAACGGAGACCTGTGGGCCATGCTGACCGTGTTCGCCGCCACCATGCTGGGCTTTCTGGCCAAGCAGCAGCTTACCCGGTTGAAATACAACCCGCTGGGGGTCATCATCCTTTCTGCCTTCACCGCTTCCATGGCAGCCGCGTGCGCCGTCCTTTTCCAGATAGGCTCCACGCCGCAGATCGCCCTGGCAGCCAGCGTCCTGTTCCTGGTGCCCGGCGTCCAGATGATCAACTCCATCATGGACCTGATGCACGGCCACATCCTGATGGGCATCTCCCGCGGCATCCATTCCATCATGATGATTGCCTGCATCGCCATCGGCCTCTCCGCAACCATGCTCATCGTAGGGGTAAACAGCTTATGAATCCGGATCTTATTTCCTCCATCCTTCTGGACGGGCTGATGGCCGCCATTGCCGCCACGGGATTTGCCGTCATCTCCAATCCGCCCAGGCGCGCCATTGCCGTTTCCGCCGTTCTGGCGGCCGTCGGCCACGCTTTCCGCTTTTACATGCTGCACTCCTGGACCATTGACATTTCCAGCGCCACCTTCATTGCCGCCTTCACCATAGGCATGCTGGGCGTCATGACGGCCAAGCTGGTGAAGTGCCCGGCGGAAATATTCGCTTTCCCTTCCCTCCTGCCCATGATTCCCGGCGTGTACGCCTATAAGACCATCCTGGCCCTGATGCAGTTCATGCAGGAGAACCAGGACGCGGCCGTCATGAACCGTCTGATTGTGGACATCTGCAAAAACGGCATCACCGCCTTCTTCATCATCTTTTCCCTGGTTATCGGAGTAGCCATACCCCTGCTGATGTTCAAACGGTTGAGCTATACCAGGCATCTGGTCAAAGAACCTTGACCGGCGTTTCGCCCGTCCTTAACCGGCTTGAGCTTCCGGGAAAATATCACCGGGGCGTTGAAAGCCAAAGGCGTTCTTTCAAGGATAAAATCCAATAGAAGAAGAACAGCCCCGTAGCCTCCCTGTCCGGCCCGTTTTCATCCCTCTCCCTTGAATCTTGACGCGTTCCGTCATCCTCCCTAAACTTTCTTCCGTACAACCGCAACTGCAATGGCTGAAAAAAATAACGCCAACATTGGCTTCGAAAAACAAATATGGGACGCCGCCTGCGAACTGTGGGGGCACATCCCCGCCGCGGACTATCGCAAAGTCATCGTCGGCCTGATTTTCCTGCGCTACATCTCCTGCGCCTTTGAACGGAAATTCCAGGCGCTCCTGGCGGAAGGGGAAGGCTTTGAAAATGACCGTGACGAATATCTGGCGGACAATATCTTCTTTGTCCCGGAAAAAGCGCGCTGGTCCGCCGTGGCCGCGGCGGCGCACACGGAAGAAATCGGCAAGGTCATTGATGAAGCCATGCTTGCCATTGAAACCGAAAACAGGAGCCTGAAAAATGTCCTTCCCAAAAACTACGCCAGCCCGGATCTGGACAAACGGGTGCTGGGCAACGTCGTGGACATCTTCACCAATATGGACATGGGGGATGCGGAGGCGGGGAAAGACCTGCTGGGCAGGACTTATGAATACTGCATCGCCCAGTTCGCCGCCTATGAAGGCGTGAAAGGCGGCGAATTCTACACCCCCGCCAGCATCGTCAAAACCATCGTCGCCATCCTGAAACCCTTTGACAACTGCCGGGTTTACGACCCGTGCTGCGGCTCCGGAGGCATGTTCGTGCAGAGCGTCAAATTCCTTCAGGCGCACAGCGGGCGGAAAGACGGCATCGCCGTTTACGGTCAGGAAAGCAATGCGGATACCTGGAAAATGGCAAAAATCAACATGGCCATCCGGGGCATTGAAGCCGACTTCGGCCCCCACCAGGCGGACACCTTCTTCAATGACCTGCATCCCTCCCTTAAGGCGGACTTCATCATGGCCAACCCTCCCTTTAACCTCTCCAACTGGGGCCAGTCCCAGCTGCGGGATGATGTCCGCTGGAAATACGGCATCCCCCCCGCGGGCAATGCCAACTACGCCTGGATCCAGCACATGATCCACCACCTTGCCCCGGACGGGAAAATCGGGCTGGTGCTGGCCAACGGCTCCCTGTCCACCCAGTCTTCCGGCGAGGGGGAAATCCGCAAAAACATCATTGAGGCGGATTTGGTGGAAGGCATCGTCGCCCTGCCCCCCAACCTCTTCTACAGCGTGACCATTCCCGTAACCCTCTGGTTCATCAGCAAAAACAAGAGGCAGAAAGGCAAAACGCTGTTCATTGACGCCCGGAAAATGGGAACCATGGTCACCCGTAAGCACCGCGACTTTTCAGAGGAAGACATCCGGAAACTGGCCGATGCCTTTGAAGCCTTCCAGAAAGGCTCTCTGGAGGAAATCAGGGGATTCTGCGCCATCGCAGACCTGGAAACCATCAAACGGCAGGACTACATCCTCACCCCCGGCCGCTACGTCGGAATTGAGGAACAGGAAGACGACGGAGAACCTTTTGAAGAAAAAATGGCCCGTTTGACTTCCGAACTGTCCGGACTCTTCGAGAAATCCCACAAACTGGAAACAGAAATTAAGGAACGATTGGGGGCCATCGGGTATGAAATATAAATGGGGAGACCTCATCACGTTAGAATATGGAAAACCCGTCAAGGACAAAGACTCCAAAAGCGGTAATATTCCAGTCTTTGGAACAAATGGACAAATTGGAACCAGCCATCTGCCTCCTCTATGCCCTCATGCTTCCTTCATTTTAGGCAGAAAGGGTGCATATCGAGGGGTTCATTATTCAGATGTTCCCTTTTCTGTAATTGATACTGCTTTTTATGCTAAAAATATACGGACAGATATTTTATCCTTAAAATGGGCATACTACAAATTCCTGACATATGATATCAATCGCATGGATAGCGGTTCGGCTATTCCTTCTACAGATCGATACGAAATATATGGAATAGAAGTAGAATTACCACCCATCAAATACCAACAAAAAATTGTTTGTTTATTAGAATTCCTTAATAAAAAAATTGAATTAAATAACCGTATAAATGATAATTTAGAGCAGCAAGCCGCCGCAATTTTCAGATCATGGTTTGTCAATTGTGTTCCATTCGGAGGCATTGCACCGGACGAATGGAAGAATGTCACTTTAGAAGACATCACGGCGATGGTAAGTCGCGGTATAACTCCAAAATATGCTGATGATACCAGCCAAATAATAATCAATCAGAAGTGCATTCGCAATCACATGATTGATCTTTCTCTTGCACGAAACCATAGGCCGAAAGTTATCAATGATAAGTGGCTTCGCTTTGGTGACTTGCTAATTAACTCAACTGGCGATGGTACCTTAGGGAGAGCAGCTCCGATCTGGTTTCAGCCGCATAATCTTACTGTTGATTCTCATGTTACGATTGTCCGGCCAGCAACAGAAAATTTGATTTTCTATATTGGGTTGTGGGGTACTCAGCATGAAAAAGAAATCGAGTCACTTCATACAGGAAGCACCGGTCAGACTGAATTACCCAGAGATCGTGTAAAAGCTATGGAATTAGTTCTACCGGATAGTAAGACGCTTGCTCATTTTAATAGTGTAATGGCTCCTATGGCTTCCGCTATCGTAACAAACCTGGAAGAAAATCAGCGTCTTGCCGCTCTTAGAGATGCACTTCTTCCCAAACTCATGTCCGGCGAGATTGATGTTTCCTCCGTCAAAATCTAAGCCGCTAAATTATCATTTATCTTTTGGTTGTTCTCAATTTTGTCATCTATAGCAGAGAGTGTTTTCACGATCTTCCGTTGAACATCTAAGACAGGATATACAATTTCAACCTCTCCTAATAGCTTGGTATTGATAGACGGCATTGTTGCTCCAACAGCTATATTACGTACAAATTGTTTTGTTTTTTCCAAACAGAAGAAATAGTAGAGGAATAATGGATCTATCACACCGGTTGGACGAACTCGCAGACAACGTCCGGAAAACATCCATCCGTCATGAACTTCATCAACATAAGAGCATCTATCAACCGATCCTACTCGACTGAACACTATGTCACCTTTTGAGAGAACATATTTTGCAAGACGAACTTTATCTTCATCTGATACTTTAGGGAGATTTTGTTTCGTAAAAACTCTATTACCTAAATGTTCCACCGTAACAATGGGAGTACCATCATTTACATAGTCCTCTTTATGTAGTTGAATACCAAAAGGGCCTGTTTGTATATCTGCTATATTTCTAAGATATTGCCTATTCATAGTTCTCTATCCTATCTGATGTATTTTCTATGTATCAGCTTTACGTTCTTTTAACTACATCACCCAGCCGGATAATTTTCCACTCTTTCATACTCATCTTCTTTAATCTAAAACTTCCCAATATCCTGATTTGTTGGCACCGACGCGCCTGATGATGTTTTTCTCCCTGAGGGAAGCCACGACTCGTTCCGCCTGACGTTGGGAAAGTTCCAGCCGTTCGGCCATTTCCCGCACGCTGAGCCGGGGCTGTCTTTTGATGAGTTCCACAAGGTGTTGTTGCGCCGGTGTAAGATTTATACCGACATTTATACCGACATTTATACCGACATCTTCATGCGGGTTGCGGTGTTGTTGGAGGGTGTTGAGTATTTCCCGGAGCATGAATTCCACGAAAGGGGCGCAATCCGCCCGGGCGGAGCTGGCGCTGATGGCTTCATAGTAGGCTTGCTGGTTGGCATAAACCATGTTTTCTACGGGGAGGTGTTCAAAGGCCGGGTGCAGTTTTCCCAGGATCAGGGATTGCCAGAGCCTGCCCATTCTGCCGTTGCCGTCGCTGAAGGGATGGATGAATTCAAATTCATAATGAAAAACGCAGCTGCGTATCAGCAGATGGTCTTCAGCCCGGCGCAGCCATTCAAACAGGTCGTTCATCAGCCCGGGAACACGGTCGGCGGGCGGGGCCATGTGCACCAGGCGCGTTCCGGCAAAAACGCCTACGCCGCCCCGCCTGAAGCTTCCGGCGTCATCCGCCAGAGCGCTCATCATCACGCCATGGGCTTGGAGCAGATCGTCCAGGGAAAAGGCGTCCAGGGAGGGATACAGTTCATAGGTTTTAATGGCGTTTCTTACCTCCTGGATTTCCCGGAGCGGAGCCATGACCGGTTTCCCCTGGAGCACGTCGCGCACCTCATGTTCTGACAACCGGTTGCCTTCAAGAGCCAACGAACTGTGGATGGTCTTGATGCGGCTGGCTTTGCGCAGGCGAAGGCCGCCGCTCTGCTCCAGCCTGATGGCATACCGTTCCACCAGAGCGGATATTTCCGCAATCAGGTTGACGGCGGCGGATGATATGCTGAATGGCGGCTGGTACATCAGGGAAAGATGGCGTTGTTTATCAATTATTCCGGGAATGGGAACGGACAGTCGGCGGCTCGATTTGGCACGGTTAAGGAGCCTTATGGAAGGCTCTCCTGCCATGAAGCACCCTACCCCAGGAACTTGCGGTGGGCAAGTTTAACATTGCTTTGCTTGACCATGGCGTATTGAAGGGTGGTGTCTATTCTCTGGTGCCCCAGAAGACGCTGCAATTGTTCCACGGGCATTCCCTTGTCAATCGCCACGGTGGCGAGCGTTCTGCGGAATTTGTGGGGGTGTACCCGCGGCAGTTCCAGACGGCGCCCCAATTCCCGAAGCCGGGATTCCACGCCGCCGATTTTCAAACGTTCATAAGGCGCTTTGAGAGACACGAACAGGGCGTGATTGCCGTCTTCCCGCTCTTCCAGATAGTTCTGCAAATGGATCTTGGTGCGGGCGTCAAAATAAACCATGCGTTCCTTGCTGCCCTTGCCGAAGACCACGCACTCCCGTTCTTCAAAATTGATGTCTTCACGGTTAAGCAGCACCAGTTCCCCCACGCGCATTCCCGTGGATGCCAGAAGATCTATCAGGGCGAGATCCCTCAATGTTTCGCAGTTGTCGCGCATGGTTTCCAGAGCTTCATCCGTATAGGTTTCCTTGATGGTTGAGGCGGTTTTTACCTTGTGGATACGGCGCACCGGACTTTTCAGAATAAAGTCTTCATCTTCCAGCCACGCGAAGAAGCTGGAAAGAATGCGGCGGATGTTGTCAATCGTCACGCGGCTTGACTTCCTGTCCGCCTGATACCTGGTGAGATAGGAGCGCAAATCCTCCGTCTGGATGCGGGAGATGCCCTTCCCCACGCCGTCAAGCATGACTTCTATCGTCCGGCGGTAATAATCCAGCGTTTTTTCCGAACAGCCCTCAATGCGTTTCGCGGAAATAAAGGCATGGACGACGCCTCTGTTGTCCTCCGCCATGCGTTCCTCGTCCCCGCGCCCCTTTTGAACATCGTAGCATTCAAGATGGTGTTTCAATACTTTTTTCAATTGCTTCGCCTGGCTGTTATCCAAATGCGGAAGCATCTCCCGGACGACGTCGTCTATCAATTCATCTTTCATAACCCAATTTCCGCTGTATTTATGGGAGAACACGGCTGAGGGCAATACCCGCAATAATCTAAACAGGCCAATCATTGATCCGGCTAAATGATAATTTAGAGCAGCAGGCACAGGCTATATTCAAATCTTGGTTTATCGACTATGAGCCATTCAATGGTAAAATTCCATCAACATGGAAGGAATACCGTTTGGCAGACTTCTTTCCTGTAGTTACAGGTAAAAAAAATGCCAATGTATCATCGGATAGTGGTCAATACCCGTTTTTCAGTTGCTCCCAAAACATTGCGTGGACTGACAATTACTCCTTTGAAGGCAATGCCATATTGGTTGCTGGGAATGGTGACTTCAATGTCAAATGGTATAACGGTAAATTTGAAGCGTACCAAAGGACATATGTTCTTATTCCATATAATCCAAGGTATTCCAGTTGGCTATATTATGCCGTCAAATACAATCTCGCTAAGATCACAAGTGCGGCGAGGGGGTCTGTAATTAGGTTTATTACGAAAGGGAATCTTGAGAATTTCTCATTTTTGGCCCCGAGAGAACTTGATAAATATGAAATTATCGACACTTTTTCCACAATAAATCACGCAATAGAGCAACGCGTCCAAGAAAACTATCGCCTGCAAGTCTTTAGAGATAATCTCCTACCACGTTTGATGACCGGCGAGATTGATGTTTCCTCCGTCAAAATCTAAGCCGCTAAATTATCATTTAGCCGGATCAATGATTGGCCTGTTCAGCCTCTTCTCGTCTCAATTTGTTAACAACATATCAATATCATAACAACCAATATTTCAAGATCCCTCCCCATCACAAAATGATTGATTTTCAACAGAGAGTTGTATAATTACATTCATCATCAACCTTGAAGCACGCATTCAGATGGCAGGAGCATACACGGAAGACAGCTATGAAAAGTCTGTAGTGGAACTATTCCAGAACATGGGCTACACCCACGTTTACGGGCCCGATGTGGAGCGAGACTATCACCTTCCCTTTTATGAAGATGAATTGAAAAGCGCCATTTTCCACTTAAACCCCGCTTTGCCGGAAGAGGCTGTGACGGAAGCGCTCAACAAATTAAAAAATATTGATAATGGAGAGCTTGTACAGCGAAATGCCGTGTTTATGAACTATCTTCAAAACGGAATTTCCGTACAATACCGCGACAAGGGCGAAGTGCGTTCCGACATTGTCTACCTGGCGGATTACAATAATCCGGACAATAATTCCTTTGTTGTGGCCAATCAATGGACATTCATGGAAAACAGCTGCAAGAGGCCGGACATGATTCTGTTCCTGAACGGCCTGCCTGTCGTGCTTGTTGAGTTGAAATCTCCTTCCCGGGAAGAGACGGACGCTTCCGAAGCCTACCGGCAGCTCCGCAATTACATGAAGGAAATTCCCTCCATGTTTGTTTACAACGCCATTTGCGTGATGAGCGACCAAATGACTTCCAAGGCCGGAACCATCACCTCCGGAGAAGACCGTTTCATGGAATGGAAAACGGTAGACGGCAGTTATGAAAATACCAGGTTCGCCCAGTTTGACACCTTTTTCGAGGGACTGTTCCGGAAACAACGCCTGCTGGATATTCTTAAAAACTTTATCTGTTTTTCCAATAACGGAAAAGAGACCGTGAAAATACTGGCGGGCTACCACCAGTATTTTGCCGTTAAAAAAGCCATTGAATCTACCCGGAACGCCACTCTTACCGACGGCAAGGGCGGAGTATTCTGGCATACGCAGGGGAGCGGCAAATCACTGTCCATGGTCTTTTACGCCCACCTCCTGCAAGAGGCTCTGGAAAGCCCGACCATCGTTGTTCTTACCGACAGGAACGACCTGGACGACCAGTTATACGGGCAATTTGCCAAATGCAAGGGCTTCCTGAGGCAGGAACCCATCCGGGCAGAAAGCAGGGAACACCTGAAAAAACTTTTACAGGGGAGGAAAGCCAACGGGATTTTCTTTACCACCATGCAGAAGTTTGAGGAATCCCATGAGGCTCTTTCCGAACGCAGAAACATCATCGTCATGGCGGATGAGGCCCACCGTGGGCAATACGGGCTGGCGGAAAAGATCAGGATTTCCACAAATGAAGAAGGCGAGAAAATTGCCAAAAGAGTTGTCGGCACGGCGCGCATCATCCGCAACAGCCTGCCGAATGCCACCTATATCGGCTTTACGGGAACTCCCGTCTCCACCAAAGACAGAAGCACCCGCGAAGTGTTCGGGGACTACATTGACGTCTATGACATGACTCAGGCGGTTGAGGACGGAGCCACCCGCCCGGTTTACTATGAAAGCCGGGTGATCAAACTGAATCTGGATCAGGAAACCCTGAAGCGGATTGATGACGAATACGAGCTCATGGCCGCCAACGCCGACCCGGACGTGATTGAACGCAGCAAGCGGCAGCTGGGGCAAATGGAAGCCATTCTGGGCAATGACAACACCATTGATTCCCTTGTCCGCGACATTCTGGACCACTATGAGCATTACCGGGAAGGCCTGCTGACGGGCAAGGCCATGATTGTGGCTTATTCCCGCCCCATCGCCATGAAAATTTACCGGCGCATGCTGGAATTGCGCCCGGAATGGACAGAAAAGGCAAAGGTGGTGATGACTTCCGGAAATAATGATCCGGAAGAATGGAGGGAAATCATCGGCAACAAGAGCTACAAAAATGAATTGGCCAGGGAGTTCAAGGATAATGACAGCCCGATGAAAATCGCCATTGTGGTGGATATGTGGCTGACCGGGTTTGACGTTCCCTCCCTGGCGACCATGTATGTCTACAAGCCGATGAGCGGCCATAACCTCATGCAGGCCATTGCCCGCGTCAACCGCGTGTTCGGCGACAAGGAAGGAGGGCTGGTGGTGGATTATGTGGGCATCGCTTCCGCCCTGAAGCAGGCGATGAATGATTACACAGGCCGGGATAAAGCCAACTACGGAGATACCGACGTGGCCAAAGCGGCCCATCCCAAGTTTCTGGAAAAACTCAGCATCTGCCGGGATCTGTTCCATGGATTTGACTATTCCGGATTCACGACGGGTACTGATCTTGAACGTGCCAGATGCATCAGCGGAGCGGTTAATTTTATCATTGGCAGGGATAAGGAAAAGAAACAGGAATGTTTCCTCAGGGAAGCGCTGATGCTGCGCCAGGCCCTGTCCCTGTGCGCCTCCATCACCCAGGAAACCGACCGTTTCGAAGCCGCCTTCTTTGAGTCCGTCCGGGTTCTGGTGCAAAGGCTCAGAAGCGCGGGTGCCGGGAAGAAAATTTCCCTGAAGGAGATGAACGACAGAATTAACGCACTGTTAAAACAAAGCATCCGGAGCGAAGGCGTCATCAATTTATTTTCCGATGTTTCCAGGGAGTTTTCTCTTTTTGATCCAACGTTTCTTGAGGAAATTGCGAGGATGAAGGAAAAGAACCTTGCCCTGGAATTGCTTAAAAAGCTGATTCTGGAACAAGTCTCCATTTACAAGAGGACCAACATCGTCAAGTCGGAAAAATTCAGCGAGAAGATGCAACGGCTGATTAATTCCTACATCAATGGGTTAATTACCAATGAAGAA
>OJPX01000784.1_pt1 | contig 12839 bp, 6 predicted proteins | sample 1598591 | NCBI WGS metagenome assembly OJPX01 (sample SAMN03922497, study PRJEB24848) | human gut metagenome | isolation source: stool sample | host: Homo sapiens | place: Germany | collected 2011-11
TGTGATTGATTTCAGAACATATGAGATCCCTGTGGGATTTAACTTATTTATACTGACACTGGGGCTGATCCATTGCGTCTGCCATTATACAAACTGGCTGGACTATTTGATCGGCTTCCTGTGTGTCAGTGTATTTTTACTTATTCTGTATTACGCTACCGGTGGCAGAGCCATTGGCGGCGGTGATGTGAAGCTGATGGCGGTCTGCGGACTGTTACTCGGCTGGAAATTGATTATTTTCGCATTTTTACTGGGATGTATCATCGGTTCCGTGATCCATCTGATCCGTATGAAAGTAAGCGGCGAAGGACATGTCCTCGCCATGGGGCCGTATCTCTCCGCAGGGGTGGCAATCGCTGTCCTCTGGGGAAATGAATTCTTACAGTGGTATCTGCATTTTTACTTATAAAAGATATCTGCATTTCGAACATGATTTCAGAAAGTTCTTCAAAGATTCTGCGATGGCGGAAGGCTTTTGAAATACGATAAATACCGGGAAGAGGAAGGGTAGAAATATGGCAATGAACAATCGCGTATTGAGTATTGAGATCGGCAACTCTTTTACGAAGATCTGCGAGATGGACTACAAGGTGAAAAAGCCGAAGGTCTACAAGGTACTGACGGTGGAGACACCGGAAGGCATTGTGGTAGATGGTATGTTGCAGCCGACACAGGAGTACGCAGACCGCATGGTGAATGCACTGGGGACAAACGGCATCCGGACGAAGAAAGTGATCTTTACCATTTCTTCTACCAGAGTGGCAAGCCGTGAGGTACAGATCCCCAACGTTAAGGCGAGTAAGATCGAGGCACTGGTGAAGACCAACGCCAATGAATATTTCCCGGTGGATCTGACCCAGTATGAGATCGGACATTATCTGGCCGGCGGACTGACCGAGAACGGGAAGCTGCGTGTCATGGCACTGGCGGTGCCCAAGGCACTGTTAGACAGCTATTATCAGCTGGCGCAGATGTGTAGTTGGGAGGTGGAGTGCTTCGACTACAGCAGCAACAGCTTATACCAGATTCTCCGCGATGAGAAGTCCGAAAAAGTTACCATGGTCATCAAAATCGATGAGAACAGCACCATTGTGACCGTGCTTTCCGCCGGTAAGGTGTTATTACAGAGAACGGTGGCTTACGGTGTGCAGGATGCCATTGATACTATGATCGCTTCCGGAGCCTATGCCGTGAACGATCCCATGAGTGCGGTAGAACGTTTCCAGAAGAAAACATGTCTGAACAGAGTGCTCCATCCGGGAGACAAAGTCTGGGAAGAAAATGCCGGACGCTGGGAAGATGAGGACGCCGGTAATGTGGAAGTCACGGAAGCGAGACAGAAGATCACCGCTTCGCTGGAGCCTCTGATCGTGGGTGTGAGCCGTGTCATTGACTTCTATGATTCCAGGAACAGTGAAAATCCCATTGAAAAGTCCTATGTTACCGGTCTGGGCGGCAGCTTCAGCGGCATGAGCAAGCTGTTCACCAACTGTCTGGAGCGCAAGGTACATACCCTGTCCGAGATGGATGACAAGATCGGCATGAGCAAGGCCATCCGTTCCACCAGACCCGCAGCCTATATTTCCTGTCTGGGTGCGGTGCTCGCCCCCGTGGGACTGATCGACAAGAGCACCCAGAAGTCCAAGGGACTGACCGTGGTCAGCGGCACGAACTATACCTTCGTCAGTGTGGCGGTACTGGTGTTGGGCGTGATCCTGTCCATCGCCATGGCAGCCACCTCTGTGACCAGATATCTGGGAAATGTGGCGCAGAATGTGTATCTGCAGAACCGGGTACAGGAGCTGCAGCCGGCACAGGCAGTATACAACGATTATCTGGCAGCAGAAGCCCAGTATGATAAATACACATATTTATATGCTTATACCCAGACTCCCAATGAGAATCTGGTGGAGTTCATCAATGAACTGGAACAGATCCTGCCGGACAGCTTCTATACCAACAGCTTCAGTTCCGACCAGACCGGCATCAGCATGTCAGTGACGGTGGAAGGGAAAGCAGCGGCAGCCCGTACGATTCTGAATATCCGCAACATGCAGAGCATTGATGATGTAGAGATCAGCAATATTACGGACAGCAAGGACGAGACCGGCAAATCTACGGTGACATTTTCCATCACCGGAAGCTATAAGGATCTGACGGACGAGACCGAAGAGAGCGGTGAGGCGCAGGCCGACACCCAGACAGCACAGTAGGAGGCAGCGGAAGATGAAGGTTAAAAAGAGTGAAATTCAGCTTTTGATCGCAGTGATCGGTGTTCTTATTGCTGTGTGTACTTATTTTCTGGTATATTCCAGTTTTAATGAAAAATCAGATGCCCTTGAGGCACAGAATGTAACGTTATCATCCCAGGTGGCAACGCTGGAAGCCTTAGACCAGCGCAAGGCGGACTACATTGAGGCTACCGAGAAGATGCAGTCCTATATCACGAATTTTGAGAACCGTTTCCCGGCAGATATCTTACCGGAAGACAGCATTATGATGGTAAAGACATTGGAAGATTATACTCGTACCGAGGTGGCAAATATTGCATTCGGTTCCGAAGCAGAGGTGGTGTATACTCCTGCAGCGGATGCGGCAACGACGACTGCGGATGCAACAGCTGCCACGGATGCAGCAGCCGATGCTGCCGCAGATACCACAGCAGCTGCCGCAACGACGGCAGCAAGTCCGGTATCTACGGACGGTACTGCTTATGCAGATACCCATATGTATGAGGTACCCCTGAGCATCAGCATTTCCTGCACCTATGATGATTTCAAGGGACTGGTAAGATACATCTACAATCAGCAGGAACGTGAGAGCATCCAGGGCGTCAGCATCAGCTACAACGAGACCGACGGAATGCTCACCGGCAACATGACCATGAACACCTATTATCTGCTGGGAACCGATAAGGTATACAGTTCACCTTACATCCCGGATATGCAGATGGGCGTAGACACTATTTTCGGAAACGTGGAATAATAGATTTGCAATCATAGCAGTATACGACTGCTTGCAGGCAGGATACTGCTATGATTAGCAAATCAAACAACCATGAGCAGGGAGGACGATAGTCCGGAGTGCGAATGGTTGTCCGGTTTCGGGAGCACGGAGTGCGGAGAGACCGGTATTAGTCAGAAGCAGGAAGGACGACTTACATGCAGAAGCACACGGAGAGAAGACAACTGAATAACGAAGGCTTTTCTCTGATTGAACTGCTGATTGCCATCGTGATCCTGTCGATCATCGTTGTGCCGCTTTTGCACAGCTTTGTGACTTCTGCCAGAACCAATGCCAAGTCCCGCAACACCATGCATGCCACGGCCATCGCAGAGGATGTCATGGAGCAGTTCGAGGCACATACACTGGAGGAGATGGCAGACACCTATGAGACGATCACGCCCACTGATTTCACTAACAATGTGCAGAGAGATGTCTCTCTGGATGTGGACGGAGACGGCGCAGCAGAAGATGGTATCTGGCAATATACCTTCCGGGATGAGAAGACGACTTCCGGCATCTATGATGTGGTAGTAACACTGGATCCTAACGGTTACACGGCACTGAATGAGAAGGATATTGTAAATATCCAGAACCTGGCAGGCAATCTGAATGCGGTATATTCCGAATCGGAAGATGCCGCACAGGAGGCATACGGTTATTTTGAAGCGTATTCCGGCGGCAGAGACGTTATGGAGATTGCCAGGAATACTACCAAGACCATCGAAATATCCATAGACAGCAGCCGCATTTTGCTGGATCTGGGAGATGGAGAGAACGTAGAGACAGATGTGTATCTGGTGACGGCCTCCACAGTCTATCATTGCAATTCCGCCATCCTTACAGGCATCAGCGGAGACTACCCCCAGAACGGTACGGATTATGTGATCTTTTCCAACGAAGAGGCGGTAAGAGCCAAAGCAGCGGAACTTAAGAAACAGAAGGAGAGCGGGAATCCGGTGGATGCAGAGGAGATCATTTCCCAGCTGGCCAATATTATTGTGTGCCTGCAGCCCAGAGTGGAGGCTACCCAGAGTGCGGTGACTTCTGCGGTAGACAAAGTGATCGTAAATAACCCGAAGAATGTACAGACAAATCTGTTCCTGGTGGAGCAGACTCCGTCAGCGGAGAGAATAGACAGCTTCACGGACGAAAGCACCGGTTTTAACCCGTATTCCTCCTGGAACAACAATTACAAGGCGGCATTTGAACTGCGGGAGACCTGGCCGGGCTGGATGTCCTCTGCCGGAGCCAGCATTGATTCCGCCTGCAGACTGCGGACGAATCTGATAGACCGCAGCAATACGGAATACATTTTCAATGATCTCAGCGTGTCCGGTGCGGCAGGAAATGCTGCCGGAGACGTGGCGAAGGATATTATGGGTGCGGACGGCGGTCTGACACCGACGGAGCGACGCAACCGTATCTATGACATGCGGGTACAGGTGTACAGCAGGGATACGATCGGTGTACAGTCCCCTGTGCTTACCATGACGGGAACCGTGATCGAGTGATCCGTCAGGCACAGGACAGAGAAGATACCGGAAGGAAGACGAGAAAAATGAAGATATGCGGAAGAAATCCCAAAATATTTTCAAGGGTAAGACAATTCCACAGACGAACGGACAATAAGGGCTCAGCAATGGTCGTTGTGATCATTGCCATGGCCTTTATTGGCATTTTAGCCAGTGTTTTGATGTATATGTCACTGCTGAACTATCAGATGAAGGTGAACAATCTCAAGGCGAAGGACAATTTTTACTCTGCAGAGACTGTGCTGGATGAGATCCGGACGGCTATGGGAGAGCGGGTGTCCGCTTCTGTCGGAAGTGCCTATGAACTGGTCCTGAAAAATTATGAGGCAACCTCCGCAGAGGAGAAGCAGAACAAACTGAGATATTATTTCCTGAAGAATATGCAGGATTATTATGCAGTGACAGGAAGTATGAATATCAACAACTATGATCTGACCAAGCTGTTTAACAGCCTGTCTTCGGAGATAAAGCGGGGGACGGTGCTAGAGACATTGAATGACTCCGGGGAAGTAGTGTACCGGATGGCTCTGGACAGCAGCGGCAGTCTGAAGGTATATGTAATGACAACGGATCCGGTGACGGGCAACAAGGAGAGAGTGGAGACCACGGATATTCCTACCGGACGTTTTCAGTTGTACACCGACGGACTTTCCTTCTGCGGCCTGAAGGTGACTTATACGGATACCGACGGTTATGTATCGGTGATCCAGACCGATATCCGGGTGAAGATGCCGGATATGGATTTTGCACAGGCAGTGACGCTGCCTTCCATTACGGGAATCTCCATGGTGGCACAGGAGAATATTCAGGCGCTTCCTTCCAATCCTGCGCTACACAGCACCAATGTCATCGGCGGCAGCTTTTATGCGAACCGTTTTATCGTGGGCAGCGAAGAGTCTGGCAAGGGTAACGGTGTGACGGTGGAATGGAAAGAGACCACCGGCAATGAAAACGAAGACAAGCGTATGGTGATGGCTTCCGACTTATATTTGGGAGAAGGAGCCACACTTACCACAGATCAGTACGGTGAAGTATGGGCCGGTTCCATTGCCATGAACGGAGGTATTCCGGGCAATACGGGAAGCAACGGAACGTTGAACTTTCAGGGAAACAACGTATATGTGGCCGGAGATCTCAAGATGAACGGAGAGCGGAATGTATTTACCGCCGGAGCACAGATCGACGGAGAATATGCCGGACAGTATATCGGCTTCGGTAACGGAAAGGGCGTGGATAGCAGCGCCATTCTGGTCAACGGCACGGATACGGAGATCTATCTGAATGAATTGAAGAATCTTACGCTGGCGGGAAATTCTTACATTTCCCTGACGAAAGCCAATGATGGAATTACCAGTGAGGATGGTGTGAGCAACACCGGAGTACAGGATGTGATGATGGGACAGTCTATCGCTGTGAAGAGTGACCAGCTGGCTTACCTCGTTCCGGCGCAGTGTATCGGCGTGGATGCTTCCGGCAAGACCGTGTTAAACGGTGCCAGCAACCCGATCACGTTGGAGCAGTATAAGGACAAGATCAGGGACCAGGCGGATGTAACGGAAGTGGCATTGAATATTCCGTCCGCTACCCTGAATGGTCATACGCTGGCCGAGTACGGACTGACCCAGAACAATATCCAGAAGATTTTCAAGCGGATCAACAGCAAGATCACGCTGGTGTATTATTATGTAAGCTTTGACAGCACCTCTGATACCGCGAGAGCCAATGCCAACCGGTATTTTCAGGATTATTACGGTGCCAACCAACAGACCATGGAAGCCTATACCGGTCTGTATACCAAAGCCATTCAGGTGCGTGGACAGCAGAACGGAGCGTACATCATGCATCTGGCAGGCAATGTGGCCATGTATGACAGCAGTGCGGCTGCGGGAAGCAAAGAGAAGCTGTTGGATGCCACACTGACCAGTGATGGTGCCAATGCAGGATATCAGGCACTTTTGGCATCGGATCAGTTGAAATTCCAGGCATTGTCCAAGAAGATGATCGATGTCTATGAGCAGCTGCTTCCTTCGGAGAAGACGGATGCAGCCAATGCTTATACCAATCTGGTAAATGAAGGGGAGATAACGACCTTCCATGCTGTATTAAACGGCAGTACCGGAAATAAGGTGGAGTCAAAATATTTCGGCAATACCACAGGAAGCCTTGCGGAGCAGGGATATAAGGCAGTTATTGTAAAGGGTGATTATACTTATCCGGAAGCCGGATTCGGTGAATTTAAGGGGCTGATCATTGCTGACGGAGATGTCAAAGTGACGGAGAACTTCCAGGGAACGATTCTGTCCGGCGGAACGATCACGCTGGATCAGAATGTCAATGTGGAACCCGACCGGGATGCTGTGCTTCATGCCCTGACCTATTCCCAAACGATCGTAAGTTCTGCCGGTAAGACACAGGAATATCATGTGGTAGACTTTTTGAATGGCGGAGACGGTTACCTGAGCAGTAACGGTAAGTCCTATAAGAACAGTGATATAAATCTGGGAGATTTGATAGTTTATGAAAACTGGCAGAAAGAATAACAACAGTGGCTTTTCTCTGGTGGAGCTGGTCATTGTCATTGCGATCATGGCGGTGCTGGTGGGTGTGATGGCCACATCCATTACATCCCTGACCGGCAGGCAAGTCCGGAAATGTGCGGACGAAATTGTGACAACACTGGAGCGGACCAGAGTGCTGACCCTCGGAAAAGAACAGAATCGGGTGGAGTGCGTTATCAGCTATAATGATACGACCAAGGAATATACGGCACAGATCCGGCAGGGAGATGTGGAGGTATCCAACAGGGTACTGGGAAAAGAACCTATTGATATAAAGGTATATTTTGAGGGAGATTCCACGGGATATTCCCTGACGGAACTGAAAGGATCCGACAGCCTGTTACCTTATGTTTCATCTTCAAATGGGCTGCATCTGGTGTTTAACCGTGCATCCGGGGCCTTTGAGAAGGATACCTGTACGGCAAACAATGTGTTGAAGGAATATTGTCAGAAAATCGTCGTAAGCAACGGAACGAGAACCATAGAAATCACAACGGTCGGCAAGACCGGCAAGATCCTGACGAAGTAAGGAGGTTGACCATGGGTATTGGAAAGAAAGGATTTACTCTGGTAGAGATCATCGTATCTCTTGCCATCATGACCATAGTAGCTGGTGCGGTGGGAGCATTCGTGGTCGCCGGCAACAATTCCTATATGCGGGGGAACAAGGAACTGACCCTGCAGGAAGAAGCCCAGCTGACCGCCAACCAGATGATCGATCTGATCATTGATGTGGAGAAAGGGATCAGCTTTTCCAATCTGACAGATCAGGAAGCGGTTGATGTTGATGGCAATGTGGCAAAAGACGTTAACGGCATGGAAGTAACAAATGCCAGTGTCAGCGAGCTGCGTCTGATCAATAATGACAACAGCTATATGATCCGCTGGCAGGGGGGTGCCGGAGCGGATTATGCCGATGCCAATCAGGTGTATCTTTATGAGGTAACAAATACTAAGGACGGCGAAGGCAAAGTTGTGGTAGGAGATTTTGATACAGCCAGGCCCGCACTGATGGCAGAGCATGTCAGCAGCTTCAGCGTGGACCTCAGTGAACTGGATAAGCGGAAAGTCGTTCTGAACATGACCTTTACCTATCAGGACAAGTCCTATGATATTTCCGAGACCATCAAGCTGAGAAATGATCTGAGCTCCGAGCCGTCCAGCATCTATTCCTGGATCAGCGGCATCCGTATCATTCCCGAGCACGCAGATCTGAAACAGGGACAGGCTTTCGTCTTCGATTACGAGATCACCGGAGACGAGGAAGCCATTGCTCAGGGCGTGACCTGGGCCGTAAGTTATCAGGATGGCAGCGCATGTAAGAGTACCATCAGCGGTAACGGTAAACTGAGTGTGGCAGCGGATGAGACCATAGCAGAGAATATTCTGACAGTAACCTGTACCGCCGTAGCGGATCCTACCATAGCGGCAACGGCTACCGTAACGGTACAAAAGCATATGGTGGATTCTCTGGATATAGAACCGAAAGATGCTTCTGTGATTCAGGGGGACAGCCTGCAGTACTCTTATACTATGGAAGGAACAGAAGAGGCTAAAAATGCCGGGGTGACCTGGAGCGTGGCAAGAGTGGACGCAACTGGACTTAAGGCAGGAACCACGATAAATGGGAGCGGTCTTTTGACGGCTGACAGATATGAGCCGACCGGAACACTTGTGCTACAGGTAACCTGTACTTCCGTGGCGGATCCCGGAATGTCTGCATCCACAAAGGTATCGGTATTACCCTATACCAACATTGACGGAAAATATGATGCAACACTGATTGCCAAGAATCTGACCACATATGATTTTACCGAAGGAAGTACGGAAAAGATCGGTTATAAGGCATTGATTGAATGTCTGCCGTCCTGGGCGGATTACAGAAATGGTTATCCACAGATTGAGTGGAGTGTGGTAGATGATTATGCCAATAATTACAAAATAACCGGTTTGACAGATTCTGATGGTCGACAGTTCCAGGCAGAACTGGAATGTGGAAATATGACGGATACGGTAGTACGTGTACGTGCGGTGATAGCTTTATCAGTAGATATTAAGATTACCAGAGAAATCGATATTACAATCCCTCCCCTGAAGACGGTTGTAAACGCGAAGGAACCGTATATTTACTCCAGTCAGTTTGTATTAAACCGTAATGGAAAAATTAATTGCGAGATTCGAAATTATAAAGGGGAAGTAAATTGGAGATTTGCAGATATTCCCAGTGAGCTGAATAATGATTTCAAGGTATGGAACGGAATACAAAAATCATATCAGGTCGGTTTTGAAGTCTATGACGGAGCATATGATAATGTTCATCAGGAAGCCTATCTGACAACAGAAAATACGGGAGAATCTACAGAGGTAAGAGCACTTAGCTATATTTCCTGGGATACCGAATATCGTCTGAAGCTTCAGGCATGGAGCCTGGATGATTCCACATTAGTGGCCGAAACGGTAATACTGGTGCCGGTAGTGGATATCTTATTTGCCAATGATCAGCATGTGATTACGGTGCTGAGACCTACCTGGACGAATCGTTATGATCTGCATGCGTATGGTTTTGAGTCTGGAAGAGAGAAAGGACATAGAGCAGCAAAACTGGCAGGATATTTCCAGGGAGAACTGCCGTTGGATTCCAACACGAAATTTGCAGAAATTGATAATATGCATCTTCCTTTTTCGCAGGTACAGTTTGATATTGGCGCACATGAAGAAAATGATTATTTAATTATGACCATTTATGATGAACGATATCCGGATCATAAGAGAAATCTTTTACTGGAAGTAGAGAAGAATCCGGAGTGGTGGGAATGGAAGGATAATAAATGACCATGAATTGGAAACGCAATTCAAAAAAGTACATAGCAGGAATCCTCACCATAGCTTTGGCCGTCGGAGCCGGTCAGAGCTATGGCTCTATGGAGGTCAGTGCGCAGGAAAGAACCCTTCCGGGTATTGAAAAACTGGTACAGGATACGGTAGCTTCTTCTGACGGTACTTTCCATATTCTGGAGATCGTTCCGGCGAAGGAAAATGCCACGATCGGCTATCTGGCAGGCGGCGAGGAGCCGGTATCTGAGGGCAGAAAGCTTTCCGAGATGCCGTCAGCCACAGAGCGCCAGACAGCTATGGACAGTCTGGATGCTGCAAAGTTTCCGACGACAGGTCCGGTTACTTTTTCTGCCTACAGCGAAAGCACCGGAGCTTCCAGAACCGAGGACGTAAGAGGACGCTTTGTATTCCGACAGGACGGATCCGGCAGATACAATTACCAACAGATCGATGCGGTCTATCGTGAGATTGCCAATGGGGAGACGGTAGCAGCAGGAGAACGTTATAACCGATACAGTGCATTGGAGGCCGCCGGAGACAGTAACCGGGATGCCAAAAGCGTGACTCCAGTATTTTCCCATAGATCTACCGGAGGAAGCAACGGACTGGAGACTACGATTATCAATGGTTCAGACAGCGCCAGGGGATATGCGCAGGGCTTATATGCAATTTCGGAGACGGATCTGGCCGCTATTGATAAAACGAGTTTTCAGGCAAAAGATTATGTGGACAGGACAATCTATCAGAAGATAGGTACGGGTGAGACTGCCGTTTATACCTATCTCGGACAGATTGTATACGGTACCGATGCGGCACTGCCAGATGGATTAAAGACTACGTCCAGGGGGGTATCCGGAAATGATGCAGGTACTGTTGTGCAGGCACGCACGACATCCGGAGGAGATGCGATAGCAGCCTATTCTGCCGGAGATATTACCCAGAATCTCTACATCCTGGATCATGCACAGCCGGATAGCGCACAGCTTTTGGCAAAATGGGATGATGTTTCGAAGGCATATACATTTGAGACCATAGCCAGTGCCTATCTTGTGGATTTCACAGCAAATGATAACGGCGACTATTATGTATCTGCAATGACAGTAAGTGACAAAAACGGTGATTACCGTCTGATCGATACCTATCGTAAGGATGAGGCCGGCAGCTACACTATGGTGACACCGGGTTCCCTTCAGGTTACTTACAAGGGGGAAGCGGGCTTTGACACCGCCAACAGCTATGATTTTGTAGGGGATGACAGAGAGGATGCTACGGAGACTATTGCCTATAACGGCGGTTTCTACAACAAAGAATGGTTCAAGAAAAATGTCCTGAATCTGTCCGGTACCAGTCGTTATGAGAGTGGTACAGCCACCGGAGACGATATCGATACACTGAAGATCGAAGTGACAACACTTACCCTGCAGGAACTGGCTGATCTGGCAGATGCTTCCATTACAGCGGAGGATTCTTATTGTGGAATTGATCTGGCAGATGTGGATCTGTTCTATTTTTCCGGTCAGGGAAATTACGGGGCAGAGCCGTCCAATATGATCTCTGCGGCAACCGTGATTGCAAAGCTGGCATTTGGCGTGGACGACAGCGGGATCAGAACCGCTGCAGCCAGAGTGCCGGTGATCATGGATTATAATTTTTATGCCAAGAACAGCACCCAGAGCAATGAAGTGTTGACGAAACTGGCATTGACTCTGCTGCAGGTGTCGGATGACAATGTGGCAACCGCAATCGCAGGTCAGGGAGATTCCTATTGGGAAAATGTAAGTGTCGATACGCTGAAAAGCGCGGCAGAGGGAAATATCAGATCCTATGCGTCTGCAATGCAGGCGGCAAATGCGGATACCCTGACGTTGGATACCTTGAAGGAATACCTGAACGAAAATGTATACCTGAACAACGACAGTTCCAAAGCTTATGCGGCAGAGGATTATCTGACGGATCTGAAGTCAGATACGACAAGAGCATGGATCTACACGGATGTCCTGAAAGAGATCCGCTACGAGAATTTTCTGATCACACAGGAAAATGCCACGGCGGTCACTTTGAATGAAGAGATCAGCAAAGCTTCCATCACCAGATATATTATGAACTGGTATCTGCACAGAAGCCAGGTAAAGGACAGCCTTGCGATATTGGATCTGGAGCCCTGTTATGATTTCGGAACTGGAGCTTTATCTGCAGATTCCGTGAAAGGATTTCTGGGGCAGAGCAGTTACGGTGGAAGGATTTCCATTACCCAGATGGCTTCCGCAGAGTTCATTGGCAAGATAGAGGATCTCAACGATCGATATGATATGATCTATGTGGGTGCCCGTACCGGCACCATGAATGTGAAAAACAATCAGACCGTTTACAATGACAGCTCTATGGACGGTCTGATCTATACGCATATCGGGGATCTGTATGATTATAAGGATGAATCGGATGATAACAAGAAGCGTCTGAGGGATGATTCCCTGAGCCACACTTCCAATCAGTACCGTGGCCCGGGAAATGATATGAACTCCACCAGAGAAAAGGAGTTCGAGCAGTATATTTCCGCCGGGTATCCGGTAGTATTTGCGAATGCACTTCTGACGGGAATTGACGGTAAGGTGAGTGCCAATACGGCAACAGTGGACGAAAGTTCCTATTTTTACCAGTTGATACAGTTTGCCTTGTCCACGGATGAAAGCGGCAATTACAAATACTGGCAGGAGAATGTATTTGCGGAGAGTCAGCTAGTACCCGGAGCAGCAGAAAAGGCGGCGGATGACAGCAAAGAGGCGCTGGCTGCCGCAAAGGCGGCAAAGGAAGCAAGAGAAGAGAGACAGAGAAACTTTGGCAACCATCTGAATCTGTCCAAACTGCAGATCGAATGGGTGAAAAATCTTGGGGAAGATTATATTCCTAC
>OJPX01000799.1_pt1 | contig 12616 bp, 9 predicted proteins | sample 1598591 | NCBI WGS metagenome assembly OJPX01 (sample SAMN03922497, study PRJEB24848) | human gut metagenome | isolation source: stool sample | host: Homo sapiens | place: Germany | collected 2011-11
AGTTCATCCTTTGAAAATACTTTATTCGGATTGCTTGCAAGGAAGGTCAAAAGATCAAATTCCTTATTTGTAAATTCCTTCTCTTCGCCATCCACATAGACACGACGATCAGTTTTATCGATCTTCAAACCACGAATCTCGATCACATCATTCTGCAATGCAGTTGAACCGATCAATCTCTCATATCTGGAGATATGTGCTTTTACTCTGGCAACCAGTTCGCTTGGACTGAAGGGTTTTGTTACATAATCATCAACACCAAGTCCCAATCCACGAATCTTATCAATATCATTCTTCTTCGCTGTTACCATGATGATCGGAATATCCTTCTTCTCACGAATCTGACGACAGATTTCAAATCCATCCAGATCCGGCAGCATCAGATCAAGCAGGATCAGACTGTAGTCATTCTCCAGTGCCTTATCCAGACCCTTTGCTCCGTTTGTCTCTATTTCGACTTCAAAATCATTTAACTCCAGATAATCTCTCTCCAGTTCTGCAATACTAAGTTCATCTTCAATTATCAATATTCTGCTCATCTTTATTTTCCTCCTTGATGTACTTCTTCAATGTGAAATAGATCGTTGTACCCTCGCCTTTCGTACTGGTTGCCCAGATCTTTCCACCATGTTCTTCCACGATCTTCTTACAGATAGCAAGTCCCAGTCCGCTTCCGCCTCTGGAACGTCTTGCATTGTCTGCACGATAGGTTCGGTCAAATATATGCGGCAGGCTCTCTTTATCAATACCCCGTCCATCATCATTGATCGATACCTTGATCATCTTCTCACTTTCCTCTATAGAAATGTCAATATGACCTTCCTCTTTGTCTGTATACTTGATCGCATTCGTAACAACGTTGTTGATAACTCGCTTCAACTGATCCGGATCAACGACAACCTTTACATCTTCTGCACAATAGTTATTATAAGTAAGAGTCATATTATGTGACAACAGATCTGCCCGAACCTCTTCCATACAATCATTAAAATAATCCTTAACTGATACCCTGTGGAATTCATATGGTATCGCATTGTTCGTAATATTTGTATAGAGCGACAGCTCATTAATCAACGCATCCAATTCATTTGCCTTATTATAGATCATCTTCAGATAGCGATCCTGTTTCTCCGGCGTATCTGCCACACCATCCATCAGACCTTCGACATAACCTTTGATCGTCGTGATCGGCGTTTTCAGATCATGGGAAATATTACTGATCAACTCTCTGTTCTCTTCCTCATACTGCATCTTAAGCTCAACAGACTCATTCAAACGTACCCTCATGTCATTAAATGACCGGCATAACTCTCCGATCTCATCTTTTCTGCTGCTGCTCACGTCGACCGGGCTGTTCAAATTTCCTGTACCGATCTCCTCTGCTGCCTCTTTTAATCGTACCAACGGTCGAATAAACTGTGTATATACCAGCGCTGACAATGCCGTCGTCAACACAAGCATGATCAAAAACATCATAAAAATGAAACCCACAAGTGCACTCTTAAACTGGCTGACATAATTACCATAGTAGGTAACCAGAAAAACGCTGATCGGTTTTCCGTCAATCTGATAATCAATCTCATTACACAGATATGCTTGCGGGGTAGTCAACATATATTCATAGGTTTTTCCATTCTCTCCAAATGAGTATGAACCTTGTGCCCCCATATCTTCCACACTGACTTCCGATAAATTGTTATCCTGATCAATGTCTCTTTCACCATTTGTATAAATGGTTCTTTTAGTAAGTAACGAGGATTCCAGTTCCTCTATATCTTTCTGTATTCCGGAATATACAAATTCTCCGTTCAGATAGACGAGAACCGATGTCCTGTAATTTCCAGCTTTCTGATTCAAACTTTCAAAATATTTTTTATCATAAAATTTATTGGGATTTGTCTGCAGATCTTCCTGTACCTCCGACATGATAATCGACAGATTTCTATAGGTCTCCTTGATCGGATCACTAATGGAATATAATGACTGTATACTATATCCATCTCCAAACATTTCTGACAGATAACTTCGTCCGATCACAATCGTTCCTATCACCATGATCAACACGATAAAAATCCAAACCGAAACCAATGCCCATTTAACTTTTTTAATGATCTTCATATGTTTTCCTTTATAAAAAATTTTCAATACCCATCTCGTAATCTTTCTGATTGCTCGATATCTTTTCCTTCGCAATGCTCATCTCGTAATCTTTCTGATTACTCGATGTCCGTGCTTCGCACTATAGAATAAAAACTACATAGACCTCATTGTAAGCAAGCTTACATTCGGTCTATGTACTTTTTATTCTGCATTGCTCGGCTTACGCTCATTATATCATGCTTTTGCAGCCTCTTATATGAAGTTTTTATAAAGAAAACGAATGATAGATGAATCTGCATACATTGTTACTTATTTTTCTTGCCAAAGAAATGTTTTTTCTTTTTTCCGGTAGTTTCTGCTGCCGCAATCTCCCGTCTGGTCTGCTGCATTTCCCGGATCACGGTATCCAGTCTTCGGTACCGCTCCTCAGCCCGCTCGTCCTGTTCTCTCATAATGACATCCATCTGCTTTGCTATCTGCTCGGTTGTCTCCGCTGTCACTGCCTGACTGATTGGCTTAATATTCTCCTTTATGGAATTTCCAACGATCTTTGACATCACGGACTGGAACTGAACCAGCTTGAAATCCACGATCCTTGCCTGATCGTCATCCACATCTTCACCGATCTGTGTTACCGTATTCACTAACTCCGAGGTAAAATCTGCCTCTACCTCTTTGGATGCATCCTCCGCCGGAACACCATTTTCCAAAATATCATACATTTTCTGCACCAGTTCATGTATTGCCTTAAGCTGAATTCCGCGATCCTTCAATTCCTTTATCTTCTTTAAAATGCGGATATCCTGCTCATCATAATATCGATGTCCCATATCATTCCGCTTGATCCGCATATCAAGTTCCTCTTCCCAATACCTTAATACATGAGGCTCCACATCAACCAGCTTTGCCGCTTCCTTTATCAGATATTTATTTCCCATTTATATGTACCCTCCTGCTTTATTTTTGGACAGTCAGACCCAGCCTGTCCATTACACAAAATAATTCTACATTTATCTTCCCATCTCTACAATTCATATCGTAGGCATTATTCCTACAGGATTCTACAAGATTTTCGCCATATTTTTTTTCACATATAAAGCAGCCCGTAATGCATAGACTGCCCCTGCAATAACTTACTGCGGTTTCTGTTCGCTTCATATGCCTGATTTGTAAATATTCTTGCGTCAACTCGCTCTTTGAGCTCGAACGGGCGCTCGTATTTACCGGCAATATGCATCTCACAACGAAATCCTCGCACATATTATTGCAGGGGCAGTCTATGCATTACGGGCAGCTAAATGGGCTGCTTTCTATTCTTAATTATTTATTTTTACAATTTTAAAATCTCCATCTGCATTTTTTCGAAAATAGATGTTTTTATAATTTGAACCAATAAGATAAGAATCGTCATCTCTGCCCTGTCGCAGGTTAGCCAGAGAATCTTCATTCACGGCTTCAAGAATATCCTTTGTAAAAATATCTTCTGCCGGAATCGCCATAAGCTCATCTATATTTCCGATCGACTGTCCGCTTCCAAGCTCCTGCGGATAATTCATAATCTCTGATAAGGCCTGCATATCCTTATTCTGAATGATCGTTATAACCTGTCCGGCAAACTCTTCGGCTGCTGCCTCTGTACTTTTCTTTACATCGGCACGCTCCGTATAATGATTCTCAAATATCAGATTTGACAAAATCTCCTCTAACACAGAATCTTCCGCCGTAACATATACATACAGACTGTAATGAATATTTTCATCGCTCCAGAATACCACTCTTCCGGGATCCAGCTTATAATAGGTCGCATTATAACTTCCTACAGAAGTTACAACCATATTTCCGTCACCGTTATTCTGAACACCGGCCAGATCAAATTCATTATGAACTGCCGATCCCCGAAATTGACACTGAAGTCCATTATATTTAAAATTCACAACAGCGATCTCTGTGTCTTTTATCTCGTAAGTTACATCTTTGATCATATCATTTTGTGAAACATCAATGACCATTCCCAACGGAATAAACGCCGAAGAATCTTCTACCGATCCATTCGTTATCGCCTCTGTTGTTCCTTCCGTCTGTGTCTCCTCCTTTTTGCAGGACACACAGGCACACATACATATACATATTAAAGATATCGCAAATAGTTTTTTAATAATCGTGTGCACGATCGTCCTCCCTAGTGGCAGCCCTTCTGTTTACATTTATACTGCATATTAGGATCTGTCGGATCCCATGTATGCCATGATGGAAGCTTATATGCAGTTGGCTTTGGAAATGGATCTCTGCCGCTTTCATTAATGATCGTTACCTTTGTTCCGACACTGCAGTGATCATAAATCCACTTTGCATCTCCTGCTGTCAGTCTTACACATCCATGTGAACATGTTGTGCCAAGCTTATTATAAGCATTTACGCTAAGTGCATTGTTATTATTTACATCGTTGTAGTATACCGAATGGAACAGATAGCCTTCGTAGATACCACTGCACCACTGCCCCCAGCATGGTCCCATCAGTTCATGCCATCTGTAACGGCTCTGTGTATGGAATGTACCAAGTGGTGTGCTCACACCGGTAGAACATATAAAAGCACGTACCGGAATAATATATCCATTCTTTCCATCCTTTGCATATACAGTTACAACATTGGTTTTCTTATTAATGATGATCTCATAAGCATCCTGATCTCCGATGACATCATCTACTTCGACTGCACGCTTACCATTAGAACAGAAATAGAACTTATATCCACCGACATACGCCCATTTCTTTCTATACATAACACCATCTTTACCAAAATAGTAATATGCATCACCAATCTTCTTATATCCGGTCTGTGCTGTACCATTGCTGTTCATATAATAAGTCTTGCCGGATATCGTCACCAGACCTGATTGTGTTACCAACGTTCCGTTTGAACGGAATACATACACCTTATTATTGATCTTATGTGATCCGGTATAGGCTTTTCCGCTCTTACCAAAATAGTACTTGCCCTTCGATGTCTTAATCCAGGAACTCTTTATCATGCTTGCTGATTTATTAAAGTAATAGTAGCTACTATTTACCTTCCTTACTTCACCTGCTGCAGCCTTACCTGTCTTTCCAAGGTAATACTTCTTTCCCTTATATTTTACAAATTTGCTTTTCTGCAGGACACCTTTTTTACTGAAATAATATTTCTTTCCACTGATCTTCACAAGTCCTGTTTCAGCCTTGCCATCCTTGCCAAAGTAATACTTTCTTTTCTCAACCGTCTTCCATTTCTTTGTCAGCATCCTTCCCTTGCTGTCAAAGAAATATCTGGAATTTCCTATCTTCTTATATCCTGTATAAGCTGCACAGGTCTTCTTGCTGAAATAATACTTCTTACCTTTTATCTGCTGCCATCCAGTAACAGCTGCACCCGGATGCTTCTTGTCACTTGAAGAATGATAGTACAGCTTACCATTTACCTTCACAAGACCATACACAAGATTACCCTTCTTATCGAAAGAATAATAATATTTCTTGCCATTACTGTCCTTGATCGCTACATGACTTCCCGTCTTTGCAACACCGTTTACATAGTATTTTCTACCATCAGGCTCTTTTACCCAGCCATTCTTTGGAGCTTCCGTTGTCGGTTCTTCTGTTGTTGGCGCTTCTGTCGTCGAACTGTCTGCGCCCGGGATCTGTCCATCTGTCATGATCTCGATATCATAACTCTTCTGATCCTTATTCTGCAAAGTTGCAGCATTCAGATTTACCCCGACCATTCCTACTGTACAGACTGCAAATAATGCAGTCAGAATTAAGCCTTTTCCTATTTTTCTCATAATCTCTCCTCAATTAATTTATTCTGGAATATTTTCTATTACATTGCTGTCTTCGTATGCCAAGCACCAGACCGATCTCGATCATGGTACATAGGATCGCCGAACCACCCGAACTGATAAACGGAAGGGATACACCCGTATTCGGGAAAAAGTTCACAGCAACACATACATTAACTATAATCTGAAAGATAATATGAAGCATAACTCCTATTACAACTACGCTTCCATATAGATTCTTCGATTCTCTTACAACAATAAACATCTGATACAACAGATAGCCGAACATCAGGAACATAATGATCGCTCCAACCAATCCCAACTCCTCACAGATGATCGCAAAGATCATATCATTCTGTGCTTCCGGAATATTACTCAGCTTCTGTGTACCATTTCCAAGCCCCTTTCCAAGTAAGCCGCCGCTTCCGATGGCATATAAGGACTGCAATGGCTGATAACCAAGTGAGCCGGCATAACGCTCCGGGTCGATCCATCCGAAGAAACGCTGGATCTGATACGGATACTTATCCATCTCACTTTCAAGCGGCATCGTTGCCTTCAACCATATGATCAATATAATCACAGCGACAATACCAAACACTCCGACTCCGATATGCAGGGATGGATTCTTACCTACGATAAAGGTCAGAACAAATACCATCAATAATAAGATCAGACAGCTACTCAGGTTTGAAGAAATGGCAAGAATCAGTCCTGCCTGAAATGCAATAAACAGCCACAGCTTAAATATCCTAAGAAACTTATGCATTTCTTTCCAGTATTTGCTGACATAATATGCCATAAAGATAATCATACATACCTTTGTAGCATCGGCAACCTGTAACTGGATTATTCCAAGATTCAACCATCTGGTCGCACCGCCGGATGTTATACCAAGTGGCGTTTTTAAAGCAAAGATCAAAACGATCGATAAACCATACATCAAAGGTCCGACCTTCTTAAATGCCTTATACGGAATCACGCTTACCACTCCGGCAGCCACCATTCCCAAAATAATCATTTTCAACTGTTTCTTAAAATAAAATGCCGAATCATAATTCGTAGCACTGCTTATAGATGATGTATAACTGGACGCGCTGAAGATCATGACCAGACCGAACGCCATAAGGAAAATAACCGCTACAATGATCTTGATCTCTACTCCGGGAGTAAATTCACTTTCCATCTGCTGTACTGTATTCCCCGTATTCTGATTGGACATTGTTCTCTTGCTGACTGACTCCATGTGTCCACTGTTCCTTTCTACATACTTCGGCATAAAAAGCGTCTGCAAATCTTAATTCAGAATACAGCCGCTTTTTATCTGTACTATTTTCCGATCTTTATTCTATAGTAAATACATACTTCTCTATCAATCGGTTTGTATCAATCTCATATATGTATAACGTAGCTGCTCCCTTGATCGCCTGTGAGGAATCAATGCTCATCCACGTTGTATATCTGTCTTTCACTTCACCAAATGTAACTTCATTGCTCTTTGTTCCATCTGAATATACAACGTAACCTTTCAGGTTCATTGTTACATCATTCTCTGTTAAAAACATCGTATGGATATAGATCGTTTTATCAGATGAAGCTGAATCATTCTTACTCTTATAATCTTCCTTGTCATCATTTACAAATGACTCAATAAACCAGCCTGTCAGTGCTGTATAATCATCATCTGCTGAGTCATAACCTGCCTGACGAAGATCACAGATGTAATTCATAGTAGTCTCATCGTTACTGTCAAAATGATCCTTGATGTATTTAGACTTTGCTTTGTTGATCTTTTTAGTCATATCCTTGGTCGTAACCTGACTATACATCTCTACTGCTGCCTTATAATCTTTTCCATCACTCAAAAGCTTTGCCCATTTGATCCGCACAGCGTCTATATCTGCTGTACAGTCCTTATAGGAAGAATCGACCTGACCATATGTCTCGATCGCTTTTGAATAATCCTGCTGTGATACATACTGTTCTGCCAGTAAGCACAGACACTCATTTGCTTTATCTGCATAATCATTATATTCTGACTTTACAAATAAATCTTTTGCATTAATATAATCGCCTGCTGCCATCTTGTCAACCGCATCATTATAATAACATTCCTTAATTTTTTCGGCTGCATCCTGATAGTCACCGGCTGCGGTAAATGCCTGAATGGCCTCATCGTACTTCTTCTCACCTTCCAATGCACAACCATTCATATAAGAACATTCTTTTACCTTATCGGCTGCACCATTTACATCTCCTGCTTTCTCATAATAATCTGCTGCTTCTGTGTAATTTGCCTCACCATACAGCTTTTCGGCCTGACTAAAGTAGCTCTCTTTCTCCTTCTGAGCAGCCCCCTCATAGTTAAGACCTGCTGCCTTTCTGTAATTATCTGCAGCTTCAACAAAGTTTCCGGCTGCAAACAGATTCTCTGCGTATTCAAAATATGCTCCACCATTTACCTTGGTCTTAGAATCTTTGATCGGCTTTGCTTTATTATAAAGGTCAATTGCCTCATCTACTTTACCATTCTTTAAAGCATCCTCAGCTTTATTATAATTCATGAACTTAGGAACAAATATTGCTGCAGCTCCACCGCCTGCAAGAACGATCACGATAAGAATAACGATCAGAGCGATCTTGCCGCCCTTGCCCTTCTTTTCCTTTGAAGCATTCTGCTCTTTCGGTGGCTTAGGTGCTTTCTGTGGCTTTGGCTGCTTTGGAGCCTTTTCCTTCTTCTTGTTCTTTTTCTTATCCTCACCATTCATTGGCACCGGCTGACCATTCGGTCCCGGCATCGGCTGACCATTCGGTCCCATCATTGGGCGTCCCTGCACCGGCTGACCGTTTGGTCCCATCATTGGACGTCCCGGCATCGGCTGACCGTTTGGTCCCATCACCGGACGTCCCTGCATCGGCTGACCGTTTGGTCCCATCATTGGACGTCCCTGCATTGGCTGATTGTTCACTCCCATTGGTCTGTTCTGGAATGATGGAATTCCATTTGGTGCCGATCCCTTTAACATATCGGAATTCAGAACCGTTGTTCCTTCTTCATCTTCATCAACAGAGGTCTCTTTTTCCAGATCAACTGCTTTTAAAACAGTAGTCCCTTCTTCTTCCATATCATCTGTATCAATGACATCTGCACTTTCTTTATCTGCAGCATCGGATAGATTCTTTTCTATATCTGATGCCTGTTTCATCACATCTGCTGTCTCGGCTTTATCGTCTGCTGTTGTAGAAACATCTTCGATCGTACCGGCATCCGTAATACCTGCCGGATTCATATCCTCTACTTTCTTTCCACAGACAGGACAGATTTTCACCTCTGGCGCAATCTCACACCCACAATTGTCACAAAACATATTCCGCTCCTCCTAATTCATTTTAAATAAAAATTCTTCATTTGAAAGCCGGATACTACTGTTATCCGGAATAACGATCTCCACATTGCTATAGACCATATCACCATTCAAATATGTATGATTCGTGGAATTATTATCTCGAAGATAATAAATACCATTTATATTTGTAATATAAGCATGCCTCCTGCTTACGGATTTATTATCCGTGATCTTAAAATCGACACCCTGATCTGCTTTTCCTATACAAAATGCCTGCTTATTAATATAAATCTGTTCACCGGTTTTTTTCCGAATCAGTACCGGTATTTTTCCGATTTTCTCTGTTACATTCGTAAGAACAACTGTCTCATCTTCCTCCGGATCAATCCTGTTCGTCTGTCTAGTCTCTGACAGTCTTCCAATCTCTTCGTTTCTCCGTCGGGCTTCCTTCTCCTGTTTTTCAGCTTCTTTATAATTTCTTCTTGCTTCATATTCTGCACGCATCCTTGCTTCTTCTGCACGCATTTCTTCTTCCCTGGCAGCTCTTACTTCCTCTGCCAATCGTTCAGATTCCGCTGATGCTTTTCTGAATTCTTCCTCCGCTTTCTTAGCTGCTGTCTCAGCACGCAGCTTCGCTTCTTCATATTCTTTTCTTACAGCATCATCTGGCTGCTCCTGCACCTGACAGGCATACAGAACTGCTGTCTGCGATTGATCCCGGTATTCTTTTTCTGCTTTCTGCCGATTGATTTCTGCCTGTATTCTTGCAGCTTCTGCCAACATACGCATCTCTTCTGCTGTTTTTGCAACCTTTGCCTGCTGTTTTGCATAAGCTGTCAGTCTCTTGGCTTCGCTCTCTGCCTGCATTCTCGCAATATCTGCATTTCTTGCAGCTTCCTCCGCTATCAGAATCGCTGATTCTGTCTTCGCTGAATTCGCTGCTTTCTCTTTATTTTCTGAAGACACATGCTCACCTATCAGAAGCAATTGACTCTTTAAACGTAATTCCTTTACAAACAAATTAAATTGTATTACATTGAATTCCTTCTGACTATTCAGATAATCAATGATCTGATTGGCACACTCAAGCGCAGATGTGTGTGCATACGTCATCTTGTTTAACAGACAACGGATAAATGCATCCGGTCCTTCCATTGGTTCTACCTTTTCAAACGGAAGATAGATTAATTGTATACTGAAATCACTCAATCTCACATACATATACTTCAGATCGAATACAACTTTTTCTAACTTCAATCCATTATGTACCATGGAAACCAGCTGTCTGCTGATACTATACAGATATTCAACCAGTTCATCCCTGAATACCGGCTTCTGTGCAAGCTGATCAAGTGTCAGATCTCCCGAAATGTTGAATTCCAGAACACGATCACCTTTCACGAACACTTCTCTGCATGTATTAGAATTTCCCGCAAAAGGCACATTATATATTTTTATCTCATTTTGATCTACCTGTATGGTTTCATCTAATTTGTAATTAATTCGTTGTTCCTTGTTTCTTTGCGTCATAAACCCTCCTATAAGAGTCACCAAATAAAAAAATGAACAAACTCCCGAAAATATTATATCAAACCACCCTATAAAAGTAAACCAGGAGAACTTCGTGCAAACTAAAAAAGAGACTGGATCATTCCAATCTCTTTAAAAGAGGCGCGAGCCGGATTTGAACCGGCGATGACGGTGTTGCAGACCGGGGCCTTACCACTTGGCTATCGCGCCATTTATTCAATTAGCTTTCGCTAAGCTCCCCGAGTAGGGCTCGAACCTACAACCCCTCGGTTAACAGCCGAGTGCTCTACCATTGAGCTATCGAGGAATACCACTGTCAAAATTCTAATATCTGCTTCCGTTCACGATCTGCTTTCAACTGATGACTTAATAATTCAGATAGAATACGCAGAAGGAGGGATTTGAACCCTCGCGCCGCGCAAACGGCCTACACCCTTAGCAGGGGCGCCTCTTCAGCCACTTGAGTACTTCTGCAAAATGCCTAAATGAAATGTTCCCACCAGGGATATTAAATTTTGACGCTAGTACATGATATCAAAGGATATTGGGTTTGTCAAGAACTTTTTATTTAATATCCATATATAAATACCACACATATGCAGCTTTATATAATGACTTACCAACCTTTACCTCCGGAATAACATAAATCGCAGTAGATCTTCCTACGATACAATTATTATATTCATATTTTCCGGTATTTGGACCAACAACAGCTACTTTTTTCCATAATGGCTTTGCCGCTTTAATGTCATTACAAGCATAAATATAATAACGCTTTGCATTTGTAACCTTATTCCACCTTACGGTAACCGTTGTCTCGTCTGTTCTCTGGATACTGATCTTTGCCTGAGGAATCACTACCTTGTAGTCTGACCATCTTCCATAGCATTTTTTATTGCTGATCTTAACATAGCTTCTTACACGAACCTTAAAGCCCTTTCCCTTCACCGCAGGGATATCAAATCTTACTTTTGTCTTTTTAGTATTAAATGTTTTCAGTTTTTTATTCTTTAAAGAATAAATCTGAACCTGATATCCTGATGGTTCGTATTTGTCACGGGCAGATTTATTCCATCCGACCATAACTTTATTGCTGACAGTCGGATACCATGTGTAATTATTTCTCTTAAAAGATGCCACCTTACATGGTTTTCCCGGCGCAGCATAGAGGTCGTACGCTTCCGCATGACCACCCTTTGCAAGGAATCCGGATGTTGATTGTCGAACCGGTGTGATACGAACTGTATTCACAGAACCTACCTTTACTTTTACCTTTGCACTGGTCTTCTTTACCGTTGCTATCTTTTTATCGTTAACATATAAGATATATCTGTTTGCACCTCGAACACTTCCCCATTTAAATGAGATTGCATTCGGGGATGTCTTTGTCTCTTTTATAGATGATGTGAATATCTTAGATGCACTTGGAGCTGTTACGACTTCCACTTTATCAGACATCGTTCCCGATGTGATATTTCCCTCACTGTCCTTATATACTGCCTCTATTGATACATAATATGTACTTCCTGCTGTAAGATTACTGATTTTTTTCTTTGTATCATTATAGACATCGCATTCGCTTCCCTTTGTTGTCCTTACAAAAGTAACACCATCTGTCGATATGTATACATTATAACCATACGCACCTTCTGCCTTTTTCCAGCTTACCATAACTGTATTCTCGCCGGCAGCCGTCTGCTTGATCTCTGTTACATCATTTTCAGCATGTGCAACCATAGTCAGATTACAAAAAAAACAGACCGCAATAACAGTCATTATAATCATCCTTATAATTGATATTTTCTTTGTTTTCATTTAAATC
>OJPX01000814.1_pt1 | contig 12372 bp, 16 predicted proteins | sample 1598591 | NCBI WGS metagenome assembly OJPX01 (sample SAMN03922497, study PRJEB24848) | human gut metagenome | isolation source: stool sample | host: Homo sapiens | place: Germany | collected 2011-11
TGCTCTGCTCTGCTCTGCTCTGCTCTGCTCTGCTCTGCTCTGCTCTGCTCTGCTCAAATGATTGTACTGCTTACTCATTCTTTGTCAACCCCTTTCTTGTTTCATACCCCCTTTTTCATACTTATTTTACTGTTTGTTCTTCTTTGTGTCAACAATTTTTTTAAAAGATTTTTTTGTGAAAGAAAAATCCCAATTTATAACCGATTATGTGAATTGCATTTTTATTACTATAAATGTTTGACACTTTAATTGCATTTTTCTATAATTATTATAGTACCACAGTACTTTAATACCAAAACACCACGATATGAACGGCGGTTCTTTTTTCGGAGTGGCGAAAAGAGAGCTGCCCCACGAGGGCGGCTTTTCTTCTTGACGGTGGTGTAATTTTGGTGTAAAATGAGTTGTAAAAGTAAAAGATTGGAGGGAGTCGATTTATGGGAAACGATTTTATGCAATATCCGACCACTGTTAAAATGTTGGCCGATGAAATAAAGAGAGCTTGCACCGCGTACACTTCCCGGCAGATTGATAATGACCGGATCAGAGAGATTATCTTTTGGTATGCAAATGCCATGCCGGACAAGCTGTTTTATGGAACTGACCTTAATCCGACAATATCAAAGATTATTGGAAAAAAAAGAGTGCGCCTTATCAATGATATGTTGGACGGCTACCAGCACCAATTAAGCGGGGGTAGGTAAATGGAAAAGGTTATCAGCTTCGGAGATCAACTTAAAGTAGAGGGTATCAATTTCAAAGGCTTTGGTATTTTGCCGAAGTATGTCATGCTCGATCCCGATTTGTCGATCGAAGCAAAAACTATCTATGCCTATTTTTGCAGTTTTGCCGGAAACGGAAGTGCAACCTTTCCGGGGAGAGATAAAATCCTATCTGATCTGCCTATGTCAAAGGACGCTTATTATAAACACTTTCGGCAGCTCACGGATCAAGGCTATATCACCGTGGAGCAACAAGGCGGCAAATCCGGGGCTATTTACGGCAAGAATATCTATACGCTGGTATCAAACCCTAAAAAGTTTTCTGAAAAACCCGAAGATACCAAACACGGTCTTGCTTACAGCCGGATCAGGTTTTCCGGCCTGAAAGCTGCGGGATTTGGCATGATCCCGAAAGCTGTTATGATTGATCCTCGGCTTCCTGTTAAAGCAAAGGGAGTTTACGCTTACTTTTGCAGCTTCACCGGCTCCGGAAATAATGCCTTTCCAAAAAAGGAGAAGATCCTTTTTCATTTGGGAATTGCAGAAAAGACTTACTATAAGTTCTATAAGCTGCTGACGGAGCTTAACTATATTACCGCCGTACAACGCCATATAGACGGTAGGCTACAAGTAAATGATTATTACTTGAATGATACGCCAAACGCTGCAAACGCCCAAAAAAAGACGGTTTTTTCCTGTTCTACACAGGACAGTAAAAAACAGGACACGGAGCTTAAAATACAGGACAGTAAAAAACAGGACACGGAGCTTAAAATACAGGACGGTAAAAAACAGGACACGGAGCTTGAAACACAGGACGGTAAAAAACAGGACACGGAAAAACAGGACACGCAAATACAGGACAGTAAAAAACAGGACACTAATAAAAACAGTTCTACTAAAAACAACGTTCTATATAATCACTCTCTCAATCAACAACCGGCGCAGCCGGAACAGATAGAGGGAGCGAGAGATGTTATACATGATATTTCTTATGAAGTAGAAACAGAGCTGCTAAAACAGAAAAAATTGCCGTATTACTTCAAGTCCGATCCTGAAAAGATGATTGCTGCTATTCATTTCATGGTAGAGTGGGACACATTCTTTCCCAATGGCTATAAAGACGGGTTTGAGCAACGGATTTACAACTTGTTTGTTGAAGCCTTGATTGAAATGTGCTGCGCTGACAAGCCCATGGCACTGAAAGGCAGTATCACTACTTACGCAAAGGTTATTGATAAGATTAACCAGCTTGCCAAGTTTGAGGATTACTATGTTGATATTTCCGAGTTTGCTGATCCGGCACGAGAAAACTATAAAAGGGCTGCGCTCGATCAGGACATAAGAAATCCTATGCAGTACATGAAAGCCTGTATTTGGGACGCTATGCAAACTGGGAGCATAGGAATGTATGCCGATATAGCACGGATATAGTGCAATTAAAGGGAGCTGCGAAAAGCGGCTTTCTTTTTTGCAGTTTTAGTACTATAAATGCTTGACACTAAAAGGCGAGTTGGGTATAATGATTTTAGTACCAAAACACTAAAGTACGAAAGGAGCAAAGAAAGTATGTCGTTCTTACCTGATCCAAAAGAATTAAAATTTGGGGTGGGCGGTCTGCGCCAGCAGTACGATAAGATGAAAAAGGTGGGGAGATGTCCTTATGATAGCTTTGAAGAATATATGCGCGACTTTTTGCCGGAGCTTCCACCCGAAGAAATGAAAAAAACTGATTTTGGGGGACAATGCGAGAAAGTACTTTATGACGCATTCAATTCTGAATTAACAAAGGAAAAGAGAGGAAATCCAAATGGCTAAAGTAATTGCAATCGCAAATCAAAAAGGTGGCGTTGCCAAGACTACGACAAGCGGGGCACTTGCTGCCGGACTGAAAAAGAAAGGTTTTAATGTGCTGGCGGTTGATGTTGATCCGCAAGGCAATTTGTCCGACAGTGTCGGAGCTGATAACCAGCACGAAGTAACCGTTTATGAATTGCTGAAAATAGAAACCACAGCAAAAGAAGCAATTCAGAAAATGGATATGTTTGATATTATCCCGGCAAATATTATGCTTGCTGGTGCAGAACAGGAGATTGCACAGATTGGCAAAGAACAAAGATTGAAAGAAATGCTTGCGCCGATCATGTGCGATTATGATTATATTGTGATTGATACGCCGCCCGCGCTGGGGCTTATGACGATCAATGCCTTTACTGTTGCTGATGATGTAATTGTACCAACAACAGCCGGTATCTTTGCGGCAAACGGTATTGGTCAACTTTATGATACAATTAAGAATGTGCAGAGGTACTGCAATAAGAAAGTAAAGATTGCAGGTATTCTTCTTACAAAGTATAATCCACGTACCATCAACAACCGCGACATGAAAGAGTTGACAGAGCAGCTTGCACAGTACATGGACGCTCCGATGTATCAAACCACAATCCGTTCATCTGTTGTTGTTGAGGAAGCACAGACGCGAAAGACAGACATATTCAGTTATAAAGCGGACGCTGCTGTTGTGGGAGATTATGCCGCTTTTATTGAAGAGTATTTGAAAGGGGAAAATAAGTAATGGGAACGAAGAAAAGTAAGGTTGATACCTCGGCGCTGTTTCGAGGGATTGTCGGCCATGATGAAAGCGAAGCACCGGAAGTTAATTCCGGCGAAGCAGAAGCAGCGGCAAAGCTGCCGGTCGCGGAAGAAGTTAAAGCTGCTCCGGTGAAAGTAGGACGCAAAGCCAATAAGGAAAAGAACATTCAGGTATCTATTTACCTTACCCCGGATCAGGCAAAGGAGCTGCGGGTTCAGGACGCTTTGAAAGAAAAGGAAACGGATAAATCCGCTATTGCAAGAACCGGCATTGAGATTGCTCTTTCCTTGAACAAAGAAACCTATGCAGCTATGAAAGTCGCTGCGGATAAAGTCGGAAAGACACCCGGCCAAATTGTGCAAAAAGCCCTTGAACAATATTTATAAGTTGTCACAAATGAAAGGCGGTGAACCATGAAACGATTAGGGGAATATCGTTCCTATTTGCTTTACGAAGTTGAAGAACAAGACGGCAGAGATATTAACACATCAAGCGGAAGCAGATATATCCGGAATAGTATCTTGATTTTTGAACCGGACGAAAACAATCCAAAGCTGGGCGATGAATGGCGAATGTGCAAAAACGAGGAAGAAGCAAAACGGACGATTGACGAGAGCGCACCTAAAATGCCAATTCAAGAGCAAATGAAACAGGCAGAGGAACGAAGCCGGGCGAGAGCGGCGGCAATGGACATTCAGCGCAGAGCAGATATAGAGGAAGAACGCAGACGGAGAGAACGGCAAGAGGAAGCCTATTATCCTGAAAGAAAAAGCTAATATTTGAAAGCCGCCTTTCGAGGCGGCTTTTCTTATACGAAACAAACTCTTGCATAAAAACGAATGGTATCCTATACTTAAAAAAAGAGCGGAGCGAAGAATAACAAGCATTGGAAGTGTTAGCACACTTCCACGAAACGACGAAAATTGCCACGGGGCAATTTCCTCTGTTTCTGCTTGTTGGTGCGTTGCCCCAAACCCCACCGGCTAACGCCGGAGAAGAAAAGCACGGCTTTTCATAAAGAACGAAAGGACGGTATTTGCAAGATGGCAAATAGAGAAAGAACGGTGCGGCTGCAACTTCTTGTTTCGGAAGAAGAAGCTGATATGATACGACAGAAAATGCTTCAAGTTGGAACTACTAACTTTTCCATGTATGCGCGGAAAATGCTGATAGATGGATATGTAATAAAGCGTGATTTTTCAGAGTTAAAAGCTCTAACAAAAGAACTGGCTAACCTTGCTCGAAACATCAACCAAATTGCATTGAGAGCAAATGAAACTCGTAGCATTTACCAGCAAGACATTGACGATTTGAAACAGTATTATGGAAATGTGAAAAGGGCGTGCACAGAGCGTCTTGTAAAAATGATAGAGGAATAAAGCCATGGCTTACACAAGAATACACGCTATAAAAACAACCTTAAATAAGGCATTGGATTATATAGAAAATCCTGCGAAAACGCAGGAGCAACTTCTTGTGTCCGGTTATAATGTTGATCCTATTTCTGCGTCAGTTGAGTATCGTATGACGGCAGCATTGGCAAGAGAAATGAAAGGGGATTATGCAAAGACTGGTGGAGCAGATATTTTAGCTTTTCACATGATACAGAGTTTTTCTCCTTATGATAAAATCACCCCGGAACAGGCGCATGAACTCGGTAAAAAATGGGCTGATGAAATATTGCAAGGGAAGCACGAGTATGTAATCAGCACTCATGTTGATAAGGGGCATATTCACAATCACATAATTTTCAACTCTGTTTCTTTCTATGACTATAAAAAATATGAAACCAAGCCTTATAAAACGGCTGCGCTTTTGCGAAAAGTAAGTGATCGTCTTTGTGAAGAACAGGGACTTTCTATAATTCAAAATCCAAACCTAAAGCAAAAAAGCCCGACACATTATGAATGGGAACAGCACCGTGCAGGCACATCATGGAAAGCACAGATCAAAGAAAATATTGATAAGGCCATTGAAGCGGCAACCGATTATGACAGCTTCAAAGAAAATCTGCGGAAAGCAAATGTTGAGATAAAAGAGGGGAAAAGAATTTCTTTCAAAATTGCCGGTTCGGGACAAGAAAGATATTGCCGTGGCGATAGGATCGGAGAAGAATATACAAGGGAAAAGATTGTTGCGAGATTGGCAGCACCAAAAGTAAGAGAGCTTCAAAAAGAGGAAGAAACCAAACATCGGGGAGAGAAAAACGCCGATTCTGCACCGCAGCCGGTATTTTCCTCTTATGATAAAAAGGTGGAGTGGGAAGCACAGAGAACAACACTTGCCGCCACAAAAGAACTGGCCGCAGCCTTAATGACGATCCGACAGGAGAACATACAGCAAGAAAATGATTTTGAAATCAGGATCAGCGGCTTGTCTGAAAAGGCGGCGGGTGTCCGGTCAACAATGACAGAACTTTCCGGAAAGAACCAGCAATATAAAAATGCGGCAAAGTACTTAATTGCATTTAATCAGTATCTTCCTATAAAGCAAGAGCTTGAAAAGCAACTTCCTTTTAGAAAGGCTAAATATGCCAGGCTGCATGAGGGCGAGCTGGCCGCTTTCGATCATGCAGCGGCACAGCTTGAAAAGCTGGGTGTAAATACAAATGTTGATCCGGAAAAAGTTTTAACTTTGGTAAAGGAGCAAGATGGCAAGGTATCGGAGCTGTCGGCGGCTCTCAAAGAAACCACTGCAAAAATTGACGCGCTCCGGCAAGCGCAGCGGATAGTAAAAGAGATCTACCAGCAGCCAAAAGAACCACAGGAAAAACGAAAAGAGCGGGAAAATCAAGAGCTGTAAAAAGGATTTTTTCAAGCCCATGGGAAACAATATTGACAAGCAGCATAGAATATAGTACAATGTACTACAAGAAAGGAGTTGATATTATGGCTTTTTCAATCAGACTTTCCGAGGAAGAAAAGCGGTTGGCTGACAGCTACGCAAAAATCCATTCGCTCTCTTTGGGAGAAGCGTTCAAAAGAGCATTGTTTGAGCGGATCGAAGATGAATACGACATTGCCCTTGCAGATGAAGCCTATTCAGAATATATCAAAGGCGGTAAAAAGAGTACACCTATTGCCGAACTTTGGAAAGAGTGCGGTCTATGAATTATAGTGTCGAAACCACCACACGCTTTGACAAAGAGTTTAAGAAACTCGACAGTTACACAAAGCGCATGATAAAGGCATGGATTGAGAAAAATCTAATTGGCTGCACCGATCCCCGGCAACACGGAAAAGGGCTTACAGCAAACCGCAGCGGGCAATGGCGGTACAGAATAGGGGATTACCGGCTTATTTGCCAAATAGAAGATGATAGGCTCGTTATACTCGCCTTGAATATTGGACACCGCAGCGAGGTCTACAAGAGCTTGTGACGGCTCACCGGCAGTAAAGGAGCTTTTGCGGCATATCCTCGCTGCGTTCCGGTATTCCACAGTCCCCTTGACTTCCGGTGCTTTGGGGGATGCACCCGCCTTGCGGCGAAGGGAAAGAAGCAATCAAAGATCACTTCTTACCCCTCGCCTTTCGGCAAGTTTAGCCCTCAAAGGCGCAAGGACGGGCGGCTCTGCTAAAAAAAGCAATCAAAGGGCTGCGCTCGATCGCAGCTCCGGCAGCTCTGGCCGATCGGCTGGGGCTGCTCTTTCTTTTTGCATTTTTGAAAGTTAATCTGATTTGTAGTAACAAGAGAACGGCACTCCCCGCCACAAGCCCCTATAACGCCCACAGACGCGCCGGAGAGCGAGGGCGGGGAACACAACAAGGGAGAGCCGGAAAACGGCACACAGGGCACTACAGAGCCACCCAGAGCGTGTAGGCAGCAAAACAAAAAGCCCACCACCGGAACGGTAGTGGGCTTTTTCTTATTTTTCAAGATCGTGGTTTTTTCCATGGTGTTGCTCGGCGGCGGTGGAACTGTTGCGCCGGTCAGCTTCGGCCTGTGCTGCGGCCATGCGCTCTTTCATGCTCATTCTCTTTTGTGGCTCTGATCGAGGCTGAGTGTCAAGTGTTTCCGTCAAATCAGTTTTTTTTTGAAGTGGCGTTAGCCGGTCATATTGGATAATCTTTTCACCCGTGCTAACAGTGATTTTTTCCTTGAAAAGTAATGTATATGCCGGTTGGCCAATGGTATAATCTTTTTGACTTTTTGGGAAAAATGATCTACAGAAATATAAACCGGCCTGATCTTTCTGCGCAATAAAGATATAAATATCGTTATTGTTATGCGGCGTAGATAGTAAAAAGTCGGCTTCGATTAACGAAAAACAGTTTTGTTTTTCGTTATATCTAAAAATAAGACTGTTAGCATCTAAAATTTGTTCTATGGCCGCCAGTGGCTCAAAGCGATCTTGAATTTGAGAAATATATCTGCTTTGGTTCAAAAAATTATCCGTAATAGACCCGTTCAAAATACGAGAAAAAACTTTAGACCGATTTTCCGTTGAAAGCCGTAAATCTTTTAATTTTCCTAACCCCATTAAATGATGAAAGTCGATAGAAGAAAACTCAATGGTTAGATCAACAGATTTTCCTTTTCTCCCGATAATAATATGGTATTGTGTATCAAGTAATTTTTCAAAAGCGGTTGCACATTCTTGTATTTTATCCATTCTTTTATCCTCATAGAAAAAGCCGCCCTGCATAAACAAGGCGGCTTTGAGTATTTTCTTTCGGTTTTCACCTACTCCGGTTTGAGGTTACTACACAACCCCTACTGAAAGCTCGGCATAGTAAGGCTTACCGGTACGCTACCATGCTTCAACGCTTTGACAGACACACGCCGTTGCCTATCGCTATTATTATTATACGCAACGGCAAGAAATATGTCAAGAAGAATTTTGAATTTTTAGTACTGATTTTTACTCGTCAGAAAGCAGAGTATCAGATAGATCAAGATCAGAAAAGGCAGCTTGTGTCATAGCCGTTACTTTCCGTATGGTTTCTTCAACGATACTTTTAATGTTCTGATCCTCAATTAAAGGCAAGCTGTCATTGAGAGCTGCTATAACACTATCGCGGTTTTGAGAGAAACCACAATACATTTTGACGATGCTTAATTCATCAATGGTAAACATGATTATTTCCCCCTTTCTGCTGTCTTGTCGCGCTGGGGCTGATTGAGAGCGTGGGAACTGTTACGCCGGTCAGCTTCGGCTTGTGCTGCGGCCATGCGTTCTTTCATGCTTATTTTCTTTTGCGGCTCCTGTGCCGCCTTTGGCTGTTCTTTGTTCTGATCTCGAAAGCCAAGCTGTTCCCTCGTCTTTTCCCGGTCAAGGTCAATATCACCGTCAAATCGGACTGTATCAAGCATTTCCTCATGGCGGCGGGCTTCCTCTGATGAAATGCCTTGATATTTTTCAAAACTTGCTACATCAGCTTCTTGCTGCTGATCCTCTATGTCTTGTGCGAACTCCGGCAGATTTTCAAAGCCAAAACTATCTACATAATAGGCGGTAATACCGAACTCCTCTTTGATTGCGATAATATCAGAAACAGAAAGGCTATGCCCGGTAAAATCAGCCGGGCGATTTATGTTGAACTCTGTAAATAAATCATCAAGGTTTTTTCCCGCTGGTAGTTTTCCAGTATAAACTTTATCATACATAGGAAGCGTAGGAGTTATATTTGCTTGCCGGAGCTGATCTAATCCCTCAAAACGGATATTCCGGTTGTCTGCGCTTTCTTTAAGCTGGTATATGATAAAGGGGCGATCTTCTTTTTCAAAAGAGGAAGCGAGGGTTTTTACCTGATCCGGCGTAATCTCTGTAAAGAGATCCTTTTCCCTATCCTTTTGAAGCTCTGTAAGCCGGGTGTCGATTTTATCAATCAGATCCCCAGCTTGCTTTTGGATTGTTTCAAGAGAGCTTTGCAACTCGGCCAACTCTTTACTGCTGCTCCATGAAGCCAAGTAAGGAAAAGTATAATCGGAAGTATCAATTCCGTAATGCTCACACACGACAAAAGCGGTGCTTTCAGCTTCAATTTCTCTTGTGCGCCGATCTGTCCGATCGGCAAGAATAAGGTTTTGTTCCGGCGCGTGTAAATCTGCGTGAGTAACTTCGTGTATGGCCGTTTTTACACTCTGCGCTTCACTCATTCCTTGCTGAATTACAATACGCTGGGTGACAGGATCGCAAAAGCCTTTTGCGCCACCCTGTATTTCTTCAAAAGATACCGGGAATGGGGAAACATCACGGATTGCTTGCATAAGGTCTTGATATGCTTCCACACTGCCGTTTAGCTCGTTGACGAGCTGCGGGAGTGGTTCACCCTCGGTTTGGCTTACATCGAACACGGAAACCGGAACATAAGACGGTACTTGCCGGGTAACTTTTTCCATAACTGGCTTTCCGTCTGCTCCGATAATGGTGTTGCCGGAACTATCCTTTTTCTCCTGTTCCACATTAACTTTGCGGGGAGAATAACCTACAATTTGAATACCACTTTCTCCACGCTGTACTTGCCGGTTAAACTTTTTCTTCCACGCAGCATAACCGGCTACATGGGTTGCTTCCGGCTTTTGCATAAGGATCAATAGGCTGTTTCTAAAGCTATATGAATGAAACTTTGACATGGTGGCAAGGTAATTGCGATAATTTTCACTCTCAAAAACTGCTTTCGTTCCTTGTTCTGCCTGTTCCAAAAGTTCTTTGAGCTTATCATTATTCTTTGGCATTTTTAGGCTCCCTTTCTTGCTTCTCCTTTCGTACATACTCATAAAGGCTCGGTTTAGAAATACCGGTTGCCGCAGTAATTTCTTTAATCGAATACTCGTTTGAGAAGTACATTTTCAAAGCAGTATCTACCTGTTTTTTGTCGTGCGGCTTTCTGCCGCCTACGCGACCACGCGCTTTGGCAGCAGCAAGGCCGGATTTTGTATTTTCGGATATAATATCTCGGTCAAGCTGCGCCAGCGCACACCATGTAGTGAATACAAACCGCCCCATCGGCGTAGTGGTATCAATTTTTTCCGTTAGGCTTACAAACTCAATTTGATTTGCCTGAAACTCCTCGGCCAATGCCAAAAGCTGCTTTGTGTTTCGGCCAAGCCTTTTTAATTCATATACCACAAGCGTATCTCCGGAGCGGAGTTTATCTAATAGTCGGTTAAGTTCAGGACGGCTCCTTTTTGTTCCCGATATTTTCTCTGAAAAGATTTCATCTACGCCATATTCCCGGAGCGCGTCAAGCTGTCTGTCCGTTTTCTGATCCTCTGTACTTACTCTTGCATACCCAAATCTCATATATTTAAGCCCCTTTCGCACTAATCAAGGAAAATTATAATCCATAAAGGGAGTGCCCGGCAACACGAAAAATGCAAAATGCAAATAAATTATCTTGTCTGATAAACGATCGTTTATCAGACAAAATTTTTGATGCACAAAAGCACGGTTTTTTCGGGCAAATTTGGTCTATTTTCATGTCTGAAAAATAAAGTTCAGAAAACGTTTCACAAAACAAGTTTTCAGACCAAACTTTTAAGATAGGTTGGATCAGTCTGATCGTCAGTAATCATTTTTACCGGATTAGTGGTAGTGAAGTAAAATTGCATGGTTCTTTCTCCACCGTCAAAGGTGAGTTGCATGGAGCTGTGATAATAATTGTTATTCGGATCACTCGTGATAGCATAAGTTCCGGCTTCGGTTGTAGTGCCGTTTGTAAAGGAATATGTGCCGTCTGCGGAAAAGGTATAGCTCCAATAAATGCTATCTGCGGTCGGCCATTCGTCAAAGGTTCCTTTCCATGTGCCTACAATCATATCTTTTACATAAGCGTCCAGTTCCCTGGCATATTCGGAAACATCGGGATTTCTTTCAGAACTTATAACGCGATCGGTGATTGTGTTGTCTGTATTGTTGTTTATAGATTGATTATAATTGTATGGATAAATTCCATAAACGGCTTTATATCTTTCAGCGCGTTCTTGCACAGAAAGAGTGCCTTTTGTGTAAGTCGGAGCATATTCAATTCCGGTGCAATAGAATGTCATAACGCCATCGCTGCTTTCAGTCAGCGTATAGGGGTAATTCGCTGCGGCTCCGCTCTTGACGATCTTGATTAGTTTATCAGAAATAATCTCGTACTCGTGATATAGCATTTCTTCCGGCAAAACGTTTGTTGCTGCTGTATGGACGGTAATTCCGGTTTCTGTGAAAGAACAAGTAGTTGTTCCGTCAAGACTTGTCCATTCACCCAGTAGCTTATTAACCGTGTTTGGAATGATATTCGCTTCATCTTCTGCGGCCTGAGCTGCCGCTGCGGTTAGGGCGGCTTTTGCGGCTTCCTCGGTCTGATAATAGGTATATTTCCCGGTCAAGGTATAGCTGCCGTCCTGGGCCTGATTGATCGTAAGCGTGGTTGTTCCGTCCTGTGCGCTTTGCAGGGTTACAGTATTTCCGGAAACGCTATATGTGCCAGCAAAAGAAAGCCACGGATTGCCGCCGTTCCACTCTGCAAAAGAGTAATTACCCTCTTTGCCAAAGGTGACGCTATCCGGCTTATCGCTGTACCATGTGCCAACAATGCTTATGGCTGGATTACTATTCTTATGTAGTACAGCGACCACGATCGCAGCGGCCAATACAAGAACACCGACAAGAGCAACGATAACAATAAACTTCTTTGAAATAGGCTTCATTAAAAATTACCTCACTTTCTCGGCGGGAAATAAAATCCCACAGTTTTATCTTCTTTCAGAACAAGGTTTGCGTCAAAAGGCTTTCCGGCTTTTTACCTTGCAGATTGAGCTTTTTTAGGCTCTGCTCCCCATGGGTGATTTTTTCCCGGTTAGCAAGGATCTGTTCAATCAGCCCTTTAAGTGCTGCTGCGGTGATTTTTGCCGCTTTCCATTCAACTTGTACGGCCTGTTCTTGTAAATCTGCCGCCATAAGTCCACCACCTTTCGGTTTTTATATACAAAAATGCCGCTCTACACCCCAACCGGGCATAAAACGGCATATCTATCCTGTATTAAGCGCATAGAAAAAAGGGCAGAGTTATTCTGCTCTGCTCTGCTCTGCTCTGCTCTGCTCTGCTCTGCTCTGCTCTGCTCTGC
>OJPX01000837.1_pt1 | contig 12078 bp, 10 predicted proteins | sample 1598591 | NCBI WGS metagenome assembly OJPX01 (sample SAMN03922497, study PRJEB24848) | human gut metagenome | isolation source: stool sample | host: Homo sapiens | place: Germany | collected 2011-11
GTACGCCGCCGCCCGCCATCGAGCAGAGTTTTACACCTAATTGGGGATAAAACAGCTTATGGCGGGCGGCGGCGTGGCGCTGATCGGCATTACCCTCGTGCCGCTGCTGTCCGGTCTGTTCGGCTAATCGGCAGCTCGTTTGCTTCCCATAAATCCACGGAGGGTGCCGCTTTCGGGCGGCATCCTCCCGAAAGGAGGGCAACCCTATGGATTTCTTATGGGATAAGATCACGGAATGGCTGAAAGAAATGCTTATCGGCGGTATCGTGAGCAATCTGTCCGGGATGTTCGATGCAACCAATCAAAAGGTTGCCGAGATCTCCGGTCAGGTGGGCTTATCGCCGCAGGCATGGAACGGCAGCATTTTCAGCATGATACAAAACCTGTCGGAAACCGTGATCGTCCCCATCGCAGGCGCAATTCTCGCCTTTGTGATGACGCTGGAGCTGATCCAGCTCATTACCGACAAAAATAACCTCAACGACATGGACACATGGATATTCTTCAAGTGGGCGTTCAAGTCCGCTGCCGCTGTCCTGATCGTAACAAACACATGGACGATTGTAATGGGCGTGTTCGATGCCGCCCAAAGCGTCGTTGCCAGCGCCTCCGGGCTGATTATCGGCGACACCAGCATCAATATTTCAAGCGTCATGGTGGGTATCGAGGATCGGCTGATGGAGATGGAGCTGGGGCCGCTCTTCGGCCTATGGTTCCAGTCTCTGTTCGTGGGCATTACCATGTGGGCGCTGACCATCTGCATTTTCATTATCACATTCGGAAGAATGATTGAAATATATCTCGTCACCTCTGTTGCCCCCATTCCGATGGCGACCATGATGGGCAAGGAATGGGGCGGCATGGGACAGAACTACATTCGTTCTCTGCTGGCGCTGGGCTTCCAAGCGTTTTTGATTATCGTCTGCGTTGCCATTTACGCGGTTCTGGTGCAGAACATCGCACTTGTGGATGACATCATCTACGCCATCTGGACTTGCATGGGCTACACGGTGCTGCTGTGCTTCTGCCTGTTCAAAACGAGCAGCCTTGCCAAGTCCGTGTTCAATGCACATTAACGGGGGTGATACTATGCTGACACTCACGCCCGTCGCGCTTGCAACAGCGAACGCATTTGTCAATGCGCATCACCGGCACCATAAGGCAACTGCTGGACATAAGTTTTCCATCGGCTGTGCCAAGGATGGAGAGCTTGTCGGTGTTGCAATCGTAGGCCGTCCTGTGAGCCGGTATCTGGATGATGGCTGGACATTGGAGGTCAATCGCCTTTGCACCACCGGCGAAAAGAACGCTTGCAGCATCCTTTATGCCGCATCCGCGCGGGCGGCAAAGGCAATGGGATACCGCAAGATCATCACCTATACGCTGGATAGCGAGAGCGGCAGCAGTCTCCGCGCCGCTGGTTGGAACTGCGCAGGCTTGGCAGGCGGCAAATGCTGGACAGGCAGCCGTAAGCCCGCCTCCGCTTTGTACCCGGCGCAGATGAAACTTCGATATGAAAAGCTCTTATAAAGGGGGATTTCTATGGCCTATGTCAACGTCCCAAAGGACTTAACCAAAGTAAAAACCAAGGTGCTGTTCAACCTCACGAAACGACAGCTCATCTGCTTCGGAAGCGGCGCGCTCATCGGCGTACCGCTTTTCTTCTTGCTCAAGGGCAGCATCGGCACCAGCCCCGCCGCAATGGTGATGATGGTGGTGATGATCCCGGCTATGCTGTTCGCCATGTATGAAAAGAACGGTCAGCCGCTGGAGGTCGTCATCCGCAACATCTACCGCGTGTGCTTCCAGAGGCCAAAGCAGCGCCGGTATAAGACCAACAATTTTTATGCCGTTCTGGAGCGGCAAAACCAGTTAGACCGGGAGGTGTATCAAATTGTCCGAAAAGAAAAAGCTGACCCGCACCGAACGAAAACAGATCGAAGCCGCCATCGCAAGAGCGAACCGAACGGATAAGAAAGAAAAATCGGCGCAGGACAGCATCCCATATCAGCGTATGTGGCCAGACGGCATCTGCCGTGTGACCGACACGCGCTACACCAAAACGATCCAGTATCAGGACATCAACTACCAGCTCTCGCAGAATGAGGACAAGACCGCCATCTTTGAGGCATGGTGCGATTTTCTGAACTACTTTGACAGCTCCGTGCAATTCCAGCTTTCCTTTGTGAACCTCTCGGCTTCGCAGGAAACCTTTGCACGGAGCATTTCCATTCCGCCCTGCGGGGACGAGTTTGACGGCATCCGCGCCGAGTACGCCGGTATGCTGCAAAATCAGCTTGCCCGTGGCAACAACGGCCTCATTAAGACCAAGTATCTCACGTTCGGCGTTGAGGCCGACAACCTCCGCGCTGCCAAGCCCCGTTTGGAGCGCATCGAAACTGACCTTCTGAACAACTTCAAGAGGCTGGGCGTTGTGGCTGCGCCGCTGAACGGCTTTGAGCGCCTGCACGTCATGCACGACATTCTGCGGATGGACGAGCAGGAGCCGTTCCGCTTTTCGTGGGACTGGCTGCCTCCCTCCGGGCTGTCCACCAAGGACTTTATCGCGCCCAGCTCCTTTGAGTTCAAGACCGGCAGGATGTTCCGCATGGGCAAAAAGCTGGGTGCGATCAGCTTCGTGCAGATTCTGGCACCGGAGCTGAATGACCGGATGCTGGCGGACTTCCTGGATATGGAGAGCAGCGTCCTCGTCAACCTCCATGTGCAGTCTGTGGATCAGGTCAACGCCATCAAGACCGTCAAGCGCAAGATCACCGATCTCGACAAGTCCAAAATCGAGGAACAGAAGAAGGCCGTCCGCGCCGGGTACGATATGGACATTATCCCATCCGACCTTGCCACCTACGGCGCAGAAGCCAAAAAGCTGTTGCAGGATTTGCAGTCCCGCAACGAGCGAATGTTCCTGCTGACCTTCCTCATTCTCAACACGGCGGACACACCCCGGCAGCTTGACAACAACATCTTCCAGACCTCCAGTATCGCGCAGAAGTATAACTGTGCGCTGACCCGGCTGGACTTCCAGCAGGAGGAAGGACTGATGAGCAGCCTCCCGCTGGGGCTGAATCAGATCGAGATTCAGCGGGGCTTGACCACTTCCAGCGTGGCAGTCTTCGTCCCCTTTACCACGCAGGAGCTGTTCCAGAACGGTTCGGAGGCGCTGTATTACGGCATCAACGCCCTGTCCAACAACCTTATCATGGTAGACCGGAAGCTGCTGAAAAATCCCAACGGCCTGATTTTAGGCACTCCCGGCAGCGGCAAGTCGTTTTCGGCAAAACGTGAGATCACCAATGCGTTTCTCATCTGCCCCAAGGATGACATCATCATCTGTGACCCGGAGGGCGAATATACACCGCTGGTGGAGCGTCTGCACGGTCAGGTCATTAAGCTGTCGCCCACCGGCAAGGGCTACGACGGTTCGCCCTGCTATATCAATCCGATGGACTTGAATCTGGATTACAGCGACGATGATAACCCGCTGAGCCTGAAATCCGACTTCATTCTGTCGCTGTGCGAGCTGATCGTCGGTGGCAAGGATGGGCTTGCCCCTGTGGAAAAGACCATCATCGACCGCTGCGTTCGCATCGTCTACCGGGACTACCTCAATGACCCGAAACCGGAGAATATGCCGCTGCTGGAGGACTTGTATAACGCCCTCCGTGCGCAGGATGAAAAGGAAGCGCAGTACATCGCCACTGCTTTGGAAATCTACGTCACCGGCTCTCTGAATGTGTTCAACCATCACACGAACGTGGATGTGAATAGCCGCATCGTCTGCTACGACATCAAGGAACTGGGCAAGCAGCTCAAAAAAATCGGGATGCTGGTGGTGCAGGATCAGGTCTGGAACCGTGTGACCATCAACCGCGCCGCCCATAAAACGACCCGCTACTATCTTGACGAGTTCCATCTTCTTTTGAAGGAGGAACAGACGGCTTCGTACAGTGTCGAAATCTGGAAACGCTATCGCAAATGGGGCGGCATCCCCACCGGGATCACGCAAAATGTCAAAGACCTGTTATCCAGCCGCGAGGTTGAGAACATTTTTGAGAACAGCGATTTCATCTATATGCTCAATCAGGCCGCTGGCGACCGGCAGATTCTCGCAAAGCAGCTCAACATTTCGCCGCATCAGCTTTCTTATGTGACCCACTCCGGCGAGGGCGAGGGGCTGCTGTTCTACGGCAACACGATCCTGCCCTTCATTGACCACTTCCCGAAAGACACCGAGCTGTACCGCGTCATGACCACCAAACCGCAAGAGGTGGCGTCGGCATGAAAAGAGAACCGCGTTTACAGTTTTCCGACGCCGATCTTGCCGAGCCGAAGCTGGAAAAGCCCATCAAGCGGGTGAAAAAAGCGGAGGCCAAGGCGGATAAGGCGCAGGCGAAAATCCCCAAGAAAACCGTGGTCAAAAAGGAACGCGGCTTTGATCCTGCCACCGGCAAGGTCAAAACGCAGCTCCGTTTTGAGGAAGTGGATAAGAAAAAGCCGCCCTCAAAGCTGACCCATGCCGTGCAGGATGCCCCCGCCAACTTTGTTCTCTCTCAGGTTCACCGGGAGGTGCGGCAGAGCGAGGATGACAATGTAGGCGTAGAGGCCGCGCACAAGGTAGAGCAAGCCGTGGAGAGCGGCGGGCGGCTGGTGCAGTCTGCCCACCGCGCCCATCAGCTCAAGCCTTATCGTGCTGCCATCCGTGCAGAGAAAAAGCTGGAACGAGCCAATCTTGACGCGCTCCAGAAGAAAGCAGAGATCGACAGCCCCACCAGCAATCCCGTTTCCAAATGGCAGCAGAAGCAGGCCATTAAGAAGCAGTATGCCGCTGCCAAGCACAATCAGGCGGCGCAGACTACGGCAAAGGCGGCAGAGAATACCGCCAAGGCCGCGAAAAAAGCCGCTGAAAAGGCTGAGAAAGCGGGCAAATATGTGTGGGAACACCGGCGCGGCTTTGCCATTGCCGCCGCAATTCTGCTGATGCTGGCATTTCTGCTCAACGGCCTGTCCTCCTGCTCGGTGATGATGGATGGCGTCGGCTCCGGGATCGCGGCCAGTACCTATCCGTCGCAGGATGCCGATATGCTGGGCGCGGAGACGCAGTATTGCGCGATGGAAGCCGAGCTTCAGCGTTACCTCGACACCTACGAAAGCACCCATGACTACGATGAGTACCACTTTGATCTGGACACCATCGAGCATGACCCCTATGTACTCATTTCCATGATTACGGCGCTGCATCAAGGGGAATGGACGCTGGATGAGGTGCAGGGTACGCTCCAGATGCTCTTTGACCGCCAGTACATTTTGACCGAGGATGTGGTGGTGGAAACCCGCTACCGCACAGAAACCGACACATGGACGGACGCGGACGGCAATACCCATACGGACACCTATCAGGTGCCGTATGACTACTACATCTGCACGGTCACGCTGGAAAACTTCAATCTCTCCCATGTTCCCGTTTACATTATGAGCGAAGAACAGCTCGGAATGTACGCCACCTATATGGCCACCCTCGGCAACCGTCCCGACCTGTTCCCCGGTTCAGGCTACATCGGCAAGTATGTGGAGGGCAGCTATACCGACTACGACATTCCCCCGGAGGCGCTGGACGATGAGGTATTCGCCGCCATTATCAAGGAAGCGGAAAAGTATCTCGGCTACCCCTACGTTTGGGGCGGCAGCAGTCCCTCCACCTCATTTGACTGTTCGGGCTTCGTCAGTTGGGTCATCAATCATTCCGGTTGGGATGTGGGCAGGCTGGGGGCGCAGGGGCTTTGCAACATCTGCACGCCTGTATCCTCTTTCAACGTCAAACCGGGCGATCTGGTGTTTTTCACCGGAACGTATGATACCCCCGGTGTCAGCCATGTGGGTATCTACGTCGGCAACAATATGATGATCCACTGCGGAGATCCGATCTCTTATGCAAACTTAAATTCAAACTATTGGCAGTCCCATTTCTACCGCTATGGGCGCTTGCCGTAAAGGAGAGTGAACGATATGAACCCGAAAATCATGAAGCTCCGTGGGGAGCTGGAGAAGAACAAAGGCAAAATCTCCGATCTGCAAGGCCGCAACCGCGAGCTGGAAAAGCAGATTCGTGAGCTGGAGGACACCGACATCATCGGCATGGTGCGTGAGAACGGCATGACGATGGAGCAGTTTGCCGAGCTGTTCCGCCGTATGCAGGCCGCGCCTGCACCGGCCACTTCGGAAAAGGAGGCGTTGAACCATGACTAAAAACACACCGCGCATTTTTATCAGCCTGCTGCTGATGCTCCTGTGCATCGGGATTCTCCCCATTTCCGCCTTTGCCAGCGGCGGTGATTATCCTGATGATGCGCTGCCCACCGCCGAAAGCAGCGCCGCAGACGCACAGGAAACAAAACAGATCGGCACGGTCACGACCAACGGCGGCAACCTGAACGTCCGCACCGGCGCGGGACTGGACAATACCGCGTTTACGCAGCTTCCCAATGGCACGGTGGTCGATGTGATCGGCAGGGACGGCGATTGGGTAAAAATCCTGCTGCCTGCCCGTGTGGGCTATGTGTACGGCAGCTATCTGACCGTCACCGACGCCGCCGACAGTACCGTGAGTATCGGCGGCATTACGCTTCCGTTTGATGAAAAAGAGCTGACCGACCTCTGGCAGCTCCTTGTCGGCAGCATGACGGGCGGCAGCGACGCGCTGACACCGGACGGCAATCTGACGCTGATCGACGATATTGGCTCCAGCACCAAGGCAGGAAAACAGTTCATTACGTTGGAAAGCAAGAACGGCAATACATTTTACCTGATTATTGACCGTGACGATGAGGGCGAAGAAACCGTCCACTTCTTGAATCAGGTGGATGAGGCTGACCTGATGGCGCTGACCGGCGAGGAAGAAACGCCCGCCACTTGCTCCTGCACCACAAAATGCACAGCCGGTGCGGTCAATACATCCTGCCCCGTCTGCGCGGTCAACATGACCGAGTGCGTGGGCAAGGAGGCAAAGCCCGAAGTCCCCGCTGAGCCGACAGAACCCGCCGCCGAGGAACCGGAGAAAAAGAGCGGCATGGGCGGCATCCTTGTCGTTCTGCTGATCGTCGCGCTGGGCGGCGGTGCCGCGTTCTACATTTTCAAGCAGAAAAAGGCCAAGCCGCAGACCAAAGGCAGCGCCGATCTGGACGATTATGACTACGGCGAGGACGAATATGAGTTTGAGCCGTATGAGGACGAACCGGAACAGGATACTACGGAGGATACGGACGCATGAGATATTTCACCAATAATCCGCTGGAACGCCTGATGATGCAGAAGCCGAAAGCAGCGCGGGAGGACAGCCCTCCCGACGCTGCCAAGGAACACTTCTGCTACGGCTGCAAGCGCTTCGGACAGAGCTGCGTTCGCCCCTGCTACCGTGACGTAAAGAGAATGGAGGCTGCACCATGCGCCTTGTGATCGCTGAAAAACCCTCCGTGGCGCAGAGCATCGCCGCCGTGCTGGGTGCTAAATCACGGCATGACGGGTATCTGGAGGGCGGCGGGTACATCGTGTCGTGGTGCTTCGGGCATCTGGCAGAGCTGGCCGACGCCGCCGTTTACAATGCTGATGATGCCAAATGGACGCTGGCGGCGCTGCCCATCATTCCTACCTCGTTCCGCTTCATCGTCCGCTCTGAAAAGCAGAAGCAGTTTGATATTCTGCGGGAGCTGATGCGCCGGGAGGATGTGGCAGAGGTGGTCAACGCCTGCGACGCTGGGCGCGAGGGTGAGATGATCTTCCGCACGGTTTACTGCCTTGCGGGATGCTCCAAGCCGATTCTGCGGCTTTGGATTTCTTCAATGGAGGATGATGCCATCCGCAGCGGCTTCCAGCAGCTTAAGTCTGGGCGCGACTATGACGGCCTGCATCAATCTGCCCTGTGCCGCGCCAAGGCTGATTGGCTGGTTGGTATCAACGCCACGCGGTATTTCTCCCTGACGTATGGCCGCACATTGAACATTGGGCGCGTCATGTCGCCCACGCTGGCGCTGCTGGTACAGCGCGAGGCGGAGATCTCCGCATTTGTGGCAGAACCGTTCTGCACCGTCCAGCTCGATTGCGGCTTTCCCGCCACGACAGACCGAATGAAGGACAGAAAGGATGCCGATGCCATCGCCAACGCCTGCAAGGGCAAGACAGTAATCGTCAAAAGCGTGGAGCGCAAGGAAAAGGCCGAGAAAGCGCCCGCGCTCTACGATTTGACCTCCCTCCAGCGCGACGCCAACCGTGTTCTCGGCTACACCTCCCAGCAGACCCTCGACTATCTCCAAGCGCTCTATGAAAAGAAGCTCTGTACCTACCCGCGCACCGACAGCCGCTATCTGACCGACGATATGGAGGGCAGCGTCCCCGGCCTTGTCGCCGCCGCTGTCGCTGTCTGCGGCATGGAGAAGCCGCCGACCATCTGCGCCAAGCAGGTATGCAGCAGTAAAAAAGTCACCGATCACCACGCCATTGTTCCCACCATCAGCGCGGAAAAGGTAGATATGGCCTCTCTGCCGCTGGGCGAACGCGAGGTGCTGAAGCTGGCGGCAAGGGGCTTGCTTCGTGCGGTGGATGAACCACATCGCTACGCAGAAACGGTCATTACGGTGGACTGTGCCGGTCAGAGCTTCACCGCCAAGGGCAAAACCGTCCTTGCTCCCGGCTGGAAGCGCTATGAGCAGGAGCAGACGGAGGCAGCGCCCGCGCTGCCGGTGGTAACGGATAATCAGACGCTTTCCGTATCTGCCGCATCGGTCAAGACCGGAAAAACCACGCCGCCCAAGCATTTCACCGAGGATACGCTGCTGGCCGCGATGGAAAACGCGGGCAAGGAGGATATGCCAGATGATGCCGAGCGCAAGGGCATCGGAACCCCGGCGACCCGCTCCGGTATCATTGAAAAGCTGGTGTCCTCCGGTTTTGTGGAGCGCAGGAAGTCCAAAAAGATCACAAATCTGCTGCCCACCTCCACCGGCACGGCGCTTATCACCGTTCTGCCTGAACAGCTCCAGTCTCCGCAGCTCACCGCTGAATGGGAGCACCGCCTGAAAGAGATCGAGCGCGGTGAAATCGCCCCGGACAGCTTCATGGATGGGATCGCCGCCATGCTACATGAGCTGGTGCAGACCTACAAACCCATCCCCGGTACGGAAGTCCTGTTCCCCTCCGGGCGCGAGATGGTCGGCAAGTGTCCCCGCTGCGGAGCCGAGGTGACGGAATCACCGAAAGGCTTTTTCTGCGAGAACCGTGCCTGTTCCTTTGTTCTCTGGAAAAACAGCCGCTTTTTCACCGCCAAGAAAAAGGTGCTGACGAAATCTCTTGCCGCTGCGCTTTTGAAAAATGGCCGCGCCCCGCTGAAAGGCTGCTACTCGGAAAAAACCGGGAAAACCTATGATGCCGTCGTTCTTCTGGAGGATGATGGGCAGCACACGGGCTATAAGATGGTGTTCGACAATGGCTGATGCGCCGCGTATGGATCACAAGCAGCTCCGCCGCGCCAAGAAGCTCATTCGGAAGCTCTGCTGTAATTACGATCACGGCAACTGCCTTGCTCTGGATGATGGAGAGCCTTGCGCCTGCGTACAGGGTATTTCCTACTCGCTGCTGTGCAACTGGTTCCGAAATGCGGTGCTTCCCGCCGACCATGAGCTGCTGGCCGACGTGATGCGGGAAAGGCCGGGGAAGCGCTGCGCCGTCTGCGGTAAGCCGGTCTATTCTTCCTCCAATCGCGCCAAATATTGCCCCGCCTGCGCCAAGCAGGAGCGCCGAAAGCAGGACGCCAAACGAAAGCGTGAACAATACTGGAACCTCCGCAAATAGAGGGCGTAAAAGCCCCGTGCCGCAAGGCTTTTTCCATGCGGAATCACAAGGGGCTGCGTCATTCTATCCGCAAGCTCAAAAACAACGTCTATCTGCGGAGAATCGCCCCTGTGCAGGATGTGTTTTCTTCTGCGCAGGGGCGCTATTTTTTCTGAAAGGAGATTATCATGGCTGAAAAGCAAACCAACAAAGACCGGATGCGGGAGATCGTTGACAGCATCGAAAACGGCATCAAGGAGCTGTTTGAGAGCGATAAGTACCGGCAGTATCTCTCCACGATGAGCCGTTTTCACCGCTACTCGGTCAATAATACCATGCTCATCTATATGCAGCGCCCCGACGCCACCCATGTGGCGGGCTTCAACAAGTGGCGCAATCAGTTCGGCAGGAACGTCCTGAAAGGCGAAAAAGGTATCCGCATTATCGCTCCCACTCCCTATAAGAAAAAGGTCGAGGAGATCAAGACCGACCCGGAAACCAATGCGCCGGTGCTGGATGCGGACGGCAAGGCCATCATTGAGGAAAAGGAAATCCGTATCCCCATGTTCAAGGTGGTATCCGTCTTTGATGTGTCGCAGACTGCGGGAAAGCCCTTGCCCCAGCTTGCCGCCGATCTGAGCGGCAATGTGCAGCAGTATGAGGTTTTCATGGAGGCGCTGCGCCGCGCTTCTCCCGTTCCGATGGAGATAAAGCCCGTTGCGCGGGATACGGACGGATTTTTCAGCATTAAGGCGCAGAGCATCACCATCCGCGCCGGTATGAGTGAGGTGCAGACGGTATGCGCCGCCGTCCATGAGATCGCCCATGCCAAGCTCCACGACTATGAACACATGACGGAGCTTGCGGACGATGGTGAGACGATCCTTGTCCCCGGAGAAAAGAGTCGCAACACCGAGGAGGTCGAGGCCGAAAGCATTTCCTATGCGGTCTGCCAGTATTACGGCATTGAAACGGGAGAAAACAGCTTCGGCTATATCGCCACATGGTCAAAGGGCAAGGAGCTGAAAGAACTTCGCGCCAGTCTGGAAACTATCAACAAGACGGCATCCGAGCTGATTACGGACATTGACCGGAACTTTGCGGAGATCTGCAAGGAGCGTGGCATTTCTGTGGAGAAATCCGAGCAATCGGAAAGCCAATTAAAAGAGAATAGCAATATGTCTGCGGCTGACTTGGCAAAAAGCATTTCAGAGCTGTGTCTCGATGCGAATGGCCTTGCCTTTCTCAGCGAATTCGCAAGTCAGGAAGATTGCCTTCAGCATTTCTACGAAGATCTGTTGACGGGAGCAGATGAGATAAAAGGCTTCCTGTCCGAAACGCTTGAGCAGAGCGATGAATACGCGCACAGAGCGAATGAGCTGCTGTTGGAAGTTGAGGCATTTCAGGAAAGTCACACTTCCTTAAAAGAACTCGACGCTAATGAGCGTTGGTATGCGGTTGATGGTGGGAGCAAGCATCTTCGCATAACAGAAGATGGTGCAAAATATGCCTATGAACTTTACGACAAGGACACTCTACACCTTCTGGAAAGCGGAACAGTACATGACGATGATGTAAACTTTCTTTTGGCGGCTGCGATTCGTATCTGTGAAACACATGGGTATGATAAGACCGTACCGTTTGAAGTTTTGTCAAATGAGTTTGCAGGGATTTTGTACTCACTCGAATTGTCATCGGACGACAATCAGGTTGTTCACGAGGAGGCCGGTTCTCATGCCGCAGGCACACTTCCAACTTCGCCAGAGCTGGAACAGGCCACACCTATGCCTGACCCCACGCTGACGGTGGATGATATGCGCAGCTATGGGTATCTGGACAGCGATATGCTCCCGCTTTCCAAGGATCGGGCGGTGGAACTGCTGGAGCATGACATCACGGTTTATATGCTCTATCCCGACAACGCCGAGGAAATGGTCTTTGAAGCCGAGGACATCATCAAGCACGACGGAATGTTCGGCGTCACAAGACCGGATTGGGATGCGGTCAAAGGCCATATTCCTCCCCGCGATGTGGAGCAGCGTTTTTTGAACAGTCCCACCGATGCTATGGCGATCTACCAACTGCGCCGGGATGCGCCGGTGGAGCTGCGTTTTGCCAACCTCGGCAGTCTGGCCGCGCCGCCTGACCCGGCCAACTATGAAGCCGTCTATACCCGTGAGGTGTACCCGGACGATGATACCGGCAGAATCCTTGAAAACTTCTACTACATTTTCAACGACGAGC
>OJPX01000843.1_pt1 | contig 12012 bp, 15 predicted proteins | sample 1598591 | NCBI WGS metagenome assembly OJPX01 (sample SAMN03922497, study PRJEB24848) | human gut metagenome | isolation source: stool sample | host: Homo sapiens | place: Germany | collected 2011-11
TATTTCGATCTTACGCGCTCTTTTCATTTCCTGTACAGGTAAGAAGTGCCGGCGCGTCTCCCATCACGGTATCCTTTGTGATCGTACACTTCGTAATACTCTCATCCGATGGGATCTTATACATCAGATCCATCATCGTCTCTTCCATGATCGCACGCAGTCCTCTCGCTCCGGTCTTACGTTCCATGGTCTTTTCCGCGATCGCCTCGATCGCGTCCTGATTAAACTCCAGCTCCACGCCATCAAGTTCAAACAGCTTTCTGTACTGTTTTACCAAAGAGTTCTTCGGCTCGGTCAGGATGCGCACCATAGCGTCCTTGTCTAACAGATCCAAAGATACTGTGACCGGTACACGGCCTACAAATTCCGGAATCAGTCCGAATTTCATAAAATCCTGCGGCAGTGCTTTTTTGAACAGCTCGCCCACATTCTTTTCTTCTTTTTCGGAAAGGATTCCGTTAAATCCGATTGATTTTTCATCCATACGGCTTTCGACGTATCAATCTGGATCAGCTCCTGCTGCGGATGTTTTCTTCCACCCTGTGGCGGAACGGAAGCAACCGTTCCCTCTAAGATCTTTAACAGTGCCTGCTGTACGCCTTCGCCGGAAACATCTCTTGTAATAGAAACATTCTCAGATTTCTTGGTGATCTTATCGATCTCATCGATATAGATGATCCCGCACTGTGCGCGCTCGATATCGTAATCTGCTGCCTGGATCAACTTTAACAGAATATTCTCCACGTCCTCACCGACATAGCCTGCCTCGGTCAGTGTTGTGGCGTCTGCGATCGCAAACGGTACATTTAACACACGCGCAAGTGTCTGTGCGAGCAGTGTCTTACCGGATCCGGTCGGTCCGAGCATCAGGATATTACTCTTCTGCAGCTCCACACTGTCATCCGTCTCCGCCGTGATCCTCTTATAATGATTGTATACCGCAACAGAAAGCACTTTCTTTGCCTGTTCCTGTCCAATGACATAGTCATCGAGAAACGCTTTCATTTCTTCCGGCTTGATCAGATTGATCTCCTGTGCCTCTGTCTCTTCCGGCACATCGTTCTCATCCAATTCTTCCTCTATAATCTCAGAACAGATGTCCACGCACTCATCACAGATATATGCCCCGTTCGGGCCTGCGATCAGTTTGCGGACCTGATCCTGGGATTTTCCGCAAAATGAGCATCTGATTTTTTCATCGTTATTTCTGCCTGCCATTCTTTCACCCCGTTATCTCTTAATTTTCTACTACATCTTATCTGATTTTCTCAAAGAAAGCAACAGGGACAGTGCATAAAAACGTACTGTCCCCTGATTTTTTCTTATCTGCTTGTAATTATATCATCAATCAGACCATATTCTTTTGCTTCTTCCGCAGAAAGATAATGGTCTCTTTCGGTGTCCGCGCATACGGTTTCATATGGCTTTCCGGTATTTGCTGCTAAAATCTCATTTAATTTCTTCTTGGTCTTTAAAATGTTCTCCGCAGCGATCTCAATCTCAGTAGCCTGACCTTTCGCTCCGCCGGATGGCTGATGAATCATAATCTCTGCATTCGGGAGTGCAAAACGTTTTCCTTTCGCACCGCCTGCTAACAGGAATGCGCCCATGCTTGCTGCAAGTCCGATACAGATCGTGGACACATCGCATTTGATATACTGCATCGTATCGTAGATCGCAAGTCCTGCTGTAACCATTCCACCCGGGGAATTGATGTATAACTGGATGTCTTTTCCCGGATCCTCAGACTCTAAAAACAATAACTGCGCAACCACAAGGCTTGCTGTTGTCTCGTTGACCTCTTCCCCAAGGAAGATGATACGGTCTTTTAATAATCTGGAGTAGATGTCGTAATTCCGTTCTCCTCTGCTTGTCTGTTCAATGACATAAGGTACTAAACTCATAATCCTGATCCTTCCTCCAATCTGATCTTGAAAGGGCGCTTATTCCTTTTATTCTTCGCTTTCAGCGGCTTCTGCTTCTTTTTCTTTCTTGCTCTTAGCTTTTGCGCGCTCTTTTACATTTTCCATGATAAGATCTACTGCTTTCTGGATTGCAAGATCTCTCTTCATGCTTTCTTTCTCAGAATCGCCCATATATTCTTTTAACTTGTCAGCTTCCATACCGTAAGCTTTTGCCATCTTTTCGATCTCTTCTGCTACTTCATCATCGGAGATCTCGATGTTTTCTTCTTTTGCGATCTGCTCTAATACAAGGCTGCTCTTAATGCGTGTTACCGCTTCCGGGCGAACCTGTTCTTTTAACTTATCCATAGTTACACCGGAGAACTGCATGTACTGATCTAAAGTCAGTCCCTGGCTTGCCATTCTCTGTGCGAACTCGTTGATCATGGAGTTCACCTGTGTATCGATCATTGCATCCGGCAGTTCCATGGTAGACTTGTCGATGATCTTCTGTACTGCTTCGTCTTCCTTGGTGCGTTTTGCTTCGTTTTCTTTTCTTTCGGTAAGTTTCTTCTTTACATCTTCCTTGTACTCAGCAAGTGTATTGAACTCAGAAACATCCTGTGCGAACTCGTCGTTTAATTCCGGAAGTTCTTTTGTCTTGATCTCATGGATCTTAACTTTGAATAATGCCGGCTTTCCTGCAAGATCTTTTGCCTGGTATTCTGCCGGGAAAGTAACGTTTACATCTACGTCATCTCCTGCATTCTTGCCAACTAACTGATCTTCGAATGTATCGATAAAGGTATGGGAACAGTCGATGATCGCGGTATCGCCTTCCTGTACCGGTCTGTCTTCTACGGTAACTGTTCTTGCGTTTTTATTTCTTTCGTTTTCTACTTCTTTGTCTACTTCTTCATCTGTTACGGATGTATCGATCTTTGTAACGGTTACACCCTTGTATTTTCCTAAGGTAACTTCCGGTCTTACAGCTACTTCTGCTGTGAAGATGAAAGATTTTCCTTTTTCGATCTGTGTTACGTCAACGGTAGGCTGGGAAACAATATCAAGTCCGCTTTCTTTTACAGCATCCGGATAGTTTTCCTGCATTAAGGTGTTTGCCGCATCTTCGTAGAAGATTGCCGGTCCATACATCTTTTCAACCATTGCTCTCGGCACTTTTCCTTTACGGAAGCCCGGAACGCTGATTCTGTTTTTCTGTTTCATGTATGCAGCCTGTAAAGCCTCTTCAACCTTTTCTGCCGGAACTTCAATCGTAAGTTTCGCCATATTCTTTTCTAAATTTTCTACCTGTACACTCATTGTTACTGTTTCCTCCTTATATATAAATATCCATGTACGCTCGAATTTCGCTATTAACAGTCATTTAAGCATTATAGCATAACATTTTCAAAATGAAAAGAGTTTTTTATGCAGAAAAAAAGACCGCCGTTTAGGGCAGCACTCATAAGACAGTATTAGAAATGTTTCCGGGAAACGGCGTAGCTTGCGGGCTATGCCGTTTCTCCGTTTTGCAGGTCATTCAGTAAAGACGCGGGGAGTATTCCCACAAGGTCATAGGAAATGTCAATTTGCTGTTCCCTATGCCCCTTTGATTTATCCGGTGCGTGAACGTACACCGCCTTTACCATGTCGTTTAAGACAGAGGGTGTCAACTCGTCCAAGTCAAGATATTTCTGTACTTTGCTGATGAACCTGTCAATGTTCTCTGTTTGTTCTTCCTGTTCGCTAATTTCTTCGTTCAATCGCAACAGCTTTTCCCGCAGTTCTTCCTGCTCCTGCTCGTAATCGTCGGAGAGCATTTGAAATCTGCTGTCAGATAGTTTCCCGTTGGCGTTGTCCTCGTAAATACGCTTGAATAATCGGTCAAGTTCCTCTATGCGCCGTTCCGCTTGCGTCAGTTGCCGCCGCTTCGCCGCCAGTTCCTTTTTCGCTTCGGCTTTCTGCTTCGCACCCATAGCTTTACGGAATTGTTCTTCGTGGTTAGCGACACAGGCAATCGTCAATCTCATGTGGGCGAGTACGCCCTGTTCCAAGACAACGGCGCGGATAAAATGCGTAGAGCAAATCTCTTTCCCCTTGAGCCTTGAAGTAGAGCAAATAAAATGGTCTTGTCTTGCTTCAAAGTTCTTGCTTGTGCAGTAATACAGCTTTTCGCCGCAATCGGCACAGCGCACAATGCCGGAAAACATATTTGTCTTTCCTGTCCTCGTCGGCCGTCGTTTGTTTTTCCGTAATTCCTGCACCCGTTTCCATGTGTCAGCGTCGATAATTGCCTCGTGGGTATTCTCAAACACAAGCCATTTTTCCTCTGGATTGTAACAGGTTTTCTTACTCTTATAGGACTGCTTATAGGTCTTGAAGTTTACCGTATGCCCTTGATATTCTGGACGCTCCAAAATGTCGGCTATGGTATCGCCCGTCCAGTTATAGGGATTGTCCGGCGGCGCATTTCTCGTTGCTCTGCCTGTCCGCTGAAAATGGATTGTCGGCGTTATGAATTTGTCCTCTTTTAGAATACGGGCAATCTGCGACGGTCCATAACCGTCCAGACAAAGGGCGAATATCCGCTTGACTACTTCGGCGGCTTCTCCGTCCACAATCCACCGTTTCTTGTTGTCTGGGTCTTTTATGTAGCCATAGGGCGGGTTTGTGCAGAGGTGTTCTCCTGCTTCTCCTTTTGACTTCATCACAGCGCGGATTTTCTTGCTTGTATCTTTTGCGTACCACTCGTTGATGATGTTCAAAAAGGGGGTAAAGTCGCTGTCCTGTTGGTTTGCGCTGTCTATGCCGTTATTGATAGCGATAAACCGCACACCCTTTTCCACAAACAGGACTTCGGTATAAAATCCCACTTTCAGATAATCACGTCCAAGACGCGACATATCTTTGACAATCAGCGTCGCCACTTCTCCGTTTTCAATCCGTTCTAAAAGTTCGCTCCAACTCGGACGGTTGAAATTCGTTCCAGAGTACCCGTCGTCCACGAAAAACGCAGTATTTGAGAAATGATTTTCTTTCGCGTATTTACTTAAAATCGCCTTTTGATTAACAATGCTGTTGCTGTCGCCCTGTAATTCGTCGTCGCGCGATAAGCGGCAATAGAGGGCGGTAATTTTGTCAGACTGCCTTAACAATAGTTTCTGCTCCTTTCATCGGCGGGCAGTCTGCCAATACAGGATTGCTTACCCCTATTTTATCGGCTCCGGCATTTTTAATCAACATCTTTTTTGTCCTTTTCCTGCTCCATAAGGCGTAAAACCTTGTGGGGCAGGCTCCTTTCCCCGTCATAGCTGCCTGTAAAGCGATACAGCGTCCTGCCGGATTTTATCGTTACTTCATGCGTTGGCAATTCTTGAAACAGCGGATTTTCCACCACGATATGCCCGTCCTTGATTTTGCGTTTCCGTTCCATTCCTTTCCCGTCCTTTCTAAAGATAAAACTGAATAGCAAGCATAGAGAACGGATAGCCGTTCTCGTAAAATGCCCGACTGCCGCCGGAGCATTTTGCTTGTTGGGAGGTTTCCCAAACCCTCATTTTGTCAATCCTTTGAATTGCAGAAGCAATCGCCGTTCCAGTCGCCAGACTTCTTCCATGGCGCGTTTTATCTCGTTCATATCGTCTCAAGCGTGATAATGTACCCGTCAATGAGTATTTTCCGAGCATAGGCGGAGAGATTGAGTGTCGGTATCTGCCGCATTTTTTCTTCAATCAATGACCGTTCTTCTTCTGTTACCCGAATAATGATTTGCACGTTTCGTTTCCTGTTTTCCATGAGTAGCCTCCTTTCGCTAACAAGACGTTTGCAAGCGGTTTTTCTACCCGCTTTGTGATAATTTTTCTTTCACTACCTACTACACCAGACAAGTCGATTTTGCCGAAGATTTTAGAAAAATTTAAGAAAAAACTTTCCTTACCCCCTACTACGGAGGATACACCGGAAATGCCAATGCCATAAAATAAATCTGCAAATTATTTTGAACTATTGACAAATTCCTTGACTTGCCGTATCATATAACAGTGATACATAACGGCGTTATAGAAAGGGTGGAGAACGCATGAGCGAAGCGGAACAGACAACATTACACTTAATTCTTTTGGCAGCAATGCAGGAATTTCTTGAGAAGGGCTATAAGTCTGCTTCCTTGCGAAATATTGTCAAAACGGCGGGTGTGACAACAGGTGCGTTCTATGGCTACTACGACAGCAAAGAGGACTTGTTTGAAGCATTGGTAGGCGAACACTATAATTTTTTACTGGAACGATTTTGCAAAGCTCAAAAAGAATTTGCTGAAATCCCGCCGAAAGAACAACCCGATAATCTTTCCTCTACTTCCGGGGAGTGTATGTATGAAATGCTCTTATATGCCTATGAACACTTGAATGAATTTAAACTCATACTTTGCTGTTCGGAAGGAACACGTTTTTCAAAACTGATTGATGAAATGGTGGAAATAGAAACAAAAGGAACACATGATTATTTAGCAGTTCTTGAAAAGTTAGGCAGACCTGCGCCCCCCATTGATGAACGGTTGGAGCATATCTTGATTACAGGAATGTTTAATACATTTTTTGAGCTGATTATACATGAAATGCCGCTTGAAGAAGCAAAGCACTATTTGAAAGAAATGAGAGCTTTCTATACCGCCGGGTGGATGAAAATTATGGGGCAATAAAAACGAATAAATTCGTTAGGGCAATCTGCCCTATAATTTTTTACACACAGGTTAGTTATTGCTAACTTTGTAAGGGCAGCACTAACTGAAATGAGGATATTGGAGGGCGTTCATTCTGTCCTCATATCATAAAAAATTTTCAAGGAGGTTTTATCAATGAAAAAACAGTCAAATCTATCAAGACTGATGGGCTATGCCGGAGGGCATAAGATTTTAACCTATCTATCTTGGGTACTGTCTGTAATGAGTGCGCTGTTGGCTCTTGTACCTTTTTGGTATATATGGCGTATTATTCATGACATACTGGAGGTTTCCCCGGACTTCTCACAGGCGGGGAATGTCACAGGCTACGGCTGGTCTGCCGTATTGTTTGCAGTTATCTCTATTGTTGTCTACATAGCCGCTTTGATGTGTTCGCATTTGAGCGCGTTCCGGGTTGCCGCAAATATCCGAAAAGAGCTTATGCGGCATATTACAGCATTGCCGCTCGGAGTAACGGAAAAGTATGGAAGCGGAAAGCTGCGGAGAATAGTAAATAGTTCCAGTGCTGCTACGGAAACGTATCTTGCACACAGGCTTCCCGACAAAGCGGGGGCGATTGCCACACCCATAGGGCTGCTTTTCCTGCTGCTTGCCTTTTGATTATGATGAAAATGACAGGGGCAGGAATGGAACAAAAAATGAAAGAATATCAAAATGCCCTTTCTGATATGTCAAACGAAGCTGTTGAATATGTACGAGGCGTACCTGTAGTAAAGACTTTCGGACAAACAATCTTTTCTTTCAAACGCTTCAAAAATGCGATAGACAATTACGAAACATGGGTAATCGCCTACACAAAGGCGCTGCGTCTGCCCATGATGTTCTATACAACGGCAATTAACGGCGTGTTCGCGTTTCTGATTGCCGGGGGTATTCTCTTTACAAGGGGCGGCGTAACAAATGAACTGTTACTGAACCTTATCTTCTATATTGTGATTACGCCTGTTATCGGTACGACGCTTACAAAGATTATGTTTATGAGTGAGGACGCAATGATTGTAGGAGATGCTATTAACAGGATTGATGAGGTTTTGAACGAAAAGCCTTTGTCTGAAAGCAAAGGAAATAATATCCCTAAAGATAATGGAATTACATTAGAACACGTTAGTTACAGCTATGACGGCGAGAAAAACGCACTCAATGATGTATCTCTTTCCATAAAGCCGGGGCAGACAGTCGCATTGGTAGGAGCGTCCGGCGGCGGCAAAACAACACTTGCAAATATCGTGACAAGATTTTTTGACCCGCAAAAAGGACGCATACTGATAGGGAGTATCGACATACGGGATATTCCAAAAGAAATATTGATGAATAAGGTGTCTTTTGTATTTCAGAACAGCCGCCTTATTAAAGCATCTATATTAGAAAATGTGCGTATGGCAAAGCCAAACGCTACACGCGAAGAAATCGCCCATGCTCTGGAAGCTGCACAGTGCTTGGATATTATTGAAAAATTACCGAATGGCATTGATACAGTTGTCGGTATAAAAGGCGTATACCTGTCCGGCGGCGAACAGCAAAGAATAGCGATTGCCCGCGCAATTTTGAAAAATGCGCCTATCCTAATTCTTGACGAAGCGACCGCGTTTGCCGACCCTGACAATGAGGTGCGTGTACAACAGGCTTTATCCGCACTTTCAAAGGGAAAAACAGTCATTATGATTGCACACAGGCTGTCATCAATCACAGACGCGGATTGCATTTATGTACTGCAAGACGGTGAAATTGTCGAAAGCGGCACACATAGCGGACTGATAGAGAAAAACGGAATATTTACAAAAATGTGGAAGAATTATTCCGAAGCGGCAGAATGGAAGATTGCAAAGGAGGTAAACGCATGATTAAGACATTGCAAAGACGTTTTGCGTTATCAAGGCAAGGGGCTGTCGATTTGATAAAAGGCTGTATCGCCTGCGTTGCACAGGATATATCCTTTATGCTTCCTGTCGGGTTGCTCTATTACTTTGTTATTGACACCATGAACGGGGGCATAAATGGGAGCCGCGTTGCTTTCTATGCAGTTGGTACTTTAGTTTGCTTATGCCTTATATTTATTGTGACTTGGTTTCAATATAACGCCACCTATTTAGCAACATATGTGGAAAGCGGAGTAAGACGCATTTCGTTAGCAGAGCAGCCGATTGCATTTACAATCACACTCTTTTCAGCCCGCATACAGGAATACTTCAATCGTAAATCCGTAGCGGCAAATGTCGCGCTTGAAAGTGGCGTACAAGAGTGTATCGAAAGTTTACAGGACTTGAAATCAAATAATGCCGAGAAAAGCTATCTGAAAGGGCTTGACAAGAAAATTGACTATGTAGAAAAAAGGCACATCATAACAGAGCTTGGGACTGCTCTTTTTGTTGTTTCCTCTACGCTGATATTAAAGTTTGGGATTGCTACGGTTGCGCTTGTAGGTTCTGCGCTGCTTATCCGTGGGGAAATTGATATTCCGCTGTTCTTTATGTTTCTGCTTGTGGCTTCAAGGTTGTATGCCCCGCTTGAGGGAGCATTACAAAATCTTGCTGCGGTAATTTCTACCAAAACGAACATAAACCGCATGAATGAAATCCTTGACCAACCTATCCAGACAGGGGAAAACCGATTGACAAATGAAGGTTATGACATTGTATTCGACCATGTAGGATTTGCCTATAATACAGGGGAAACCGTATTGAAAGATGTGTCTTTTACGGCAAAACAGGGAGAAGTTACTGCTTTAGTCGGACCGTCCGGCGGTGGAAAAACTACAGTGTCGCGTCTTGCTTCGCGGTTTTGGGACATAAACAAAGGAAAAATTACTGTCGGCGGTATGGATATATCGAAAATAGAGCCGGAAACCTTGCTGTCGCTGTACTCTATTGTGTTTCAGGATGTGACATTGTATTTCAAGATGTGACGTTGTTTAACAACACAATCATGGAGAATATCAGAATAGGCAGAAAGAACGCGACCGACGAAGAAGTAATTGCAGCGGCAAGACTGGCAAATTGTGAAGAATTTGCGGAAAAGCTCCCAGACGGGTATAACAGTATGATTGGTGAAAATGGCTGCGAATTGTCTGGCGGGGAAAGGCAGAGAATTTCAATCGCCCGCGCTTTCCTCAAAAATTCCCCTATCATCTTACTTGATGAAGCAACGGCAAGTCTTGATGTGGAAAATGAAACATTGATACAGGCTGCTTTGTCAAGACTGATAAAAGACAAGACCGTACTTGTTATCGCCCACCGTATGCGTACCGTAAGCGGCGCAGATAAAGTGGTTGTGCTTTCAAACGGCTTTGTTGCCGAACAGGGAACGCCGGAAAAACTGATGAACACAGGCAAAATTTATCCGCATATGGTAAAGCTGCAAATGATTAGCGGGGATTGGGGCATTTAGTATGAATACCGAATGGATAATATGCCCCATATGCCACAGCAAAACAAGGTTGAAGATACGGAACGACACCGAACTGAAAAACTTTCCTCTGTACTGCCCGAAATGCAAACAGGAAACCCTTATTAACGTACAACAAATGAATATATCAGTTATCAAAGAGCCAGACGCACAGACGCAGAGCCGATAACGGCAAAATCAGACAAACTATTTTCTATCAAAAAAATCCTGTTCACAGAAACGGGACATTCCGCTTATGAGTATGAACTGTCAAATCATTTAGTATGTCTTAACAACTCATATTATTGGAACCGCTCCGCGAATCCAATAATCATGCATTACCCAAACGCTCATGTGGCTTTATGCTTCATGGGCGTTTGTTGTAATAGCCCCCTACTGGGAAGAAAGGGGGTGAGTTATGATGAAGTATTCTGAACAATTCATGGAGCATATCGAATATGCCTTTGCCGCGTTCTGTAAAATCGTTCTCCGCAACGTGGCAATCAGCGCGTACCGCGATTTCGGACGGAAACAGAAGTATGAAGTGTCGCTTGACTATCTGATGTCGGAAACGTCTTTTGAACCATTTGCAACCGACAACTATTTTGAGCAGTATGTTTATGAGAAGCCGACTGTTTTTGTCGTGCAAGGGAAAGAAGTTGTCGTTACAAGTAAACGGTTAGCCGATGCATTAGCTAACCTGTCAGAGCAAAGGCGTACTGTTCTGCTGATGAATTTCTTCCTCGGTTACAGCGAAAGAAAAATCGGGAATGAGTACGGAAGAAGCAGAAGTACAGTCAACTACTGGAAACTGGCGGCATTGAAGCAGTTAAGAAAAGAACTGGGGGCAACAAAACATGAGGAATAAGAAACTGATACTCTTTGAAACCATTGAGAAAGCTGTTGCCGGCGAGCCGGAAGCCATAGACGCAGTATTGCGGCACTATGCCGGACGTATCAAATACCTGTCTACCTATCGGGGACATATCAACGACGATATTCAAGACCGTCTGAAAGCACAGCTTATCAAAGCTATCCTGCAATTTCGTTTTGACAGGTAGGAAGTAGCAAAGCCAGAAAAGCCGTCAAGGATAAAATACACGCTTGCGCGTCCTTGACGGCTTTCCCTGTCTTTGCTGTCGGGCAGCCAAGAGAGCGCAATCGGATAAACCGCTTACGCTCTCTATCCATTATGGAATGTTACGCGATAGAGTATGCTTCTCGCTTGATTTAAGCGACATTACAGCGGAGATAAGGGCAGGGGTAAGGGTTTTATACTCCACCCCTTAAAAATGAGGTTCTACTGCGTAACATAACAAACAATATTTTTATATTGCCATTTCCGTTCCGTTCTTTTCCATTCCGACGGCTCTGCCGCTTTGCTTTGCCCCCAAAGGAGAGGGATTAGGGAAAGGATAGGAAGGGAATGGGTATTTGATTTTTCTTTAGTTATTTATATCTTTATTTAATTGCGTTGGATTTTCCAACGTAGGTTTTTCCAATGTTGGATAATCCAACGTAGGCTTTTCCAACATAGGAAAATCCAAGATAGGTGGTCTATGCTTCTTCGGATAATTACCACAGGTTGATGCTAGAATATAAATAGTACAAGCCAAAATGAGAAATTCCAAATACATATTAACATGGTACAATAGAGACATGCTGAAGGAGGATCTCATATGGCAATGCAACATGACAAACAATTTAAACTTGATGCAATCCGGTATTATCAAGATCATAAAGATCTCGGTGTACGTGGATGTGCAGAAAATCTTGGCATCGGATACAGCACACTAACAAAGTGGCTGAAAGACTTCCGTGAATCCGGTGATATTCCTGTTCGGGGTTCTGGTAATTACGCATCCGATGAACAGAAGGAAATCGCCCGTCTCAGACGTGAATTACGTGATGCCCAAGATGCACTTGATGTATTAAAAAAAGCAATCAACATTCTGGGAAAATGACGGAAGCCATTTATCTCGAAGT
>OJPX01000856.1_pt1 | contig 11831 bp, 9 predicted proteins | sample 1598591 | NCBI WGS metagenome assembly OJPX01 (sample SAMN03922497, study PRJEB24848) | human gut metagenome | isolation source: stool sample | host: Homo sapiens | place: Germany | collected 2011-11
CGAGCGTGCCGCGTTTCTTATACCCTGCCAAGGGCTACGGGGATATTTCGCTAAATTTCAATTTAAATAGAAAAGAGGGACTGGGATGAGTGATGCAATACCTGTGAACAGAATAAAAGGTGTGGGAGAGAAGACGGCGGCTCTGTTTGGTAGGATCAATGTTTTTACCGTGGAGGATCTGATCGGACATTATCCCAGGGATTACGAGACTTACGATGCTCCGGTATCCATCCGGGAGGTGTCTGCCGGCAGTGTGCAGGCCATCTATGGGCAGATTACGGCCATTCCCAATGTGAAGAAGGTCCGGAATCTGTCGATCCTGAACGCTGTGCTGACGGATGACAACGGAGATTCCATTCAGCTAACTTTTTTCAATATGCCATTTTTAAAAAAGGTGTTAAAACCCGGCGGATTCTATCTGTTCCGTGGTCTGGTACAGCAGAGGGGCACTCATAAGATCATGGAGCAGCCCAGAATGTTTACCTGGGAGGAATATCAGAAAAAATCAGGTCGGCTTCTGCCCAGATATGCCCTGACCAAAGGACTGACCAACCAGATGGTGCAGAAGTCCGTAGCCCAGGCACTGGAATATTATCCCCCGGAAAAAGAATATCTGCCGCAGTCCGTATTGCAAAAAATACCCATGCTTTCCCACAGGGAAGCTGTCAATTCACTGCACTTCCCGGAAAACCGGGAGGAACTGCTGGCAGCAAGGAACCGTATCGTATTCGAAGAATTCTTTTCTTTTTTACTGGTTCTTCGGAAAAATAAAGATCTGGCGGCGAAGACGGAGAATCATTTTCCCATGTATGAGACCGCGGATACCGTAAGATTTCTGGAGCAACTGCCGTTCCCGCTGACAAAAGCCCAAAAAAAAGTCTGGGGTGAGCTCAGGGAGGATATGGGAAGTCCTTATGCCATGAACCGTCTGATTCAGGGAGATGTCGGCTCCGGTAAGACAATCCTGGCAGTGCTGGCACTTCTCATGTGTGCGGCTAATGGTTATCAGGGAGCAATGATGGCCCCTACTGAAGTACTGGCAGTCCAACATTTTGAGACCATTTCAGGCTATATAGAAAAATATGGAATTGCTTTCCGTCCGGTGCTTCTGACAGGCTCTATGACGGCGAAGGAGAAACGGGAGGCTTATGCAAAAATTGCTTCCGGAGAGGCTAACCTGATCATCGGAACCCATGCGCTGATCCAGGAAAAAGTGGAATATTCTTCCCTTGCGCTGGTAGTAACGGATGAACAGCACCGCTTTGGTGTAAGGCAGAGGGAGACATTAGCCGCCAAAGGGAGTGAGCCTCATGTGTTAGTTATGAGTGCTACGCCGATTCCCAGGACATTGGCCATTATTCTATATGGGGATCTGAAGGTCTCTGTCATTGATGAACTTCCTGCGAATCGTCTGCCGATCAAAAACTGTGTTGTAGGGACTTCCTATCGACCTAAGGCTTATGAATTTATCGCAAAAGAGGTGGCTGCCGGCAGACAGGCTTATGTCATCTGTCCTATGGTGGAAGAAGGGGAATCGGAAGACCTGGAGAATGTAGTGGATTATACAGAGAAGCTCCGGGCAGTTCTGCCTCCTTCCGTACAGGTGGCTTATCTTCATGGGAAAATGCGTCCGGCAGATAAGAACCGTATTATGGAAGAGTTCGCTGCTAAGGAGATCGATGTCTTAGTCTCCACCACGGTAATTGAAGTAGGCATCAATGTTCCCAATGCCACAGTGATGATGGTGGAGAATGCGGAGCGTTTCGGTCTGGCACAGCTGCATCAGCTGCGTGGGCGTGTGGGACGTGGGGAATTCCAAAGCTATTGCATTTTTATCAGCACTTCCGAAGCCAAAGAGACCATGGAACGATTACAGATCCTGAACCATTCCAACGACGGTTTCCATATTGCTTCCGAGGATCTGAAACTGCGAGGTCCGGGAGATATCTTCGGCATCCGGCAGAGCGGTGAATTTGCATTTGTACTGGGTGATATATATACAGATGCAAATATTTTAAAAGAGGCTTCAGATGCCGTGGAACAGTTGCTTGTATCCGATCCGGAGCTGACAGATGACGACAGCCGAGCATTGGTGAACTATTTCAAAGAACATACCGCAGTAAATGTTGTTGACTTTCGGACCATCTGACAGTAAAATTATTTTTATGTTCAAAGTTTTATACTTAGGATCAGATAATTTATGTTAATTTATGCAAAGGGAAGGTTTAGATACCAGAATGTCAAAAATCGCAATTGTAACCGACAGTAACAGCGGAATTACACAGGCAGAAGGAGCCCGTCGCGGAATCCATGTTCTGCCCATGCCTTTTATGATCGATGAAGTCACATACTATGAAGATATTGACCTGACACAGGAGCAGTTCTATGAAAAGCTGAAATCCGGTGCCAATATTGCCACCAGCCAGCCGTCTCCTGACAGTGTCACCAGCCTGTGGGACAAGCTTTTACAGGAATATGACGAGATCGTACACATTCCTATGAGCAGCGGTCTGTCCGGTTCCTGTCAGAGTGCCATGGCCTTTGCGGCAGATTATGATGGCAGAGTTCAGGTCGTGAACAACCAGAGAATCTCCGTAACCCAGCGTCAGTCTGCACTGGATGCCCTGCAGCTTGCGGCAGCCGGTAAAGACGCAGCCCAGATCAAAGAATTTCTGGAAAATGATAAATTCAACAGCAGTATCTATATTATGCTGGACACCTTGTATTATCTGAAAAAAGGCGGACGGATCACTCCGGCGGCCGCAGCCATCGGTACCATGCTTCGCCTGAAACCGGTGCTGACCATTCAGGGTGAAAAGCTGGATGCCTTTGCAAAGGCAAGAACCACCTCACAGGGCAAAACCATGATGATCAATGCTATTAAAAAGGACATCAACGAGCGTTTTGGCGGCATGACGGAGGACAAGCATATCTGGCTGCAGATTGCCTATACCCACGACCGAGCTGCAGCAGAACAGTTTCGCACCGAGGTAGAGGCGGAATTCCCCGGCTATGATATCCATATCGATCCACTGTCCTTAAGTGTTGCCTGCCACATCGGCCCCGGTGCCCTGGCACTGGCATGCTGTAAGAAAATCACGGTATAATAATATTTTCTGGAGGTGCCATATGATAAATCCAATGCAGTTCAGCTTATTGGAAAACATTTTAACTGTCCTGTTTTTAATAGCAATCGTCCTCTGGATCTGTTATTTATGCCTGCGGCGTCGCAGCAAGGGCGCTTTTCGCACACAGACCATGGAAAAAGCGGTCGTGCTTTCGAAAAATACAAACACCGATACCTCCCAGACGGTTTACCTCCAGAACACCAATGCGGCGACGGGACTGGTAGAAACAGAAGCGGTGCATCAGATTACTTTTCAGGACATGGAGCATCCGAAAAAATGCGTCACCTTGGAAACAGATGATACTGTTTTTTCAACGTTGAAAGAGGGAGAGCAGGGGAAATTAGTGTTCCGTGGCAGCCGGCTGATGTCCTTTGGAGCATTGCAATCGCAAAATCATAAGGATTATAAATTCAAAGGGATTTCTTAACAGACCATTTTGACCACCAGTTCCGGATTAGGGAACCAGTGGTTTTTTATTTCCGGCAAAGCCCTATCCCTTGTATTTTTTTCTTTTCCAAACACAAAATCTATGCTATACTAAAGACAATCATGTGTTGATAAGGAGTTCCATTTCATGGCAAAAGACAATAATTATGATGCGTCAAGTATTACCGTTCTGGAAGGTCTGGAAGCGGTAAGAAAAAGACCCGGAATGTATATCGGCAGCGTCTCCACCAAGGGACTGAATCATCTGATCTACGAGATCGTTGATAACTCTGTGGACGAGCATCTGGCCGGATACTGCGATACGATAAAAGTAACTCTGGAGGCGGACGGTTCCGCCACCGTAGAAGATAACGGACGTGGTATTCCCGTGGGAATGCACGAAAAAGGGATCAGTGCGGAACGTCTGGTATTCACGACCCTGCATGCCGGCGGTAAATTTGACAACTCCGCTTATAAGACCAGCGGTGGTCTGCACGGTGTAGGTTCCTCTGTAGTAAATGCACTTTCTACAAGGTTGACTGTCAGAGTCAAGAGCGGTGGCTGCATCTATGAGGATCATTACGAGAGAGGTATCCCCGTCATGGATCTGGTGGACGGTCTGCTTCCCGTAGTGGGCAAGACCAGAGAGACCGGTACGACCATCAATTTCCTGCCGGATGATACCATCTTCGACAAGACCCGTTTCAAGGAAGATGATGTTAAGAGCCGTCTTCATGAGACCGCTTACCTGAACCCGAAGCTTACGATCATTTTTGAAGATAAAAGAAAAGAAGAGCCGGAGAAGGTCACCTATCATGAGCCGGAAGGTATCATTGGCTTTATAAAGGATATGAACCATTCCAAGGAGACCGTACATGATGTCATTTTCTTTTCCGGCGAGAGCGAGGGAATCTCTGTGGAAGTGGCCTTCCAGTATGTGAATGAATTCCACGAGAATGTACTGGGCTTCTGTAATAACATTTACAACTCTGAAGGCGGTACCCACCTTACTGGCTTTAAGACCCAGTTCACCAATGTGATCAATACCTATGCCAGAGAGCTGAACATTTTAAAGGAAAAGGATGCAAACTTTACCGGTGCCGATGTCCGGAACGGAATGACGGCAGTGGTATCCATCAAGCACCCGGATCCCCGTTTCGAAGGCCAGACCAAGACGAAACTGGACAACCAGGATGCCGCCAAGGCCGTGGCCAAGGTGACCGGCGAAGAGATCGTCCGGTTCTTCGACCGCAATCTGGAGACTTTGAAGAGCATTATCGGCTGTGCGGAAAAGGCAGCCAAGATCCGTAAGACAGAGGAAAAAGCCAAGACCAATATGCTGACCAAGCAGAAGTTCTCCTTTGATTCCAACGGAAAACTTGCAAACTGCGAGTCCAGAGATCCCTCCAAGTGTGAGATCTTCATCGTAGAGGGTGACTCTGCGGGCGGCAGTGCCAAGACTGCCAGAAACCGTATGTATCAGGCCATCCTTCCGATCCGCGGTAAGATCCTGAACGTAGAGAAAGCCAGCATTGACAAAGTACTGGCCAACGCCGAAATCAAGACCATGATCAACGCTTTCGGCTGCGGATTTTCCGAGGGCTACGGCAACGATTTCGATATTAGTAAGCTGCGCTATGACAAGATCATTATCATGGCGGATGCCGATGTGGATGGCGCACATATTTCCACGTTGCTGCTGACCTTATTCTATCGTTTCATGCCGGATCTGATCTTCGAAGGCCACGTATACATAGCAATGCCTCCCTTATATAAGGCCATGCCCTCCAAGGGAGAAGAAAAATATCTGTATGATGATAAGGCACTGGAAAAATACCGCAAGACCCACAAGGGTCCCTTTACCTTACAGCGATACAAAGGTCTGGGTGAGATGGATGCCGAACAGCTGTGGGAGACCACACTGGATCCGGAACGCAGATTGTTGAAATTAGTAGAGATCGAGGATGCCCGCATGGCTTCCGAGATGACCGAGCTTCTCATGGGTACGGATGTGCCGCCCAGAAAAGCCTTTATTTACGATCACGCTACGGATGCGGCGCTTGATATTTAATATCAGATATCAGAAGAACGGAGATTAGAAATGGACGACAGCAGAATCATAAAAACAGAATACTCCGAGGAGATGCAGAAATCGTTCATCGACTATGCCATGAGCGTTATCATTGCCAGAGCCCTGCCGGATGTCAGAGACGGCCTGAAGCCGGTACAGAGAAGAACTCTCTACGATATGCATGAACTGGGGATCCGTTACGACCGCCCCTACCGTAAAAGTGCCCGTATCGTAGGTGATACCATGGGTAAATATCACCCCCACGGCGACAGTTCCATCTATGAGGCACTGGTAGTCATGAGCCAGGATTTCAAAAAGGGCATGCCCCTGATCGACGGCCATGGTAACTTCGGCAACATTGAAGGAGATGGTGCCGCAGCCATGCGTTATACCGAGGCAAGACTGCAGAAAGTGACCCAGGAAGCTTTCCTGGCAGATCTGGACAAGGATGTGGTAGACTTTGTTCCGAACTTCGATGAAACGGAAAAAGAGCCGTCCGTACTGCCGGTAAAGATTCCGAACCTGTTGGTTAATGGTTCCGAAGGTATCGCCGTAGGCATGGCCACCAGCATTCCCCCTCATAATCTCGGGGAAGTCATTGACGCCGTAAAGGCTTATATGCTCAATAATGAGATCACAACAAAAGAACTGATGCGTTACCTGAAGGGGCCGGATTTTCCCACCGGCGGCATCGTTATCAATAAGGATGAACTGGAAGACATCTATGAGACCGGAACCGGCAAGATCAAGCTGCGGGGCAAAGTGGAACTCCAGAAGGGAAAATCTGGAAAGACCAATGTAGTGATCACCGAGATCCCCTATACCATGATCGGTGCCAATATTGCGAAGTTTTTATCCGACGTGGCCGCTCTTTCCGAGACGAAGAAGACACAGGATATTGTGGATATTTCCAACCAATCTTCCAAGGAAGGCATCCGTATCGTCATCGAACTTCGTAAGGATGCCGATCCCGAGAACTTTGTAAATATGCTCTATAAAAAGACTCGTCTGGAGGATACCTTCGGTGTCAATATGCTGGCTATCGCAAACGGCAGACCAGAGACTATGGGCTTAAAGCAGATCATCAAGGCCAATGTTGACTTCCAGTTTGAAGTGGCTACCAGAAAATATACCAATCTATTGGCCAAAGAGCAGGAGCGCAAGGAGATTCAGGAAGGTCTGATCAAGGCCTGCAATGTGATCGATCTGGTCATTGAAATTTTACGCGGATCCAAGGATCGTGCCATGGCAAAAGCCTGTCTCGTAGAGGGTAAGGTCGATGGCATCAAGTTCAAGTCCAAGGAATCCAGGATCATGGCAGCCCAGCTGATGTTCACCGAGAAACAGGCCAATGCCATCTTAGAGATGCGTCTGTATAAGTTGATCGGTCTGGAACTGGAAGCACTGATCAACGAACACGAAGAGACCATGGCAAACATCTATCGTTATGAGGATATTCTGGACCGCAGAGATTCCATGGCCCAGGTCATCATGAATGAACTGGACGGATTCAAGAAGGAATACAGCCATCCCCGCAAAACTGTCATCGAGAACGGACAGGAAGCGGTCTACAAGGAAAAAGAACTGGAAGAGATGGATGTGGTATTTCTCATGGATCGATTCGGCTATGCCAAGACTGTGGATGTCTCTACTTACGAGCGGAATAAAGAAGCCGCAGATGCAGAAAATAAATACGTCTTCACCTGTAAAAATACCGGAAGGATCTGCCTGTTCACCAACACCGGACAGATGCACACTATCAAGGTGCTGGATCTGCCTTACGGCAAGTTCCGTGATAAGGGCACACCCATTGACAATGTAAGTAACTTCAGTCAGAAGAACGAGGAGATCATATACATCACCAGCCAGAAGGAGCTGAATCTGTGCCGGGTAATCTTCGCCACCGCCCAGTCCATGTTAAAAGTGGTAGACGGCGGGGAATTCGATGTGACCAAACGTACCGTTGCCGCTACGAAGCTGGCGGAGGGTGACTGCGTTGTAAACGTTGCTGCCCTGACTGACCAGCGGAACATCGTATTGCAGACCAGGGGAGGATTTTTCCTGCGCTTCTCCATCGATGAGATCCCCGAGAAAAAGAAAGGTGCCATCGGCGTCCGCGGCATGAAACTGGGCGACGGTGATCAGGTGGAAAATGTATATTATACGAAGAATGCCGTAGAGACCACCATTGAATATAAGGGCAAGGAGCTCATCCTGAATAATCTGAAACTCGGCAAACGTGACAGCAAGGGCACCAAAGTGAGAGTGTAACTTTTTAAACAGAATCATTCATACAACATTTATAGAGAAAACGGAGAGTAATCATATGAGAGTCATTGCGGGAACTGCAAGAAGTCTGCCCCTTAAGACTCCGGAAGGAATGGATACCAGACCCACCACCGACCGGATCAAGGAAACCCTTTTTAATATGCTGCAGACCTATATTCCGGACTGTGTGTTCGTGGATATTTTCAGTGGCAGCGGCGGCATCGGCATCGAAGCATTAAGCCGCGGTGCCAGAAAAGCCTATTTTATTGAAAATGCGCCGAAAGCCCTGGCATGTATCGAGGACAATCTGGCATTTACGAAAATGAAAGACCGTGCTATAGTATTAAAACAGGATGCCTGCGCAGGACTGACGGGCATCTATGAAAAGCACGTGGATGTGATCTTCATGGATCCACCCTACGATCAGGAGCAGGAGCGCAGAGTCTTAGAGCAGCTGCGCTATGCCAAATATGTCTCCGAAGAGACTCTGATCCTGGTAGAAGCCTCTCTGCATACCGATTTTTCCTATGCGGAAGACTTAGGGTTTGAAGTGATCCGTGAGAAAAAATACAAAACCAACAAGCATGTGTTCCTTCGCAAGAAGTAACACTGAAAGGCATGATTTTTATGAAAAGAGCTGTTTACACCGGAAGCTTTGATCCCGTCACCAACGGTCATATGGATATCATAAGGCGGGCATCCGAAATATTTGATGTTCTGATCGTCAGCATTTTGAACAATAAAGAAAAGACACCGTTGTTTTCTGTAGAGGAACGTGTTAAGATACTAGAAGAAGCCACAAAAGATCTGCCTAATGTGCAGATTGACAGTTTCAGTGGGCTTTTAGTGGATTATGCCAGGGAAAAAGATCTGCATGTTATCGTAAGGGGCTTACGCGCCATTACGGATTTTGAATATGAACTGCAGATGGCACAGACCAACCGGATGTTGTCCCATGGCAAAATTGATACGGTATTTTTGACCACCAGTCTGGAATATGCCTACCTCAGTTCTTCCGCCATCAAGCAGATTGCAAGTTTTGATGGAGATATCACCCCTTGTGTTCCGGATTTTGTGGCGAAACTGATCTACGACAAATATCGCGAGAAAAAGCTTTCAGAGCATAGTGATGTGTAAATAAGGAGAGTTTCATGAGCAGCAGAATCGAACAGTTAATTGATGAAATAGAAGAATACATCGAGGGTTGCAAGCCGAAGTTCATGTCCAGTACCGAAATCATCGTGAATAAGGATGAGATTGATGAGTTACTGCGGGAACTGCGTATGAAGACCCCGGATGAGATCAAGCGCTACCAGAAGATCATCAGCAACAAGGAAGCCATCCTAAACGATGCCAAAGCCAAGGCAGAAGCATTGATCAACGAGGCTACCGTGCATACCAACGAGCTGATCAACGAGCATGAGATCATGCAGCAGGCTTACGCCCAGGCCAACGAGGTCGTTACCATGGCCAGTAAGCAGGCCCAGGAGATTCTGGACAATGCCACTATTGAGGCCAACAATGTCAAATCCGCTGCCATGCAGTACATGGATGATATGCTGGCACATCTGGAGAATATTATTTCTTCCTCAACACAGCAGGCCAGCGCCAATTACGATGCTCTGATCGGCAATCTGAACCAGTATCGTGACATCATCCAGTCCAACCGCAGTGAGCTGCACCCCGTAGATGAGGATCTTGATGACGTAGATACTGCTGCGGATGCCGAAGACAATCTGGACGTTATGTAAAGCATGTCCAAACAACGAGTACGAAAAACCAGTTTTCTGCTGAAAGCTGGTTTTTTAAAAATAAAGGAATACGATAAATGAAAGTATGGAAAAAGCAAAAAGGGCTGTTAGTCAGGACAATGATCTGTGCGGTCAGTCTTGCGGCAGCCTGTTTTTATGGAAATTCCCTGCCTGCACAGGCGGCTCCCAGAGCGCAGGAGACCGGAGAAAGGGTTGTCATTGTCATTGATCCCGGACACGGCGGTGATAACGAGGGAACGCTGGAAGGCCCTGCACAGGAGAAAAAAATGACCATGGTGACCGCGCTGGCCATGTACGAGGAACTGACAAAATACGATAATGTGGATGTCTATCTGACTCATACGGATGATGTGACCATGTCTCTGGCAGACCGGGCACAATTTGCTGCAGACCGGAATGCGGATTTCCTGTTCAGTATTCATTACAACGCTTCCATGGATCATGATCTGTTCGGATCCGAAGTCTGGATCTCTTCCGTACAGCCTTACAACGCTTACGGTTATCAGTTCGGCTGGGAACAGATGCAGCAGATGCAGGACATGGGACTGTTTCTACGGGGAGTCAAGACGAAACTTAAAGATAACGGTGATGACTATTACGGAATTATAAGAGAAAGTACCTCCAGATCCATTCCCTCCGCCATCATCGAGCATTGTCATGTGGATGAGAGCAGAGACACTCCTTACTGCCAGACAGAAGAGGACTGGAAGAAATTCGGCAGGGAGGATGCTTTGTCTGTTGCAAAATATTTCGGATTATCCAGTGCAAGTCTTGGTGTGGACTACAGTGGAGAGGCAGACGCTCTTCCGGAAGTCTCGCTGCAATCCATTCTGCCTGCCACTGTGCGGGACAAGACCGAACCGGATATCTGCCAGCTGACTTTGCAGAATGCAGACTATGAGACCGGAGAAGTCTCTCTGGAAGTGACGGCAGCCGACTATGACTGCCCCATGATGTATTACGATTACAGTACCGATGGAGGCAGGACTTATTCCGAACTGCTTCCCTGGCCGGGACTGGATATTATGGCCGGGACCTATCCCGATACCTTCACATTTTCCGTGACCTTCACAAAGGGGGAACAGCCGGTGATCACCGTCCGCGGTTACAATCAGGCGGATCTGTTCACAGAGAGTGATCCTGTCACCTTTGCACAGCCTTTTATTGATCAGGAAAAAGCTGCCGAAGAGGCATTACAGGAAAGTCTTGCGGCACAGGAGGCAGCAGAAGCTTCCCGGGCTGCAGAGGAACAGATCACAGAAGCTGGCAGTTCCGTGATCACCATGGCCGATGCCGCCGGAAATACTCCGGTGCCTTCCGAAAAAAGTCCGGAAGTGAATTTCGGTGTTTTTCTGGTGATCTGTGGGATTCTGGTAGTGCTGTTGTTACTGGTCTTTTTGTTATACCAGATCCAACAGGGCAGACACAGAAAACGAAGACGGAAAAATCAAAGCAGAAAAGTATCCGGAGATAACAGAAACCATCCCAGATAATAAGCTGCAGTAAGCACTGTCAGTACCATTTTATGAAGGATGTAGGACTTGAGAGAAAGCCCTGTATTCCGGATACAGCTTCCGGTCTGGGCAATACAGCTTAAGCCACCAAAGGGCAAAAGCAATAGTGCATACAAAGGACATTTGTCTCCAAGAATTTTCAGACCCCCACTGATCTCCCAAAGCGGTGCATAGCGGAAGCTGTCGGAAACCAGAAGCCTTGGCAGAAGGTTCAGCAGATTGAAAAAGATCATGTAGCCTCCCAGCTGTAAGATGCTTCTTCCTGCTGCTGTAATGGCATCATCCAGGGCATCCGGCAGAGATATGGCAGGAAGGGGAGCCGGACCGGCCGGTTCCAAAAACTTCGCAGCATTATCTCTTCCAAAAGATTGGTCTGTTTTCTCCGAAATCCGATTTTTGTACACGCTATAACGAAGGGAAATGCCATATAGCAAAGGAACGCCGTACATACCAAATACATAAGGGAACAGCAGCTTCCTATGCAGTAGTGGCAGTACAAATCCCAGGAAATAGACTGGTCCCAGATTGTTGCAGAAGGCCAATAGATATTGTCCTTCCTCCGAAGAAAGTTCCTGTCGGTTCCGTAAATCCGCAATCGTCCGGGCACCCATGGGAAATCCGCACAAAAAGCCCACCAGGATCACATAGATTC
>OJPX01000864.1_pt1 | contig 11718 bp, 10 predicted proteins | sample 1598591 | NCBI WGS metagenome assembly OJPX01 (sample SAMN03922497, study PRJEB24848) | human gut metagenome | isolation source: stool sample | host: Homo sapiens | place: Germany | collected 2011-11
GCCGCGCTGCCGGACGCACTGACACCGGAAGCAACCAGACGAACCGTGGCGCCGCTCGTCAAGTAATCGTAAGCAGAGGTGATCAGGGCATGATCGAACTCCGTGGAGACAGGAGCCGTAGAGACCACCATCAGAGAGGAACTAACGGAACGCTCATAACCATCCGAAGGACGGTTCACAACCGTGAGCGTATTGCTGCCTTCCTGCTTCGCTACGAAGGTAGTGGAACCGCCGCCATCCAGATTGATTGCAGTCACACAGCCTGCGTCCAGCATGATCTGTGCCAGTTCTTCAGCACTGCCGCCGGCGGAGAAGGGTTCCTGACGGCCGTCCAGCACCATCATGATGACCTTGCCCTCAGCAGTGATACCCACACAAGTGCGGGAATGACGGCTGTTATAATAGTCCGCCGCACTGGTCACGACGGGCTTTCCATCCTTGACCAGATAAACGCTGCCACCGACAGCCTCCTGGATCTGATCCTGATAAGCTGCGTAATCGCTGGGCCCGCCGATCATGGCGGTTCCATCCTTCAGAATCGCAAAGAAGTTTTCGGAGGTGCCGCCGTGATACTCGACGCCATCCATGACCAGCGCGCCGCCGGGAGCGCCGGTCGTCATGTTATAAAAGTCTGCATTGACGCCGACCACTGCATTGTAGTGCTCGACGTAGTTTGCCGCATCGGACGGATCGGAATGACGCTTCTGAGCCGCCGCCATCTGATCGGACACGCGGGACATTGCCCAGCCCTGGCTCGGATCGTTGTCGTGATAATTGGCGTGGATGCTCACATCCTCCCGGGCGATATCCGCCGTGGCAATGTAGTAGACGATCTGCTTGTCGTCCTTGGTCAGTGCGTAATTGATCGTCTGTGTCACGCCGGGGGCAACAGTCGTCGTATCCGAGGAAAACACAGAATAGTAGGCATTATCCGGCTTCGGCTCGGGCTTAGGATCCGGATCGACCGGGTCGGGATCAACGGGATCCGTGCCGTTGGGATCGCCAGCCAGATCAAACAGATAATCCGCAAATGCATAGCAGCAGGCCTTGCGCAGCGTCTCGCAATTGGGCAGATCTGTCAGCGAGTACGAGCTCTCCAGCGCACCGATCAGGGTATTCCCGGTATAGGTGCTCAGGACCTTGCTCCGGATACCGTCTTTGGTGACCATGCCGCCCAGACGGTTGGTCAGGAAGTAGGAAGCGCGGCTTGCGTCTGTAAGCCCTGCGGTAAAGTAGTTCTCAATGATCGTGCTCAACGCCACACCGCCGCGGTTCATCTCCGTTGTGAGATAGAACGCATCCATGTCGCCATAGAGGTCCGTATCAGTGAAGGAGTGATCCACACTGTTGAGTGTGCCGTAATCTACACCGAGGTATTTTGTACGAATGTTGGCAGCCAGAATGTCAACGTCCGTCTCCGTGGTATCCACCTTCTCGGGGATGTCCACATTTTCGGCGCAGAACATCAGGTCGGCGATATCACCGGCCCAACTGCCCATGTCGGCACGAGCCTGAACAACAGCATCCGTCATGCCTTGCACCTTGGCGTAATTGGCCACATCCATTGCGCCAAACACATGGCCAAGGTCAACTTTATTGCCATTGGGCAATGTGAAGTTGCCCAAGTTCTTCAGTGCAGAAGCCGAGGTATTGTTCGCGGTATCCTGCTCGGAAACATAGGCGGTAAAGGCAGTATTCTCCTTGCCGCAGACCATTTCCCAAGTGCCGGAGGTGTACCGCTCCACGCCTGTACGGATATAATTGATGATCAGCGCATTGGCATCCTCACCGGCATTTTCTTCCGCATAGGTCTGGGCATAGCCTTCCAGAACCTTGAAACAGGAAAGGAATGTTGCATAGTCTGAAATCATCGTAGTTGCAGCTGCGTTCCCCCCGGAAGCAGCAGAGCCTTCATCGTTTGAGCCCGCCGCGAAGACGCTGACCGGCAGCATAGCTGTCAGCAGCATCACAAGAACAAGGCACAAAGACAAATGTCGTTTCACCAGTCTACTTGTCATAACAGTTCTCCTCCCATGTTGACCGCATTCATTTCAAATGATCGATCAGATAATTCAAGTCCTCCTGCATTGCATACACTTGCTGTTGCTCACTTGCGCTCAGCGCATCATTTTTGGGGATCTCGTCAATTTTTATACAGACAGTTCTCTGCGTTCCGTCAGCAGCGGTCAACGTTCCGGCAATGTCGCCAGTTTCATCCCCGATCGTGGCGGAAAACAGTGGAATAACGCTGTCGCGGATCTTAGCCGAAAACTGCACCGTGAGCGCATTATCACCTTCGGCTTGCTCGACCTTCAAATATGCCTCCCATTGCTCCGGGAAGTGCAAGTCTCCGTATGCCGTCTTGATCACAAAATCATCCACAGACGCAGACACCTGACTTCCGTTCTGTGCAGGCGCGTCCGCAAACTTATGACCGCAAACCATCACCACCACTAAGATGATCAGCACGATCACAGCAATCACGATCGGCAGCGGTTTCACGCCCCCGCCGGGCGCTTTATTGATTGGTTGATTCTCTCGTTTCAAACGGTTTTTCCCCCCTTTTTTTATCTATCGAATCAAAACAACAGAAACATTATGGTAGCTTTTCTCTCGGCGTCTCCCGTGTGCCCCGGCGCATCGCCCGCAGAGCGCGGGAAAATGTCATCTCTCCCCGATATGTATTGTGCCGCTTCAGGCAGAAGCGTAGGCACAGCGGCGCTGCCGCCGCGCCGAATACAGCCCGGTATAAAACGCCCTGATCGTAGAAATATTTCTCATCAAAGCCGCGAAAGCAAGTGGACGCATCCTTGGCGCAGGTGCCCAGGCAGAAGCTGCTCGTGTACGCCCGAAGCCCCCGGCGAAACGCATCCCGCAAAAACAGCGTGTCCTCCCCGTGGGCGTAGTTCGTGCCGCCGCCGAAAAGCGTGGAAAACCAGATGTTCGCCCGTCGCTGGCTGTCCCGGCGGATGGAGCAGACGCATGTCCCATACCGCAGGGCGCGATGAAAATGCAGGCGGCCGTCGCGGTTTTTAATCTGGCGGATCACACGTCCCCCCTGTGTAATATCCATGGAAAAAATGATCATATCCGCATCCGGATATTGCGCATAGGCACGGCGCACGCCATCGGCATAACCGTCGGCATAGCAAACATCATCGTCCGCAAAAAGCAGGATATCCCCGGTAGCGTGCAGCAACGCGATATTGCGGTTGACACCGACGCCCCGTGTATCCGTGGTAATCATGTTCAATGTGCGGCCATCGCATGTCTGCATCTCTTTGCGGTATCCGTCCGCTTGATTACCGAACACAGCGTTGCCGGTGATGTGCATTTTTTCCGCAATCGACAAGTCCTTCTGCCCCATGGTGACGCAGACAACCTCTACTCTATCCATACATTCCTCCTGCATTCAGCGGATGCTCCGCGTGTAGACATCAATGTTCATTGCTTGCTGTGCGACGAGATAGTCCGTATAGGAGCGCTCCAGATCGACGAGTGCCGCATGCTCCTTGCACTTGCGCGCCTCCGGCGGGGGAAGTCTGCGATAATCCCCATACAGTCGACTCAAAAGCGCATCATAATGCGCAGAGACTGGGAACGCGCCATCCTCAAACGGCAATTCGACTGTCTCTTCGAACCATGCTCTCGGAAAGATGTTCTTCCCATATTTTTTCCCAGCCGCAAAAAACGTGTGGCACATACTTGTATGCACATCGTCACGATTCGCGCAAAATCGTTCCAGTTTTTCACGCGGAAGCACACGGCACAGCTGCATAAACAGCTTTTTTACAAAGCTATTGGTTTCATAACCGCGCGCATACAGTGCCTTTGCAATCACGATTTTTGATGCAGCAAATTGCAATTTGCGCATCAGCGGCCGGTCGGAAAGATTGTCACACGGGAAGATGTCGATGTAGACGCCCTGATGGATGAGCGGGTCTTTCGGATGGTATTTTTCGATGCAGGCCGTGTGGTTTCTACGCAGTTTTGAAAACTGCATTGGCCAATGCGCGCTGTTTTCCTGCTGCACATAGTAGGTATCAGCGTCAAAATCCACCGCCGCTTCCGCGAAGAAGCGGTCATATTCACTACGCATCAAGATGACATCCAGATCATCGTCCCAAGGAATAAAGCCATGGTGGCGAACAGCGCCCAACGCCGTTCCGGCGAAGAGCTGATAGCGAATACCGTGCTTGCGGCATACGGCGTCAAAGTCCTTGAGCATCTCCAGCAGGAGCGCTTGGTGCGCGGTCATGTCCTTTACAACCTCCATGCTAGAATCTCCTATGTTTGCGCATGCCGTGGAGTGCATATGTCAGAAACGCTTGCGCCGACCGTGGCAGCGAGAGCCTCTCGACATCACGGTAAATCTCCCAGCGATACTTGGCCGATTTGAACTTGTTACTTGAACGAGAGCCGTTCACAACACGATAGTCCACCAGAATTTCTCTACAGGCCACCGCGCGATAGCCGAATCTCATCAATTCCAGCCAGAGCGCATAATCCTCGTGATAGTGCTCCGCAGAAAAGTGATGTTCTCGTAAAATAAGCTGACGGAGCAGCACGGTAGAACAGCTCAGCACGCTTTCCCTCAGCATGGCATCATACGATGTCGTTTCCGGAACGATATAGTCCGATAAATGCGCTCCGCTTTCATTAACCAGCGCGTAGGAGCAGTAGATGATATCCGCACCAGCACGCCCTGCAACAGCCAGCTGCTTTTCCAGCTTATCACTGTGCCACACATCGTCGCTGTCGAGCAATGCGATCCATTCGCCCTTTGCGATATCAAAACCACGGTTTCTCGTTTTCGCCACGCCCATGTTCTGCGGATTCCGCAGCAGACGTATACGAGTATCAAGGCTTGCAAAGTACTCCGCAATTTCGGCCGTGCAGTCGGAAGAGCAATCGTCAAGAATCAGCAGTTCCCAGTTTTTATAGGTCTGCGAAAGCACGGAAGAAACCGCTTCCTCAATATATTTTTCTGCATTGTACGCAGGCATGATGACCGAAACGAGCGGTGCCGTTCGTATTCCGTCAATTTTTCTTTCTCGTTCATACATACTTCTTCTCCAGCATCTGTCTGCACTTCTGCCAATCCTTATACCCGCGGCCAAGCATATGGATATCACTTCCGAGGTATTTTACATATCCATTTTCAATCCATTCAAGATACCGTTTACGTTTCAGCGGCTTTGTCAGGCATTCTGCATTGAGCTGGAGCGGCACGCTCTCACAAATCAGTTTTTCAATATTCTCTGCAGGATACCGCTCTGCGTGAGCAAGGACAATTTGAATATCCGCCAAGTCACACAGAAGATACAGCGTGTCCCAAATCGACTCCGGCCACGCATAAAACGGCATTTCCAACAACAGCTCGTTTGTACCCTCACGGCACAGGCGGTTCAGGCCGTCCAGCCGTTCCATGCCATCGCAGATCAGCACCTCTGCGCCGAGCTGAATCAGCGGAGCGTTTTCAGGCAGCTCACGGAGCAGCAGCCCTGCAGTTTTCTTCCTACGGCGCAGGAAGGATTCGACGGACTCCTTGTGCGGGTAAAAATGCGGCGTTGCGCAGATCGTTTTCACGCCAGCAGAAGCTGCCATCTCCACCTGTTTCAGCGAGGTCGCAAGGCCATCGCTCCCATGGTCGCAGCCGGGAAGAATATGGGCATGATAGTCAAGTGACAGGTCGAGCTTCATATTACCGCGCTTCATACGACTCAGAATAGGAATACTTATATCCGTATTTGCCCCCATATTTATATTTGTAAGCATACTTCACGGATTTCATATTCAGGTCGTTGAGCACCGTGCCGCATAGGTTTCCGCCCGCACGGCGTACCGCATCGATGGCCTCGTTCAGCTCATCCTCCGTCGTATCGCCGGACTTGACTACGAGTACCACACCGTCCACATAGGTCGAAACAATTTGCGCGTCAGCGACCGTATTGATCGGCGGCGTGTCGATAATAATGTAGTCATAAACCTTTGCACTTTCTTCCACGAAGTGCTTCATACGCTCGGATGAAAGCAGTTCGGAGGGGTTCGGCGGAATGGTTCCAGTGCAAACGATCCAGAGCGGCAGATCTTTCACCTTGTCCAGTTCGAGCTTCGATATTTTTGCAAGAAAGTCGCACAGGCCGGTAGGCTTCTCCACCCTCCAAAGGCGGCGCTGTGTCGGCTTGCGCATATCCGCATCGATCAAGAGCACCTTTTTGCCCAACATTGCATAGCTAATGGCAATGTTGGCTGCTGTCAGGCTCTTGCCCTCAGAGGGCTTTGCGCTAGTGACGGCGAAGCTCGTACATGGGCGCTCCTTATCCGCCGTCATGCAGAACATCAAACTGGTGCGCAACTTTACATAGGCTTCCTTTATCGCAAATGGAGATTCATTGGTCAGCAGACGTTTCCTGTTTGTACGAACAGCTTCAATCGCTACCTTTCGGCTTTCTTTCTTTTTCGCCATAGAGCACTGCACCTCCCTCCGCCAGCTTCCAGCAGCCAGCATTCTCATTTGTCGCATGGATGTCCGGTATCTGACCAAGGACAGTCACACCGGCGGACTTTTCAATGTCCTCCGGCAGGTAGATGGTCGTATCGGCCATCATTCGCAGAATAATAGCAACTGAAGCCAGTATCATGCCAACCACAAATCCAATCGCGCTGTCAAATACGGTTCTGGGCGCAGATTTTTCCGTTGCCACCTCCGGTCGGTCCACGACCTCGACGCCGCCCGCCTTGGTAATACGAACGATTTCAGTAGGCGCAACTTTTGCAAAGGAATTGGCGATCTTGCAGGCAAGCTCCGAATTGGTCGAGGTCACTACCACCTCCAGCAACTGTGTATCCGACACAACGGAGACATTCACCATGCGGCTAAGTTCCTTTCTCGACAATGAAGTTTCTGCTCTCAAATCACTCAGGACGGAATCCAAAACAGAATTGCTCGCCAGGATCTTTGAATAGGTCGTAGCAAGGCTCTCCGCCGCCTGGAGGTCGCTGTTATTGATCGTTCCCTGTGAAGAATTGTCCGCACTGTTATATACATAAAAACTCACTCGAGATTCATAGGTCGGCGTAACAAAAATTGTTACTACTGCATAAACGCCCGCAGCAACAACGACCCCCGCAAGGAGCAGCCAATGAATCTTTGCCAACAGGATCTTTGTAATATCCCATAGTGACAGTTCTGTGCCCCCCACGGAAGCATACGGTTTCTTACTTTCGTTCATATTCTAGGATTGTCCTCCAAACGCATCTTTCTTTATCGGGCGCCCGCGCCGCACAAAACGACGCGGATCGTTTTTCCAATACACGCCAAATCCATCCAAATCGATCGTTTTTCTATATACTCCATATCGTAGATAATTTTTTCTTCCGGCTTCAGAGAATATCCGCCATTCACCTGAGCATGTCCAGTCAGGCCAGGAACAACCATTAACCGGTTGGAGAAACCGGGAATGTATTTTTCAAATTCTCCGTAGAAATAAGCACGCTCCGGCCGCGGGCCGACGAAACTCATGTCGCCGCGCAGGATGTTATAGAACTGAGGAAGCTCGTCCAGCCGGGTGCGTCTGAGAATTTGGCCGAAGTGTGTGCATCTTGGATCCTGTTCATCTGCCCACTGCGGGCCGTTTTCCTCTGCGTCAAGACGCATTGACCTAAATTTATAGATCATAAACGGCTTCCCATGGAGACCGAGCCGCTCCTGCTTAAAAATTGGGGGACCTGGCGAGTCCAAAGTGATGATCAATGCAATGATTATCATCGGGATTGCCAGAATCAGCAGGCCCAAGAAAGAACATACTATGTCAAAAGCACGCTTCGTTATCAGGTACAGCTTCTTTTGTTCCAATACAGGTTTTGCTATTTGAATGATCACATCGGCAGAGCGCTCCTCTGTCAAACAGCTGCTCGCTGTTGTTGTCACATATCTCACATCCCTACATTGATATCTGTATCTCTGCCCCCCATCGGTTCAGCACGAAGCCGTCCAGGGGCAAAGGCTCTACACAGATATTGAATTTGCAAATTGCTGTACAAAAATATCCATTCAAGGTGCGCAATTCAAGTAAGTACCGCCTCCGCCATAGCTGCACAAAAACGAACATCTTTTGTTAATGCAGATGTGTCAGCGGAGCTTTCGTGGAGTTTGCCACTCCACGTGTAACGCAAAACATAGTTATTCTTTTGTATTATAGCACATTACATATTCAAATGCAATTGAATCAACAAAGAAATGGAAGAAAAAGTATGTTTTTGTCAACTTACGTTAATTTTTTGCGGAGAATTCCGTTGACTTAAAGTTCAGCGCAGTCATCCCAGCAGTCTGGATGAAATTAAAATAAGATCCACACCCAACATAATCACTGCACAAGGACCAACATAATCACTGCACAAGGAGGAATTACAAAATGGCAAAGGGTGAGAATATCTTCAGACGGCGGGACGGTCGCTGGGAGGCTCGGTATATCAAGGGTCGTGAGCTATCCGGAAAAATCAAGTATGGATACTGTTATGGAAAAACATATCGGGAAGCCAAAGAGAAAGCCGCAAAGCGCAAAGCAGCTTTGGGAAATGGAGCTCCCTTACCGACAGCCAGAACGCAAAAACCGTTCTCCAGCTATTGCTTGGAATGGCTACATACAAAGAAATGCACGGTGAAAGAATCGACGTATATTAAATACAGCGCCGCGGTCAATAAGCACATCATTCCAAAGCTCGGTGTGTGCCACCCTCTGGGCTTCACGACGGAATTGATGGACGATTTCATCAAAGAACTGCAATTCGAAGATGAACTGGCGCCAAAGACGGTGCATGATATTCTAGTCGTGCTGCATGGCATTTTGAAGTTCGCTTCCTCGAAGTTTGCAGGCTCATTTCCCGCGGTGGAGATCAACTATCCGAAGATCGGCAAGAAGGAGATGCGCGTTTTGTCCAGAGAAGAGCAGGCGCGCCTCGTTGCCTATCTACATGAGGATCTGGATTCGTGCCGATTTGGTATCTTGCTGGCGCTATGTACAGGCATACGAATTGGTGAACTCTGTGCACTGCAGTGGGAAAGTGTTTCTACAAACGATAAAGCTATCCGAATTGCAAAGGCCCTGCAAAGGCTGCATGATACCAGCGTATCGCAAGGTGCTCGAACAAGGATTGTGATTGGTCCGCCCAAAAGCGATACCTCCGTGCGAACGATCCCTATGACGGAATACGCAACCGGGCTTTGCAGGCGCATGAAACCGCAAAGTTCAGCTGCGTATGTTCTGACCGGAACGGAAGCGTTCATGGAGCCGCGGACATTGCAGTATCGATTGGAAAAGTACACGCAGGCATGCGGTCTGGAGGGCGTGCATTTTCATACGCTGCGCCACACATTTGCGACGCGAGCTGTTGAGGTCGGATTTGAAGTTAAATCATTGTCAGAAATATTAGGACATACCTCTGTGACGATCACGTTGGACCGGTATGTGCACGCTTCGCTGGAACTGAAACGGGATAATATGCAGAAATTGAAGGTAGTGGGTCTATGATCTACGCAGTCAAAACTAGTGTAAGTGAATATCATAAAAACGGGAAAAGCCTTGCATAGCAAGGCTTTTTCTTCGCTTTTGTAGTGGAGTGGCAAACTCCACGAAAATACAACTTCGGCTCAGTCCGTAAAATGGAGTACATTAGAAGCCCATTTGCTTTCTTCACCAAAAATCATCAGCGCATTTCGTTCTAATGATATGTTTTGCCTGCGTTATCCACGCATTTTCATTATAAAGAAATTAATTCCATATTTCAAGACTGAAATGAATTATTCATCCAGAAAGAGGCAACACAAATTCAACGAATATACGTAAATCTAACGATTACTGCTACACTTATGACAAAAATAGCCTACATAAAATGAAAATCACGCTGCGAAATTTCTCCGCAGCAGGATTAATTTATATGCCAAAACGGCCAAAAGTCTTATTTCAAACAGTTCCCAGGCACAGAAAAAGCCCACCGTAATTCTATCGAAATTACGGTGGACTTATGGTCCGAGTGCTGATAACGGATTTCATAAAACAATGAATTAACCGGCAGAAACACATATATTTCATCTCGCACACGAACAGTTTCTTTAGAATTTTATTCGCACATTCGATTTTTACTGGCCTATCCGATACAATGATAACACAAGGAGGGCAGAATATGAAACAGAAATATCATCTTGCAATGGATGATGCAGAGCGGCGGCTTCTCATTGGAAGTCTGAATGATCTGCGCAGCAGGCTCTTCACAGAGGGCAGATATACCGACGCTGTTGACGAAGTGCTGCTGAAAATCATCGGTGCAAAGCGCAAGAAGTTCAAGGTCGTCTACACGGGGTGAATGGAGGAAAGCGTAATGACGGAGTTTGAAAAGCTGGGTGGCACATACCGACAGGCGGGTGATTATTATCTGCCGAATCTCGAGATTGATAATCAAATTGAGGTGCAAATTGGTGTTTGGGGACAGCGACACCGGCGATTTTTGAAGGAGAACCACCGGGTGAGATACTACAATCTGTTGACCACCGGGACGCTGAACGATTATCTTGCTGAGGTGGAATCCCTGGCACAGGCGATGTTTGATACGCTTGTGAAGGAACTGTCCGAAAAAGAAAACTTGAACGAAAAACTCAAGGCAAGTGACCCGCTGGAATGGGTCAGGCGGAGCAATAACATCCGCAATCGAGCCACAGAAATCGTAAATGCAGAGGTCATTTTCGTGTGAGCAGCAACAAAATTTGATAGAAATCAGAGGCGCAGTCAGATGCAGGTAAGCACCGGCTGCGCCCCTTTTTCGTTGCTCTGAAATAGGTCTGCATTATCTTAGCGAGCAGACTGTTTGTACTCCTCCGGAGCAAAACAGTGCGTCGCCCCGATGCCTGCGCCATCTGAGCGAGCAGTGCCTTTTTACTCCGTTCTGCCGAACTGCGCAAAAGGCCTCGTTAGGGACACCCTAAGACCTGCTTACCCGATGCCGAAGAATCGGTCGAAGAAACCCTTCAACTTTTCAATGATGGTCTGCTTCTTCTCTGCACGGTTTCCACCGCCGAAGCGGGAGATCGGCGGCATCAGCCGGTCAATATCCGTGCCTGTCGTTTTGACAGAGCCGTCACGGAAAGAGCTCTCCATAAAGCGGCGAGTCTCATCGTCTTTCAGGTTTTCCTCCTGAATGATTGCAACAAGCTGCCGTTCTTTTTCTTCGGCGACAAAGGTGCGCCATTCCAGCATCACATCTGATACATCGTTGATACCTGCAATAAAGGTTTCGATCAGTGCCTTCTTGCTGCGCAGTTCAGGACTGGCGTCCACTGCTTTGCGGATCGTGATAAGCACTTCCTTGTCATCGCAGTGTGAATCGTGGTATTTCTGTACCAGAAGCAGGATGTAGTCAATATTGATCTCGATCTGCTTGATTAGCTCAATTTCAAAAACGATGTCATCGGTGATGTCCTCTTTTTCGCCACTGGGCTTGCGGTTTTTCCACTCATCCCGTAAGTCCTGATAGCGGCCAAGATAATCCTGAAAATCCCGCTCGCTCAAAATTTCGCTTCCGGCAAACTCGTCGAACGAAGTCAGCAGGTTGCGCATACGCAGAATCGCACCGAACAAAACGATAAACTCCTTCTGCCGCTGTTCGCCGGTAATGCGTTCCTCTGTCAGCGGGAATTTCGTTGTCAATTCCTCAATCATATCC
>OJPX01000876.1_pt1 | contig 11575 bp, 6 predicted proteins | sample 1598591 | NCBI WGS metagenome assembly OJPX01 (sample SAMN03922497, study PRJEB24848) | human gut metagenome | isolation source: stool sample | host: Homo sapiens | place: Germany | collected 2011-11
AGGAGCCTACGCCGACACCGACGGTACCGGTGGTAACCGAGGAGCCTACGCCTACACCGACGGTACCGGTGGTAACCGAGGAGCCTACGCCGACACCGACGGTACCGGTGGTAACCGAGGAGCCTACGCCGACACCGACGGTACCGGTGGTAACCGAGGAGCCTACGCCGACACCGACGGTACCGGTGGTAACCGAGGAGCCTACGCCGACACCGACGGTACCGGTGGTAACCGAGGAGCCTACGCCGACACCGACGGTACCGGTGGTAACCGAGGAGCCTACGCCGACACCGACGGTACCGGTGGTAACCGAGGAGCCTACGCCGACACCGACGGTACCGGTGGTAACCGAGGAGCCTACGCCTACGCCGACGGTACCGGTGGTAACCGAAGAACCTACGCCTACGCCGACGGTACCGGTGGTAACCGAGGAGCCTACGCCGACACCGACGGTACCGGTAGTAACCGAGGAACCTACGCCTACGCCGGTAGTAACCGAGGAGCCTACGCCGACACCGGTAGTAACCGAGGAACCTACGCCTACGCCGACGGTACCGGTAGTAACCGAGGAACCTACACCAACAGCAACACCAACAGCAACACCTGACACCCCGGATGAACCCGATACTCCGGATGATACACCAGATGATCCCGGCACCCCGAATGATCCCGGTACCCCGGCAGATCCCGGCACACCGGCCGGTGGAATCCCGGACACCCCGCAGGTACTTGGTGCAAGACGCCGCAGAATGGTGACCATCGAGGACGAGGCAGTTCCTTTAGCGGACAGAGCAGTCCTCGGAGCATCCAGACGACCGCAGACCAGCGATGACTCCGATGCCTGGAATCTGGGCTTTGCCTTTTCCCTGACGAGTCTGGGAGCATGGCTTGTTCTTAAGCGAAAAGAACATTAAACAGGAACGGAACGACAGCCGATCTTAGCTGTAAAAGTATAAAAGGATCAGAATCTTGAAAAATTTTTCAAATTCTGGTCCTTTTTTCCATTTGGCGCAGTCTTCCTTATTAGGAGAGTAAAAAGAAGTAATAAAAACAGAAATACTGGTTTTGAGGGGAAACAGAAATGAAGTTAAAAAACGTAATACAGACCAAACTGGCAAAAACTCTGGTAGCGGCACTGATGATCGGCAGCATCTCCAACACCGGATTTACGGTACAGGCGGAAGAAGCAACGCAGAATGAGCAGAACGATGTTGTTGAAATGGCAAGTGTAAGCGGAAACGACAGCGTTGTTGCTGTAAAAGAGAAAACCTATCCCACCATCAAAACGGTGATTCTTGCTGGAGGCACCATGGCAAAATATGTGGGAGGACAGGTAGCCAGCCCCAACGTATGGCCCAATAATTACAAGCCGGCAAACGGAGATTTTTCATTGTTTGCAGGTCATAAGATGACTTTGGATGATGCTGAAACCTTTAAATATCTTTCTGTGGATAATACAGGGGTAGATGCCGAAGGAAAGTTAACCGGAAGTAACGGAGCAAGCTGGCAGTGCGTTGGATTCGTAGCATTAGATGTAAACAAATATTCTGACTGCAAGCCCGCAGATTTGTTACACTATGTTTATTACGGTGGAGACAGCGAAGGCACTTCCTATTATAAAGAAAACTGCGGAAAAACCCTTGAGGATGTAAAACAGTATGTGAATGACAACAACGGCGTCTTGTATGGTGAAAATGTAACGGAAAGTTTTATGGATCAGTTGCTCACCACCGGTCGGTCCTTCAGTGGAGTCACCATTGCCACGGTATGGTATGTGACCACACCCACAGAGACCTGGATCAATTATGACGGATACGATTACAGGATTCCCGGGGTATCCGCAGTAGATTATTATGAATATCCCACGGGAACGGTAACTTTTGAACAGAATGAGAACGGCGCAGTGTTCCATTATATTTCCGAAGGTATTACCATTACTACAACTCCGGAACTGGAACAGCATTGGGAAAGCGGCACCGGCAGGGTGACCTATGATGCAACGATCACCATTACGATCCACAGCAATGCCCCGGACAAGGTAAGAATCAATCTGTCCGATGCCATCGGTTATCTGAACGGTACCGTGGCAGGAGGAAATGCGGCAGAGCCCGGAGATACCCTGTACTACAACATAAAGCTGGTAAATGAGAGTAATAAGGAGTATCAGTATGATCCTGCAAAGGCCACGATCGGTACGATCCCGGCAGCGCCTAAGGCAGGAGAGAAAGTAACGGTTCTGTCCAGTGGTTTTGAAGGTTATGAGATCGGTGAAGTGGGAGCGTTCTGTACATTGCCCCGCCGTATTTTAAATGCTCCGTTACGGGATCTCGGAATCACCGCAGGTAAGGTTACGGATGCGATTGTCGGAGAGGCTCTTTTGAAAAAAGGATATGGCAGCGAAGAAATGAAGCCGGAAGAGGTTACGCAGAGCTGCCTGGCACAGTATTACTTAGACTGGTTCAACAATACTTCCAGAGAAGAAGGAAATAAGGTCTACGGCTTTTCAGAACTTACGGCAGAGGAACTGGCAATCCTGACCAACGGAACCGCCGATACCACAGTAGCGGAGAGCTGTTCTGCAGTAGCAGATGCTTTATATTACACGACATATCATAATGTATATACTTTTGACGGTGAAGGTCTGTATGACCGGATGCTGAAAAACGGACAGGAAGGTTCCTATGCAGATACTCTGGTATCCGACCTGTTAAAGGACGGAGAAGTGAAGATCACCACTAACCTTAACGGTGTGTTGGCCAACAACGGCTATCAGATGACCAGATACGGCTTCGGAATGCAGTTTGAATTGTCCAGAGAGCCGGAGGTTACTCCGCCCGTGACTACCAGCCCGGAACCGACTCCCAGTGCTACTCCGGAGCCTACGCCGACAGGCACACCGGATACCACACCCACGACGCCGACCACTACTCCGACCGCACCCCCGGATACTCCGGACGATTCGGATGATTCCGATACCCCGGATACTCCCGGTACACCGTCTGAGCCGGCAACCCCGGTAACACCTCAGGTGCTTGGTGTAAGACGTCAGCGGGTTGTAAGCATTACCGATGATCCTACACCATTGGCGGACAGAGCAGTCCTGGGAGCTTCCAGAAGACCCAGGACCGGCGATGATTCCAATACATGGAATCTGGGCTTTGCCCTTTCCTTGACAGGGCTGGGAGCATGGCTTATTATTAAGAAAAAGCAATCATAACGAATAAACATATATTTACTATAAACAATCAAGGAAAGAAGAGGTAGAACAAATGAAAAAAAGATGGATGAGTCTTGTTCTGACAGTCATCATGGTGCTGAGCCTTGCAGGCTGCGGCAAGAGTACAGAATTATCCTCTGTAAGCCGTGATCCTGCCACGGATGACGGAACTGTCTGGTTCGATGAAGAGGCAGTGGCACTGGCGGGTTCTGTGAGAAAAGCCGGTATGAGTGAAGCTGAGCTGGCCCGTGCAGATGAACTTCGTGCCATGGCTATCGATGCGTTGGATATTGTAAACGCGAAGAGAGCAGAGAACGGCCTGGCAACACTGAACTGGAGCAACGGTCTGGAGTCCTGCGCTATGGTAAGAGCAACCGAAGCAGCTTCCAAGTTCTCCCATACCAGACCCAACGGTAAGGACTGGTACACAGTGAACAGTGAACTGATGTGGGGCGAGAATCTGGCGAAGGGCTATGATTCCGCACAGAGTGTAGTAGATGCCTGGATGGCTTCTCCTACACACGCAGCGAATATCCTGGCAGACGATTTTACCACCTGCAGCATTGCGGTCTATGAGACCAATGGCAAGCTGTATTTTGCCCAGGAGTTCGGCTATTAACAGGGTATTTCTTATCATGAGGGGATAGAGAGATAAATGACAGGAGAGAGTTGATATTCTTAACGGAATATTAACTCTCTTTTTGGGCTTCAAAAGATAGAAAATTTTTCTGAATCATGGTAAAATAAAATCAACATATAAAATTAAGTATCTCTGCAGAAGATCACTGTTCCAAAATGAAGGAAATGCATGGGATATCCGGGCGCTGCCGGACAAGTGGTCACTTCACAGAGTACAGGAAAATAAAGCATATAATAAAAATGCAGCGCAGAAATGAGGACATATGAGTACAAAAGCATCACAGAAGGGCACAAAGGGGCAGACACCCGGCATGACGACGATCCGGGAACGTCTGCAGAAGGCAATCAGCAGGCTGGTAGTGTTCTCGATTATTCCGTTGGTCATCCTTACCGTGATCCTGAATCTGTCCAGTACCATGAGAACACTGGAAGGCGATATGCTGGTGGTGGCAGAGATCTCTGCAGACCGTATCAAAGAGGAACTACGGGTGACAACAACGATCGTATCCGAACTCGGATGCAGCTATCAGCTGTCTTCTCCAGTATTTACCCAGGAGCAGAAGCAGCAGTATATCAACCAGCGTGTGGAAGCTTATGGAATGGTCAGAGGCAAGCTGATCGGCGCCAACGGTATCTGTGCTTATGACGGAACCGATTATAGTGACCGTGATTATTTTAAGAGATCCATGCAGGGAGAGGTCGTGGTATCGGATCCCGTGATTGCAAAGACAGACGGTAAGCTCAGCGTTATCATTTCCGCACCCGTATATGCAGACGGAGATAAGAATGGTGATATTGTCGGCGTGGTATTCGTTGTGCCGGATCCGGAGTTCTTAAATGATATTGCTGCGGCAGTCTCTGTCAGTAAGAATTCCGAGTGCTATCTGTTGGGAGAAACAGGTATCACCATTGCTCACTGTGATTCTGCGATTGCCCAGGAGCAGAAGAGCAACATTGAACTGTCCCAGACAGACAGATCTTTGCGGGGAATTGCAAAGGTAGAGCAGAAGATGATGACCGGAGCAACCGGATATGGCACTTATATGAAAGGCGGAACCTTCACAATACAGGCTTATGCACCAATAGAAGGAACCAATGGATGGAGCGTGGCAGTAAATGCACCACTGACAGATTTCCTTGGTTCTACCGTTGTATGTATTGTCATTGGTGTAGCAATAGGTGCTGCAGCTTTATGTTTCAGTGTGCGCAGGGCAAAAAAGATCGGTCAGGCGATCGGTGAACCGGTGGCAAAGTGTACCGAGAGATTACGTCTGTTGGCTGAGGGCGATCTGCATACTCCGGCACCAGTGATCCGGACACAGGATGAGACACAGATCCTGGCAGAGGCTACCGCCGCATTATCCGGTAACCTGCAGAAAGTGATTGGCGATGCGGATTATCTTTTGGGAGAGATGTCACAGGGCAATTTTGCACTGACTACAGGTTGCGCAGAAGCCTATGTGGGAGACTTCCAGGGACTGTTGGAATCTATCCGTAAGCTGAACCATAAGCTCAGTGAGACACTTAATGAGATCAAGACGGCAGTGGGACAGGTATCTCTGGGGGCAAACCAGATGGCAGATGCTGCCCAGGGACTTGCGGAGGGTGCTACCGACCAGGCCGGTTCCGTAGAGGAACTGCAGGCTACCATCACGAATGTAACCGAGATCGTGGAGAAGAATGCCAAGGCACTGGGAGGTTCTTACCAGAAGGCTATGGATTACCAGCAGCAGGCGAAGGACAGCGGAGAGGAAATGAAGGGTCTGACGGATGCCATGCAGCGGATCAACGATACTTCCAGGCAGATCAGCGATATTATCGGTGAGATTGAGGACATCGCATCCCAGACGAATCTGTTGTCCCTGAATGCAGCCATTGAGGCAGCCAGAGCAGGAGAGGCCGGAAGAGGCTTTGCAGTGGTTGCGGATCAGATCCGTAAGCTGGCAGATGACAGTGCACAGTCTGCGGTACATACCAGAGAATTGATTGAGACTTCCCTGCAGGAGATTGAGCATGGCAACCAGATCACGGACAAGACAGCCGAAGCATTGCAGAAGGTCGTGGAAGGCATTGAGGATCTGGCCAACGAGTCCAAGAAAGCCATGGAAGAATCCAAGGCACAGGCAGATGCCATGATGCAGATTGAACAGGGCATTGAACAGATATCCACAGTGGTGCAGAACAACTCTGCGACCGCAGAAGAAACTTCTGCCACCAGTGAGGAATTGTCTGCGCAGGCCACCAACATGAACGAGCTGACCGCAGCATTCCAGTTAAGAGATTAAAATGTACGATGATTCGGTGTAATGAATTCTGAAGATATGACATACAATGCTTAATAGAAACAAGCATTGGAGGCAGCCGTGTTCGAAAAACAGAATATACAGGAAACCGTAAATGAACTGAAAAGTGACGCAGTGAAGGGCCTTACCGATGGTGAGGCCTTTCGTCGTTTACAGCAAAATGGCAGAAATGAAATGAAAGCTGCCAGAAAAAAGACGAAAATACAGCTTTTTCTGGAGCAGTTAAAGGACCCGCTGATCTACATATTATTGATCGCAGCTGTGGTATCCGTCTTTCTGGGGGAGCTCAGTGATGCCGTGATCATCGGCACTGTGGTAGTGGTCAATGCCCTGGTGGGCATGCTGCAGGAGGGAAAAGCCCGAAAGGCACTGGAAGCGTTGAAAAAGCTGACCAGTCCACAGACCATTGTGATCAGGGAAGGTATCCGTCAGGAGATTCCGGCGGCGGAACTGGTGACGGGCGATCTGGTAGACCTGGAGGCAGGGGCACAGGTACCTGCGGATATACGGCTGACCAGAAGCTCCAATCTGCAGGTAGAGGAATCCGCCCTGACCGGAGAATCGGTACCTGTGGAAAAAGATGCGCTGTTTCTGGCAGACTGCAGACACGAGATTCCATTGGCTGAACGGGTCAATATGGTATATATGTCTACTGTGGTGACCCATGGCCACGGAGAAGGAATCGTGACAGCTACGGGCATGGCCACGGAGATCGGCAGGATCGCCTCCATGATCACAGATGCGGAAGAGGAAATGACACCGTTACAGAAACGTCTGGGGGATATGGGAAAGCTTCTGAGTATTTTATCGCTGGGAGTATGTGCGGCATTGTTTCTGCTGGCGGTATTTCAACACAGAAATATTCCGGAAATGCTGCTGGTGGCGATTTCCCTGGCGGTGGCTGCGGTGCCGGAAGGTCTGCCGGCAGTGGTGACGATCTGTCTGGCATTGTCAGTGACCAGAATGGTCAAAGTACATACGATCATCCGCAGACTGCCTTCCGTTGAGACTCTGGGAGCGGTCAGCGTGGTCTGCTCGGATAAGACCGGCACACTGACCCAGAACCGGCTCACGGTGGAAAAATGCTGGTGGTATGATGTGCTGGAGGATGCTGCCGGCAGCAATGGCAGGGGAGAATCCCGATGCGTACAGGAGATGCTCCGGGGAATGCTGTTGTGCAACGATGCTTCCCTGCAGGGAGAGCAACGGATCGGAGATCCAACGGAACTGGCGCTCTTAGACTTCGGAGAGAAGATGGGGATGCATAGAGAACGTCTGGAGAAGCAGTACCCCCGCTATGATGAAAAGCCTTTCGATTCGGACCGGAAGATGATGACGACCTATCACAGAATCCCGAAAAACGGAGGGCATAAGGGAAGCATTGCCTATACGAAGGGGGCACCGGATGTGATCGTACAGCACTGCACTCATATTTTACAGGACGGAAGAAGTGTGCCAATGACAGCCGGACAGAGAAAAAGGATCAGTGAGGTTGTAGAACTCATGAATTCCCTGGCGCTTCGGACACTGGCGGCAGCACAGAGCGGAAACACTCCCGGGTGTGGGGAAGAAGGTATGACATTCCTGGGAATCGTGGGGATGCGTGATCCTGCCAGACCGGAGGCGGAGGAAGCGGTGGAGATTTTCCGCCGTGCAGGTGTATCTACAGTAATGATCACCGGGGATCATGTGGATACCGCCTATGCCATTGCCAGACAGCTGGGGATTGCAGGGCATCGCAGTCAGTGTATTACAGGGGAAGAACTGAATCATCTGGATGATGCTTCTTTTGCCAGGAGGAACAGGAATATCAGGGTTTATGCCAGAGTGACTCCGGCCCAGAAGGTACGGATCGTGAAGGGGCTGCAGCAGAATGGGGAGATTGTGGCCATGACAGGGGATGGTGTGAACGATGCTCCTTCTCTGAAAGCAGCAGATATCGGTGTAGCCATGGGAACCGGCGTGGATGTGGCTAAACAGGCGGCGGACATGATATTGACGGATGATAATTTTGCAACGATTGAAAAGGCAATCGAGGAAGGCAGAGGCGTCTATGAAAACATCCGCAAGTCGGTGATATTTTTACTGTCCTCCAATCTCGGGGAACTGATGACCATGTTTGCAGCAGTGGCTCTGGGGCTGGCGTCCCCTCTAAAATCCAGTCATATACTGTGGATCAATCTGATCACGGATTCCCTTCCGGCGTTGGCACTGGGAGTGGATAAAAATGACGGAAAAAGCCTGATGCGCTGTCCTCCAAGAAAAGCAGCGGAGAGTCTGTTCGCCCGGGGCGGAATGGCCTGTACCTTACTCTATGGAGCGCTGATCACCGGTATCGGTCTGGCGGCATTTCTGGTATTGCCCTGTGGGATCCTGGCAGGCAGGGGAGAACTGTCCTGGAATCTGTCTGACTGGGTGGAGGGACTTCGTGAATTACTGTCCCGGGAAAAAATACTTGCCCGATCCCAGACCTATGCTTTTACAGTACTGGGAATGTGCCAGCTGTATCATGCAGTGGGAATGCGGGATATGCAGAAGTCCGTATTTGCCATGAGACCCTGGGATAATCCGCTGATGGTGTTGGCCTGTGTTATTGGATTTGCGCTGCAGTTTGCGGTAACGGAAGTACCGTTTCTCATCGGAGCGTTCGGAACCTCCCATCTGTCCGGACAGGAATGGCTGCTATTGAATGTACTGGCAGCATTTCCACTACTGGCTCATGAGCTGGTAGTGATGTTACGGAAGTGAGTACGCTTATCCGGGCTTACCGACGATTCAGAACGATAATTCGCCCTATAACTTCAGGCAGATATTCTTGCGTATGCAAGCATCTGCCGAATACCCTGCCTGAAGCTACATGGCTCTGAATAGTCGTAATATTCAGAACCCCATTCGCAAAATCGCATCTCCGATGCTTTCCTTTTGCTCATGTGGTTACTTCGCCACATAAATATAGCCAGAGGATCTTACGAATGCAAGCATTCGATGTTCCTCCGGTTATATTTACGTGGCTCTGAATATTTACAAAAAGTTAACATTTTCCTTGTATGGAGTTTATAGTCAATAGTTACAATAAAATTGACAAATAACTTTCATGGGAGGGCAATGTGATGAAAATTATCAGAAAAACAGCGATTGTTATGCTTCTCTGCCTCTATTTTCTAACATATGGTGTATTGCCGCAGGTACAGGCCGCAGGTAAAGACGCTCCTGTGATCGTGGTAGCGCATCGGGCGGGGGCAAAAGTAGCTCCGGAGAACACGGTGGCGGCCCTGGAACAGGCCATCCGGGATGGAGCGCCTATTGCAGAGATTGATGTGCAGCAGTTGTCGGACGGAACCCTGATCGTTATGCATGACAGTAATTTTAAACGGACCACAGGAGAGGATATCTGCGTATGGGATGCGGAGGCAGATGCTCTCAAAACCCTGGAAGTGGGCAGCGGTTTTTCGGCAGCATACCGGGGAGAACAGATCCCGACACTGGAAGAAATGCTTGCCTGTGCCAGAGGCAGGATCACTCTGATGATCGAACTGAAATATACCGGACAGGAGGATGCACTGGAGGAAAGCGTGCTGACTCTGCTGCAGGACTATGATATGGTGGATGAGTGTATTATAGGCTCCATGAACAAGGGAACCCTGCAGAAAATGAAGGAGCTGGAACCGGGGATTTCAACAGTTTTTATTGCCCATGATCTGGAAGAAGAGGATTATGAGCTGGACTATGCCGACAGCTATAGCATCGAGGGGAGAAATCTTACAGTGGATATGGTAGATGCCATTCATTACTGCGGAAAGTCGGTATACGGGTGGACAGCCAATACTTCCGGTGCCATGCTTCGGATCGTAAACTGTGGGGCGGACGGTGTGATCACGGATGATGTGAGATTATTACAGACATTTTTGAGAGAACAGGCTTGCCGTAAAGCGTTTGCAAGTGTATACTGATTAATTATAATGAGGGGAAGAATACGGAAGCAGGTTGGTGTATATGAGTAAAATATGGGAATTTTTCGAGAATCTGGGTGAATACGTATATGTGGCAGATGCAGAGACTCATGAATTGATATATATGAACAAGAAGACTCTGAAGAGCTATGGATTTCAAAGTCATGAAGAGATCATCGGGTTAAAGTGTTATGAGATATTGCAGGGAAATTCTCTGCCCTGTGGCATGTGTAATAATGAACAGTTAAAGCCGGGTTTTTTTAAGGAATGGGAATATTACAATCCGCTGCTGCGAAGAGAACTTCATATCAAGGACACACTGGTAGAAGAAGACGGGAGAAAATACCGTATGGAAATCGCCATAGATTGCGGCAATCTGAATGAGAGAGGGCACAAATCCGAAGATTACCGTAATATGGAGGCTGCGTTGAATGAAGCCATCCGTGTGGCACAGCGGCAGGAGAGCATGGATCAGACATTGCAGGTGCTGCTGGAATTTGTCGGAAAGAATCTGGAAGCGGGACGGGCCTATATTTTTGAAAAGGATGACCACGATCATGACCACAATACATACGAATGGGTAGCCAAGGGAGTCGCACCGGAAAAGGATACCCTTCAGGATCTACCGCCGGAGATCTGTGCGGAATGGTATCGGAAGTTTGATGAGAATCAGAGTTTTGTCACAGAGAATCTGGAAGAAATGAAAGATGTGGATCCGCAGATGTATGAAGTTCTGGTAAGACAGAATATTCATTCCCTGGTGGTGGTTCCGCTTTATGATGATGGGAAAGTAATCGGCTTCTACGGAGTAGACAATCCTTCGACCAGATATTTTGAATTTGTGTCGGAGATGCTGCAGATCATGGGACACTTTATCGTATCGTCTCTGAAGCAGAGAAATCTGGTACGGGAGCTGGAAGTGATGAGTTATTCGGATCCGCTGACGACATTGGGGAACCGTTATGCCATGGAGAGGTACATTGAGCAGGTGGACCATACCGAGCCCATCGGCGTGGTATACTGTGATATTACAGGATTAAAACTGATCAATGACAGTGAAGGACATTCCGCCGGAGACCGCCTGATCCGCAGGTGCTGTGACTGCCTGAAACGTGTATTTGAAGGAAATGGAATGTTCCGTATCGGCGGAGATGAACTGGTGGTCCTGTGCACCGGAATTTCTGAAAAGGAGCTTTATCAAAAGGTGGAGGAATTAAAAACAGAGCTGGCAGCTCATGATGTCTCCATGGCAGTAGGAGCAGCGGTGAACACTCTGGAAGCCGTGGGAAAGGATCATTTACTGACGGAGTCCGAGAGACGGATGTATCAGGACAAGGCAGAATACTATCGCAGTACAGGGCTGGACCGCAGAAAGGTCTGAATTCTGAAATATCATTTTAAAAATTTATGTGTTGAGAATTTCTATCAGGCAGTTCCCTTGACGGGAACTGCTCAGACTGTAGACA